>Ga0316206_1000310_pt1 | contig 75492 bp, 78 predicted proteins | sample 6monthpyrite_MG_FD_204942 | JGI IMG/M metagenome (GOLD analysis project Ga0316206, IMG submission 204942) | Microbial mat bacterial communities from mineral coupon in-situ incubated in ocean water Damariscotta River, Maine, United States -... | ecosystem: Environmental > Aquatic > Marine >...
ATTACATTATTGGTTATTACAGCCAGGTAAGACCACACAGTCATAATGATGGGTTAACACCGAACGAAGCAGAGAAAAAGTTCTGGGTTGGCTCTAAAACTGTGGCCAATATTACTTGACCACTACACACCGGCCAAATAGGGAAAAGGAGATAAGCCAGGTTTGGTGGCGGACGAGGAAGAAAAAGAGAAAATGCTAGTTTTACGGCGGGTTTTCGCATTGAAGAGGGCGGAAAACAGCACTTGAAACATCACCAAAACATAATAATCCATATATAATAATATGCTAAATTACCAATAATGATGCTCCATTAACTATATAAATGCATTTATCATCCATCACTTTTATTACGCCATTAAAAACAATTGCTCAATTACTATCAAAGTAGAGCACATTTGACTTGGTTCTCGTAGTCTCTTGATATAAACTGTCGCGGTTTCGACCACGAATGTAAATGGCGCTACCTGCCGTCCAATGTCAAACGGACAGAAAAGGGGGCTGCGACAGAGATGTATGTCACATTTATAGCATCCATTCGCCAGGGTGGAAGAACGTCACGAGTAAGGTTGCCGGTGTGAATGCACCCCCCCTGCTCTTTATGATTATAACGATAGAAATATAAACCGAGGAAGTGTCGATATGTTCAACGCCAACCCCTTTGCCGAGCTTTCGGCGTTAATCCCATCTGACGTAATGCAGATGTATCTCATCGTCATGGTCGTGCTGGTCATTGGTGGCACGATACTAGACATGATGCATAAGAAAAGTGCGAAGTACTTTTTCGAAAACGCAGAAAAAGCAAAGAAAAGTGCTAAACGTACAGTCGGTTCTGGCGAAAAAGTCGGTATAGCAGTTGCTACGCTTACAAATGAAGTATTAACTTCTGGCGAATTCAGCAATCCGAAACGTAGACTTTCTCACCTTTTGACAATGTATGGCTTCATTATCTTCGTTGCGACGACAGCAATTATGATTTTTGGTCTATCTTCAGAGGCTATCGTTGCACAGCTTTGGCACATTGGTGCGATTATGCTTTGCCTTGGTGGGTACTGGTTCTGGTTCTTCATTCGAGTTGACGTGAATTCAGAAGGTGCAAAGTGGTATAAGCTGGTACGTGCAGATATCTTTATTGTTTCTTTGTTCACAACAGCAACATTCGCATTAATCTGGTCTTACCTGCAATCTAAAGGTGCGACAGGCTCAGTAGCTGATATGGGATGGACAACATTGTTCTTCGCTTTATTCATCATTTCAAACACAACACTTTTTGCCAGTGTATTGTGGTCCAAGTTTGCACATATGTTCTTCAAGCCTGCTGCAGCATTCCAGAAACGTACTACTGTAGCAGATGGTTCAAGAGAGAATTTGCCTCAGGACTTTGATCTAACTGATCCTGCTGTACAGGCAAAATTCCCTGACATTCCAGAGTACATGGGTAAGAATCCAGCCAATATGGGTGCTGGTATCAGACGTGAGTCACCAAACCACTACTAACATTAACTAATTATTATTTTAAGAAAGAGAGAATATTATGCCTACTTTTGTATATATGACTCGTTGTGATGGTTGTGGACAGTGCGTTGATATCTGCCCATCTGACATCATGCATATCGATAAAACACTTCGACGTGCATACAACATTGAACCTAACATGTGTTGGGAATGTTATTCATGCGTAAAAGCCTGTCCACATCACGCAATTGATGTACGTGGCTACGCGGATTTTGCTCCACTAGGTCACTCAGTACGTGTACACCGTGATGAAGAAAAAGGAACGATTGCCTGGCGCATCAAGTTCCGTAATGGCAAGAAAGACATGGAGCTATTGGCGCCTATCACAACTAAGCCTTGGGGTGAGTGCATTCCACATCTTGCTAACGAATCGGCACCTGCTGACTCTATGCGTAACAGTGAGTTATTATTTAACGAACCTAAGTATGTTGCTATGAATGACAGTGCTTTACCTACGCTAGAATCGAATGGCTTGGAAATTAAAGAAGGGGTTTACTACTGATGGGCTACAAGACAATTATTGAAGACGATATCGATATCCTCGTCGCAGGTGCAGGCCTTGGTGGTACTGGTGCTGCTTTCGAAGCAAGATACTGGGGTAAAGATAAAAAAATCGTTATTGCTGAAAAAGCAAACATCGACCGTTCTGGTGCAGTAGCGCAAGGTTTATACGCGATTAACTGTTACATGGGTACACGTTTTGGCGAAAACAATCCTGAAGATCACGTACGTTATGCACGTATCGATTTAATGGGTATGGTTCGTGAAGATCTCGCGTTCGATATGGCTCGCCACGTGGATTCAGCTGTACATCAGTTTGAAGAATGGGGTCTGCCTATCATGCGTAATAGCAAAACAGGTGCTTACCTTCGTGAAGGTCGCTGGCAAATCATGATTCACGGTGAATCATACAAGCCTATTGTTGCTGAAGCTGCGAAGAACTCTGCAGACAAGGTATTCAACCGGGTTTGTGTAACTCATCTGTTGATGGATGATGCCAAAGAGAACCGTGTTGCGGGTGCTGTTGGTTTCAACGTACGTACTGGTAACTACCACGTATTCAAATCCAAGACAGTTGTCTGTGGTGCCGGTGGTGCTTCTAACATCTTTAAACCACGTTCAGTTGGTGAAGGTGCAGGTCGTGTATGGTACGCACCATGGTCATCGGGTTCTGCATATGGTCTTATGATCGAAGCTGGCGCGAAAATGACGCAAATGGAAAACCGTATCGTATTGGCTCGATTCAAAGATGGTTACGGTCCTGTAGGCGCATACTTTTTGCACCTCAAGACTTATACACAGAACTGTAATGGTGAAGAATACGAATCAAAATGGTTCCCTGCTCTGCAGGAAATGGTTGGTAAAGAATATCTGGATCCAGAAGCTTCACACGCTACCCATCGTCCAATTCCAACGTGTCTGCGTAACCATGCAATCATCAACGAGGTGAATGCAGGTCGTGGCCCTATCCACATGGTTACAATGGAAGCATTCCAGGATCCTCATCTAGAAGAGATTGGCTGGCACAACTTCCTGGGTATGACGGTTGGTCAAGCTGTACTTTGGGCGGCAACTGACGTTGATCCTAAATACGAAAACCCTGAATTAACAACTTCAGAGCCATACGTAATGGGTTCACATGCAACAGGCTGTGGTGCATGGTGTTCAGGTCCTGAGGATGTATCACCAGATGAGTACTTCTGGGGTTATAACCGTATGACAACTATTGAAGGTCTGTTTGGTGCGGGTGATGCGGTTGGTGGTACACCACACGCATTCTCATCAGGTTCTTTCACTGAAGGTCGTCTGGCTGCTAAAGCTGCTTGTAAATATATTGACGATGGCAAAGCAGAAGGTATTCGTGTTTCTGATGCTCAGATTAGTCGCCGTAAGGAAGAGATCTACAAGCCGATGGAAACCTATACTGTAGGCCGTAACGAAATTGTTGCTGGTTCTGTTAACCCTAACTACATCAACCCACGGCAGGGTCTGGATCGTTTGCAGAAACTGATGGATGAGTACTGTGGTGGTTTTGGTGTTAACTACATGACTAACGACAAGCTCTTAAGCATCGGTCTTAAGAAGATGGCGATTCTGGGTGAAGACCTGGATAAAGTTGCTGCTGAAGATATCCATGAGCTGTTACGCGCATGGGAGCTGAAGCATCGTTTCCTTACTTCCGAGAGTGTATTCCAGCATACAATGTTCCGTAAGGAAACTCGTTGGCCTGGATACTACTACCGTGGTGATGCCATGAAGGTTGATGATGAGAACTGGCATGTACTGACAGTTTCTCGCCGTGATCCTAAGACAGGTGAGTACACGATGGAAAAAGCACCTCTGTACCACCTTGTAGGTGACATAGAGGACAAAGACCTGGCTAAACTGAAAGCAGAAGGTCACCATTAAGCAAATAAAGGCACGATTTTGGCCCGATTTTATCGGGCCAGATAAAATTTATTTGTGATAAAAAAGGACTGACATGTATAGTGTTGGTCCTTTTTTTATCTTGGTAGAGTGTTTTATTTACACTCCAGGTAAAAATTAAGAAACATTATTTATTTTATTGAGATAGTTAGATGAATATTATTGAAAAAACAGATGAAGAGATTTTAGAGCATGCTCACCCAATGTGGGCGGATCTTGTTAAGTACTCTAATGAAGGAAACTACGGTGCTTTCACCCGTAATTTCTCGGCTTCATTCATGAAGGGTGCGAATGAAGTTGAAATGGGTAAGCAGTTTGCAAGAAGCGAACTGACGAAAAACCTGTCAGATGATTATTCCTATCTTGGTCTGATTCGTCGTGGTGAACATGTTACCGTTCTTTATAAAGTGATTAATAAAAAAGATAAAGGTGAATGGCTGGGTAGGTTGGTTCTCGGTTATGAAAAAGATAAGGTTAAGATTTTTGGTGCAACGTTATTTTAAAGTAGTACTAGTAAAAAACAGGGTTATTCAATATGTCAGATACAATTGAAGATGAAAAATTCGTTGAACTAAATTATAAGGTTATCGATGACAAAACCGGTGACGTGCTTGTCACTGTTGATTACCCTCTGGGTTATGTTCATGGTGTTAATGATGTTATGTCAGAAGAGGTGACGAAACACCTTTATGGTAAAAAAGTCGGCGATATCATTGATGTACCGATTGACACCAAACTGCTATATGGTGAACGTGATGAGTCACTTGTGTTTACCGATAATATTGATAATGTGCCAGAGGAATACCGTGAAATTGGTATGACCATCACCATGGAAAATGATAAGGGTGAACCCAGAAGTTTTATCGTTACACGTTTTGATGACAAGACCTTAACTGTTGATGGGAATAATCCATTGTGTGGCAGAGATGTCACTTTCGTGTTGGAAGTATTGACTATACGTGAAGCCACTGATGAAGAAGTTGACCTTGGCGGCGCGGTTGATGCAGACCCTGATCTGAGTCAGATTCTAGAACGGGCAGAATGAAATACTCAAATAATTACATCTTGTATCCTGTAAACAGGGCATTAGAGCGTGCGATAGCCGGCTCATTAGTACTATTGAGTGAAGAGTTTGTCGAGCTCGCTACTCCGGATAGTAGTGTGACCGTTGCTGATATTTTTCTTTACACGCGGGGCAACTATGAACAGCGTAGTTTCAGTTCCAATATTCTTGAACCTTTGCGCGAGGCACTTGAGGCATCGCTAACAGATGAATATCATGAACAGGAGTCATCAGCATGGGCTGAGAACCAGAATCGTCTTGGAAATATTCTTGCAGCGCTGGGGCAACAGCAGAGAGATGCTGAATTGTTTGAAAAGGCCATTCAGTGTTTTAACAATGCGCTAGAAGAGTTTAACCAGGAAAAATCTCCCCTCGAATGGGCGGCGACACAATATAACCTGGGTACGGCATTGCAGGCACTGGGTCGACAAGAGGCCGATGCAAAATTGCTGAATAATTCAGTTGAAGCTTACACGGCCGCCTTGCTGGTATATTCAAAAGACGAAACCCCGGAAGAATGGATGTTGGCCATGCATCAACTGGGTGCAACCTTCCATACATACGGGACTCTTCTCAAGGGTAATCGTACTTTTCAGAAGTCTGTTGTTTCCTATAAAAATGCACTGGCACTACTTGATGCGGATAATTATGCATTTGAATTAACCGCTACACATAATAACCGTGCTGCCGTACTGCATCATCTGGGTGAGTCAGAAGAAAACCCTGAACGCCTGATCGAGGCGATAAAATCGTATGAAAAGGCATTAACGGTTTGTATGGAGCAGCAGTTACCGTTTCACCTGGCGGTTATCATTCGTGTGAATAAGGCGACAGCACAAAATTCCCTGGCATCATTAACAAATGATGCTGTGCTTGCAGAAGAAGTTGCCGATGAATTTGAATTAATTATGATGTGTTTCCCGCATGCTTTACAGCCGCTATGTGTAAAACATTGTGAGGCACAATTGACTCAGGCACAGAAGCTGGCAGGCGTTGCAGCGGAATAAACAATATTACAGGGTCGCATATACAGCCTTGATATATACAGGGGCAAGTGCGAATTAAACGCGTTCAGAAAGCTTGTAGTCGACATTAATAAATGCGCCAATCTCAGAACAAAACTTGACGACTCGTGCACCGAAACCTACCTCTGGCGTATTTTCGTCCTTATCAATCGACAAGGTTAACACGATGCTGATTCTTGGGGATAAGTTATGGCTTTTACAGATTTCGATAATTTTGTCCTTGGCGGGTTCAATTTTTTTAAGAATTTCATCATCGATGAGTTTGTAAATATCCAGATCTTGGGTTTCTGAAGTTATTGTTTCTGTTGAGAATTCCCATGAACTGATAACGGGCTTGTCGAGGTTGCTACTTGCGCCAGCATCATTGGTTGAGGTGGGCTCCAGCCCAAGCATGCTTGTGATATTATCGGGGTTGAAATGGTAGCCCACCAGTGCAAAGTACGCCCGTGCTTTATTAGGTGTCAAGATGAATTCCTCTTTAAAATTAGTCAATACGATAGCGGATTATAACGTATTGTCTGTATAGATGCGGTGTCTGAATTGAAAATCACGTATAAAAGATGAAAAAGCTAAAGCCATTTACGTTTTGTGGAAATCCGCATTATTAGAAACAAGAATACCCAGTTAAAAAAATATTATAAAACATTCTATACAGTTTCAGCTTCAAAAGAGGTAAAATTGTGTGCTATATCGAGATGGTATTCCGCTGCAATAGTTGGCTAATAAAGTAGGTTAGATGAAGGGTATTAGAGTTTGTCGTCTGAAGAAAAACAAGAAAAAAAGCGAGACCCCAATAACCCATGCCTGTTTTGTACTGACCCACGTGGGGTGTCATTGCAGAATAAGCTTGCTTACAGTGCCCGCGATACCTATGGGGTGAGTCCGGGGCACACATTGGTTATCCCGCGTCGTCATGTCGCCAGTTTTTTCGAGCTAACGCGAGAAGAGGTTGCTGCTTGTATGGGGTTGATAACCGAGGAGCGCACGTTGCTGGATGAAGAATTCAAGCCTGATGGCTATAATATCGGCGTTAATATAGGGCCGGCTGCCGGGCAGAGTATCTTTCATGTCCATATTCACATTATTCCCCGTTACCAGGGTGATGTGGAGAATCCCCAGGGGGGAGTGAGGCATGTGTTACCAAAGAAGGCGCATTACACACGTTAATATAGTATAATGTCGTCAGTTTTATGTTGGAGGGGCTGACACAGCTGTTTTTTACCTCCCGTTAATATAATAGTTGAAGGAGTTATGATTATGGGTGAATTTACTAGACCTAAAGTTCCAGAAGGTGTAACAGAGTATGTGACAACTACGCAGAAAGAGATCGTACCTGGTCAGTTTCATGTTGGCTATACTACTAAATGGAAAAGCTTTCAGAAAGAACAACCATACCAGACGCCTAAGAAGCCTTAAGGTAATCAACCGCGCGCACCTGGATAAGGTCGCGCGGCTACTCCATCAATAATATTTGGCGTTTACAAACGACATTGAGTTGTGGCCATTACATATTGATATTTACTAAAAGATGTTTATTTCTAAATAACATATATTAAATGTGGTAAGCAAGATTGTTATTTAACTTTTTGAATTATAAGTTAAATAATGCTTTTCTCAGTTTATTCCTTCCTAGTCAGCATCTAGTATGAATCGCCAATTGTAAGTCAAATGTAAGCAATCTCACGTATAGTACTAAACATATCTTATGGGGTAGGATTGTAATTAACGGTAAAGTTGTTGCCATGCAGCATTTTACAGATGTTCTAATTGATATGGTATGCGGGTAGTGATCATGATTGAACTGTTGATAGAAGATGACCGCGGGAATGTTATTAGTCACCAACTCGGTGAAGGTAGGCACACACTGGGAAAATCACCTGACTCAGACATTATGTTGATGGATAGTTATGCCTCTCGGTACCACGCAGATATTGTGGTGGCCAGGCAAGGTATTTTTATTATTGATGCCAATAGTAAAAACGGCATTCGGTATAAGAATAAGGCGACCAAAAAGACTATCAAGATCGAATCTGGTGAGAGTTTTAAGATAGGAAATTTGACGCTTTCAGTACGTGAACCAAGATTCAAATTATATATCAAGCATGGTCGAAAAGTTAATGATCAAAGCGAAAGTGTGGATTTGAGCGAAGTGCATATTGATAACATTGACGAAACTGTCACAAAGCTTCTGTACTATTAATCTAACATTTTCTTAAAAGCTTACTGGGCATTCAACTGTGATATTTTTTTTGGTAAACGGCTGAGTAAAGCTGATATAACTGGCATGTAATAACAATCGGTTTGATTTATTTATTATGTTTTCTGGAGCATATAATTTATCACCTAATATTGCATGACCGATAGCGAACATGTGTACTCTGAGCTGATGCGACCGTCCGGTAAGTGGTGATAATTCTATCCGGCTTGTTTTTTTCTTTTTATTATCATTAAGTAATTTGTAAGCTGTTTTGGAAGGTTTGCCATTATCCAGGTCAACTTTTTGTTTGGGTCTGTTTGGCCAGTCTGCTATCAGTGGCAAGTTTATTTCACCGTTCGTTTTCTCAAGTAAACCATCTACTATTGCAATATATTTTTTTTCAACTTCACGGTTCTGAAATAATATACTCATAGCACGCTGGCTTTGTTCAGACCGGGCAGTAAGCAGGATGCCTGATGTTTCCATATCAAGTCGGTGTACCGTCAATGCTTCGGGGTAATCTTGTTGGATGCGTGTAATCATGCAATCCTGTTTGTCATCACCTCGTCCTGGCACCGAGAGTAAGCCGGTAGGTTTATTGACGATAATCAGGTCTGAATCGATATACAAAATATCAAGGCCATTATCGGGTGGTGGGCAGTATGTTATAGAGTGATTCAATTTGAATGATTTTATGTCAATTGCATAGGGAATAGGGTTGCGCTTTTTAATATAAACCAATGTCGATATCGGGTAGGTCTACATTCGCAACGACAAGTAAATAGACTGTATTTCAGTAGTACCTAATCTTATCATTTGTGATAAATAATTCACGCATTTACTGATATGTCTGGCGTATTGTATTTTCACCCCCTGAACGACGATATCAATTTCACTTCGTTATGTATCAGTAATTTCTCCGAGCTTGGGTAGGTGATGCCAGGACGTTCGGTGTTTTATCGCCGTAAAATCGCAAGCCAGCGTGAGAAATTTAACAGGCCAGACAGAGCACCAGCGACATAAGTTAGCGCTGCAGCCTTGAGAATTTTATGCGCTGCGGGATAGTCTTTTTCATCCAGGAAATTACCAGCTTTTAATATGGGAAGGGCGCGATTGAAACTTGCATCCCACTCTACGGGAAGTGTAATCAAGTGTACTAAAAGACCCATGCCCATGAAGGCAATGGCAGACAGGGTGGAGATCAGGCCAATCATCGGAGAGCGTGAGACCAGGGTGAGGATGGGCATCATCATTATTAAAAACACGCCTATTTTTTCAGTGACATTGGCGGTTACTGCCAGTGTTGTGCGTAACTTGAAAAGGCCATAGTGATTTTTATGCTGGATAGCGTGGCCAACTTCGTGAGCAGCTACAACAATGGCAGTTAATGATTTCTCATTAAAATGAGGTGGGCTTAATCTTACACAACGACTGACTGGGTCATAATGGTCGCCGCTATCTGTCTGTTCTACAGAGATATCACCAAGTTTTAATCTTTCAATCAGGTGCTTTGCAAATTGACCGCCAGTCCCGGGGAACTTATCTTTAGGGTGTTCATATTTTTTTAGCGTGCGGGTCAGCCAGATGTTAGGTAAGTAAATTAGACCGATTAGTAAGGCGAGAATGATTATAAGGAGTATTATGTGCATAATAAGGGAGACCCTTTCAGGTAACGTGATACATTATATAATATTCTTAAGTTATTGAAAATATATGGTATTACCCCTACCACGAAAGTGGTGGCAAGGGTAAGGATTCGGGCTGATTATAAAAAACTGCGGCTGGTGCGAATCGATGCGGGTACGAACAGAGAGCGGATAAACATGGCAGTACCATGAATGATCAGGCAGTAGCCAAATACCAAAAAGCTTGATTCGATGGTTGTTTGTTTCAGTGTAAGCATTTGCACCAGGTTGAAATTATCGACACCAGTACGATTTGCGATAAACAGAACAAGGCTGTTTGTTACAATGGCTAAAATACCAAATGCAATGTAATAACACGGGCGGCAGCCGGCTTTTCGGCTATTTTTAGTAAAACCGTAGATTGCAAATAATAAAAAAAACACACCGAGCAGCAACCAATGCTCAAGTGGTGCTGTTTGTGTTATCGACATGATAACATCCTCCTGATCACCTAATTAATTATTGTTTTTATTAGTTTATTTTTTATTTGGCTAAAATAGCCTTTTTTATTAATTTGTATCATTTTCACGGACGCATGAAGCAGGTACAAACATTTATTACCAAATTAAAATAACTTATTTTTGACGCATCTGCAATAACAATTTTAACTGTAGGATTTTACTAGGGTTTGTCATTTCAGAGCGATAAAGTCTATGTTCTGCTGGAGGTTTGTGTGAGCACATAGAGTAATATAAGCCAATTAAAAAAATTACCGGAGAGGACTCGCAGAAGAACATGAGTCTGCGTACAATAATCCGATGCCAAATCAATTTGTACATCTGCATCTGCACTCTGAATATTCTCTTGTTGATAGCCTTGTAAGGATAAAGCCGTTAACCAAACAGGTTGCTGAAGCCGGGATGCCAGCTGTTGCGATTACTGATCAGAGTAACCTGTTTTCGATGGTTAAATTCTATCGTGCAGCCATTGCCTCTGGCATAAAGCCGATTATTGGCGTTGACGTCTGGGTTGCAAATGACACTGAAACGGATCGTCCATATCGACTCATTCTTTTATGCATGAATAAAACAGGCTATCTCAACTTGAGTCAGCTTGTTTCACGCTCTTATCTGGAAGGGCAACATCGTGGAATACCGATGCTCGAGCAGTCATGGTTTGAAGGACAAACAGAAGGTTTGATTGCCTTGTCAGGTGGGCGTGATGGCGATGTTGGCAGCGCCTTGATAGCGGGTAATAATGAGTTGGCCGAGACCAAGGTGAAGTTTTGGTCTGACTTGTTCCCTGGCTCTTATTATCTTGAATTGCAGCGTACAGGTCGCGAGAATGAATCGAGATATATTCAACAAGCAATTGATTTAGCATTAAAATTACGCCTTCCGGTCGTCGCTACAAATGATGTATGTTTTTTTGAACAGACTGATTTTGAAGCGCATGAAGCACGCGTGTGTATACATGACAGCCGCACGTTGGATGATAAGAGACGTCCAAAATTATATAGTCCACAGCAATATCTTCGCTCCCCTGAGGAGATGGTGGAGCTATTTTCAGACATCCCTGAAGCCATAGAAAACACAGTTGAAATAGCAAGGCGTTGTAATCTTGAATTAACCCTGGGTGAGAATTATCTACCCGATTTTCCTGTGCCGGAAGGAATGGATGTCAATAGTTTCTTGCAGGAGCAATCACGTGTTGGCCTTGATAAACGGTTGGAAAAAATCCTCGACAGGAATGATCCCGAATATGATAGTAAGGTCAAGGTCTATCGTGATCGACTGGAGTTCGAGCTGGATGTCATTATTCAGATGGGATTTCCGGGTTACTTCCTGATTGTTGCCGATTTTATTCAATGGGCGAAAGATCACGCTATACCGGTAGGGCCAGGCCGTGGTTCGGGCGCAGGCTCACTGGTGGCCTACGTGTTAACCATCACCGACCTTGATCCTATTGCCCTGGAGTTACTGTTTGAGCGTTTCCTCAACCCTGAGCGTGTCTCTATGCCTGACTTCGATGTTGACTTCTGTATGGATCAGCGCGACCGCGTGATTGATTATGTTGCCGAGCGTTATGGTCGCGATAAGGTTTCGCAGATAATCACCTACGGCAGTATGGCTGCGAAAGCGGTTGTGCGTGATGTTGGTCGCGTGCTGTCACACCCATACGGTTTTGTCGACAGAATTGCGAAGCTGATCCCGTTTGAAATAGGGATTACCCTGGAAAAGGCGCTGGAACAGGAAGATGAGCTGCAGAAACTCTATGATGAAGATGATGATGTAAAAGGACTATTAGATCTGGCGCGCTCACTTGAAGGGTTGGCTCGTAATGCAGGTAAACATGCTGGTGGTGTGGTTATCTCGCCAACCAAACTTACTGATTTCACGCCTATCTATTGTGAGCAGGGTGGAACCAATATTGTATCCCAGTTCGACAAGGATGATGTAGAGGCGGTAGGTCTGGTTAAGTTCGACTTTTTGGGCTTGCGTACGTTAACTATTATCGATTGGGCCGTGCAAACCATAAACCGTCAACGCAAGCTTAATAATGAGGAGTTGCTGGATATATCGGCTATCCCTGTCCATGATAAAGCCTCATTCGACTTATTAAAACGCCATGCAACCACGGCTGTATTCCAGCTCGAATCACGTGGCATGAAAGATCTGATCAAGCGATTACAGCCGGATCATTTTGATGACATCGTTGCGTTGGTTGCTTTGTTTCGTCCAGGTCCATTGCAGTCTGGCATGGTAGATGACTTTATTGAGCGTAAACATGGTCGAGCAAAAGTGGAATACCCGCATCCGGCGCTGGAACCAATACTGAAGCCGACATACGGGGTTATCCTGTATCAGGAACAGGTTATGCAAATTGCCCAGGTGTTGGCCCTTTACTCACTGGGTGAAGCAGACCTTTTGCGTCGTGCCATGGGTAAAAAGAAACCCGAAGAAATGGCCAAGCAGCGCAGTATTTTTACCGAAGGTTCGGTTAAAAATGGCGTCGAAGAAAAAACAGCTACCTATATTTTTGACCTCATGGAGAAGTTTGCCGGTTACGGATTTAATAAATCTCATTCGGCGGCCTATGCATTGGTGTCTTATCAGACGGTATGGCTAAAAACGCATTATCCATCAGCCTTCATGGCCGCAGTTTTGTCATCAGACATGGATAACACCGATAAAGTTGTGACCTTGATCGAAGAATGCCGTGATATGCGTCTGGACGTTTTGCCACCTAATGTGAATGAGTCATTTTATATGTTCACGGCACACGATGACGATACTATTATCTATGGCATGGGTGCGATCAAAGGTGTTGGCCAGGCAGCGATCGAAATCATTTACGAAGAACGTGAGGCGAATGGATTATTCAAGGACTTGTTTGATTTTTGTAAACGTATTGATTTACGTAAGGTCAATAAGCGGGTGTTGGAGGCATTGATCAGGGCGGGAGCAGTTGATCAACTTGGTTTTAATCGCGCCAGTCTTATGGCACAACTACCCGATGCTGTTCAGACAGCCGAACAGCATAATCGGAATGCCAGTGTCGGCATTGAAGATTTATTTGGTGGTGTTGTAGCGGATGAAGGTGAAACAACACTGGATGTGGTTGAGCTTGCAGAATGGGATGATGAAACCCGACTAACAGGTGAGAAAGAAACGCTGGGTCTTTATCTGACCGGACATCCGATAGCTCGTTATGAAGAAGAACTGTCGAGCATGATTACCGCACGTCTTTGTGATCTTATGGCCGGCAGTGGCGGTCAGGATTCTACAGATGCATTCAGACTCGGTAGTGGTCAGGAAAAAAATGTTGTAGCGGCAGGGCTGGTGACTGGGGTTCGTGTCATCAACACACGTCGGGGACGTATGTCGATAGTGACGCTTGATGACCGTACTGCCCGCATGGATGCGACCTTGTTCTCGGATTTATTTGAAAGTAGTCGAGGCATGATCAATAAAGACAAGGTGCTGGTTGTTAAAGCCAAGCTTAGCCTCGATGATTATACGGGAGATTTTCGCCTGAACGCCGAAGAAATTTTTACCATGGATATGGCGCGTGAATATTTCGCACGAAGACTAATGATTAATCTCGATCAATCCAAAGGGCGTAACGGTTTTGTGCAATCACTGGTGGAAGTGTTAGGGCCATACAAAGAAGGCCGTTGCCCCATTTGGGTACAATACCAGGGAGAGGGAGCACAGGTGAAATTACCCCTTGGCGCCGAGTGGAAAGTGCATCCTACCGATGAGTTGTTGCATCGATTGCGTAATCTGGCAGATGAGTCGCAGGTTTGGATGGAATATTCTGGCTAGTATAAAACAGATCTTGTGTGATAAAATTGGACTAATTCACTGTTTTTACAGTAAACTTACATGATTAGAAGCATAACGATGGGTTAAAAAATGGATATCAATTTTCTTGATTTTGAACAGCCAATAGCTGAAATGCAGGCCAAGATTGATGAACTGCGTTTGGTCGGTGACGATCATGAAGTGAATATTGGTGAGGAAATCACTCGTCTGGAAGAAAAAAGTGAGGCATTAACGTCACAAATTTTTTCAAACCTGAGCGCCTGGCAAGTATCGCAAATGGCGCGTCATCCACAGCGCCCTTATTTTCAAGATTATGTAGATAATATTTTTACACATTATGAAGAATTGCATGGTGATCGTGCTTATGGTGATGACAAGGCTATGGTAGGTGGTATTGCCCGCCTGGATGACAAGCCGGTTATGATCATAGGTCATCAAAAAGGCCGTGATACAAATGAAAAAATCTATCGCAATTTTGGCATGCCAAGGCCTGAAGGCTATCGCAAGGCAATGCGCCTGATGCAAATGGCCGAAAAATTTAAATTGCCTGTCTTTACCTTTATCGATACACCGGGTGCCTATCCTGGTATTGGTGCTGAAGAACGAGGACAGAGCGAGGCTATTGCAAGAAACCTGTTTGTTATGGCGCAACTTAAAACACCTATTATCTGCACAGTTATTGGTGAAGGTGGTTCTGGTGGAGCGCTTGCTATTGGTGTGGGTGATCGTGTTCAAATGTTGCAGTACAGCACTTACTCGGTTATTTCACCTGAAGGCTGCGCGGCTATATTATGGAAAAGTGCTGATAAGGCTTCGGATGCAGCAGAAGTGTTAGGTATTACGGCTGAACGACTAAAGGAACTAGATCTTATCGATACAATTATTCCTGAACCGCTTGGTGGTGCGCATCGCGATGTTGAAGCGGTGGCACGTTCATTAGGAGCTTCGTTGCGAGATGCCCTTGGTGAACTGGAAAAATTAACTGTTGATGAGTTGTTGGCAAAAAGATACGACCGCCTGATGCAATTCGGCGTTTTCAAAGGCTAAGGATATATGGTGATGTCGTTATCGTCATAATTGACTGAAGGCAATATCACTGTATGCCAAAATTCTCATCACAGGCTCTGGCAAATATTTTGAGTCGCTGTCCAATGGCCAAACATTATTGGCTGGCTTTTAGCGGCGGACTGGATTCTACCGTTTTATTACATGCGCTGACCAAGCTGCAATTATCACAAAAGATTTCGTTTTCTGCGGTTCATGTCCATCATGGTCTGAGTGACAAAGCAGATGCGTGGGCTTCACAATGTCATCAACTTTGTCTGCAATATAATATTCCCTTTCAGCGATTCAATGTCGATGCATCACCTGTCACGGGTGAAAGCCCTGAGGCAACTGCGCGTCAATTACGTTATGAGTCATTGGCAACTGTTATGCAGCCAGGTGATGTGTTATTAACGGCGCATCATCAGGATGATCAGGCTGAAACACTGCTATTACAACTGATGCGTGGAAGTGGTGCCCCTGGCTTGTCCGCTATGCCATTCGAAAATGATTTTGCCACTGGTAAATTACTGCGACCACTGTTGGAATTTAGTCGTTCAGAACTTGAAGATTATGCGCATAACCATCAGTTGAATTGGGTGGAAGACGAAAGTAATCAGGATACCAGTTTTGATCGTAATTTCATGCGTCATGATATTTTACCATTGCTGTTATCACGTTGGCCTGGGGTGGTGAATAACCTGAATAGAACGGCGGGCCACATGGCAGATGCTGCTTTATTGCTCGATGAGCTGGCGATGCAGGATCTGGCGCAGTGTAAGCAAACAGAGAAGAGAAGTTTAAATATTGATGTGTTGAAAAACCTGCATGAACCACGCCAACGTAATGTATTGCGTTTCTGGCTGCGATCACTGGGGTTGAATATCCCATCACATTTGCAATTGCAGCACGTACTGAACGATGTGCTGGCTTCACGGTCAGATGCCATTGCTTGTGTTAGCTGGCCGGGCGTTGAGGTCAGAAAATATCGCGGTCAATTGTTCGCCCTGTCAGCTTTGTCTGAGCACGACGTACGGCGTAACGTAAGCTGGGATCTGACGAATGAATTGCAGATAGATGGCGTCGGTACGTTACAGGTAAAACAGGCAACAGGCACGGGACTTGCAATTTCGTTACAACATCAGAAACTTAACATAACCTTTCGTCAGGGTGGTGAGAAAATCAAGCCGGCCAACAGGGGACATCACCATGACCTCAAAAAGCTGTTTCAGGAAGCAGGCGTTCCTCCCTGGGAACGCGACCGCACACCCATTCTCTACCAGGGGGATGAGATTCTTGCGGTGGCTGGATTGTGTGTTTGTGAGACATATCAGGCAGAAAAAGACCAGCCAGGCCTGATACTTGAATGGAATTCAGACTTTTCTTGATATCAACCATTGAGGAATAGCTCTCATTCTGGTAATTTGTAATCCCAGCCGTGGTATAAACTCGCATATCCCACAAAGGCAGACTTGATATTGTTTACTATGCTTGCGTAAAAGAGAAAACTGTCAATTTTTGACTGTTTTTACAAAGTACACTTTGTCCAGAATACAAACCCTTTATGATATATGCGAACTAATCCATACCATTTTAAACTGTCACTATTGAGACCTGTATGACCCGATATATATTTATAACTGGTGGTGTTGTTTCTTCCTTAGGTAAGGGCATTGCTTCAGCATCACTGGCCGCCATTCTTGAAGCCCGTGGCTTGAATGTCACTATGCTTAAACTGGATCCCTATATTAACGTTGACCCAGGAACCATGAGCCCCTTCCAACATGGTGAAGTCTATGTAACAGAGGATGGCGCTGAAACAGATCTGGACCTGGGGCATTATGAACGTTTTATTAACACCAAAATGACCCAGAACAATAATTTCACCACAGGGCAGGTGTATGAAAAAGTCATTCGCAAAGAACGCCAGGGGGACTACCTCGGTGCGACTGTTCAGGTAATCCCGCATATCACAGATCAGATCAAGGAAAACATTATCCTTGGTGCAGGGGATGCCGATATCGCTATGGTCGAAATTGGCGGTACCGTGGGTGACATTGAGTCATTACCGTTTATGGAAGCCATTCGTCAAATGGGTGTGGAACTGGGGCATGAAAGAGCCCTGTTCATGCATTTGACCCTGTTGCCTTATATAGCAACGGCTGGCGAATTGAAAACGAAACCAACCCAGCATTCGGTTAAGGAGCTGCGCTCGATTGGTATCCAGCCGGATATCCTGTTGTGTCGTGCCCAGACTGAAATTCCAGATACTGAGCGTAAGAAAATTGCCCTGTTTACCAATGTAGCGGAAAAGGCAGTTATCTCGGCCATTGATGCAGACAACATCTACCGGATTCCCATGTTACTGCATGAGCAAGGGCTGGATTCTATTGTTGTAGACAAATTTCGTCTGGACGTACCAAAGGCCGACCTTTCAGAATGGCAGGCAGTTATTGACTCGTTCTCGAGTCCCAAATATGAAATTAATGTCGCTATGGTCGGAAAATATGTTGATCTGACCGAATCATATAAATCATTGAATGAAGCGCTGGCACATGCAGGTATAAAAACGCATACCAAGGTTAATATTGTTTATATTGATTCAGAAAAACTCGAAACAGATGGTATGGATGTATTGGCTGATATGGATGCTATTCTGGTGCCCGGCGGTTTTGGTGAGCGTGGTGTAGAAGGTAAAATATTGGCAGTACAATACGCTCGTGAGAATAATATTCCGTATCTGGGAATTTGTCTCGGTATGCAGGTTGCTGTTATCGAATATGCACGACATGTTGCCAAGCTTGAACAGGCACATAGTACAGAATTCAAAAAGGATACGCCCCATCCGGTAATAGCATTGATTACTGAATGGCTGAATGCTGCAGGTAAACTTGAAAAACGTGATGAAGGTACTGACAAGGGCGGCAGCATGAGACTGGGTGGGCAGGAATGTCGATTAAAACCAAATACTCATGCGCGCGAGATTTATGATACAGATATTATTGTTGAACGTCATCGTCATCGTTATGAGTTTAACAATCGTTATCTTGAGCAACTTGAGCAAGCAGGATTGGTATTTGGTGGAATGTCTATAGATGAAACCCTGGTTGAGGTTATCGAACTTGCCGACCATCCATGGTTTATAGCCTGTCAATTCCATCCGGAATTTACATCTACTCCACGTAAAGGGCACCCACTTTTCACGAGTTACATTGAAGCAGCATTAAAACATCACATAAGCAAGTGATGTCGTTTAAAATTTAAGGTAGAACAATATGAATTTATGTGGTTTTGAAGTTGGCCTGGACAAACCTTTATTTCTTATCGCTGGTCCCTGTGTGATAGAAAGTGAAGCGTTGGCAATGGATACAGCAGGCCAACTGAAAGAGATTTGTCAGCGTCTGGGTATCCCGTTTATTTACAAATCATCATTCGACAAGGCTAATCGATCGTCTGCGGACAGTTTTCGTGGTCCGGGTTTGGAAGCAGGCCTGGCAATTTTGCAAAAAGTTAAAGATGAAATAGGTGTGCCAGTACTGACTGATGTACATGAAGACACACCACTGAATGAAGTAGCAAGTGTGGTAGATGTTATGCAAACGCCCGCATTTTTATGTCGCCAAACCAACTTTATTCAGAACGTAGCCAAACAAGGAATTGCTGTTAACATCAAGAAAGGTCAATTCCTGGCACCCTGGGACATGAAAAACGTTGCAGAAAAAGCGCTGGCAACAGGTAATAAACAGATCATGGTCTGTGAGCGTGGTGTTTCGTTTGGTTATAATAATTTGGTCTCGGACATGCGCTCATTGGCAGCCATGCGAGATACCGATTGCCCGGTCGTATTTGATGCTACTCATTCAGTGCAATTACCGGGTGGACAGGGGAGTTGTTCAGGTGGTCAACGTGAGTATGTACCGGTATTAGCACGAGCTGCCGTGGCTGCAGGTGTTTCCGGCCTGTTTATGGAAACCCATCCAGATCCTAGTAAAGCGCTTAGTGATGGCCCGAATGCCTGGCCTCTGGGACAAATGGAAGCGTTACTAGACACCCTGATGGAACTGGACAAAGTGACTAAAAAGAATGGTTTTCTAGAGCAAACTGTTTAATTTTAATAGATTTTTGTCAGTTCAATGCCAATCAAACCATGATTTCTGTGTATGGGTAGGGCCATGAGGACCATTTGCTAATTTTTCTTAAGCATGGTTATTTGCCCGCTCCTGCACAATATCGCCAGTCCTTATTCATATTCTGCTTCGCATCCTCGCTACCCGTCGCATTTTTCAGTACAATACCGCCACAAGTAAATGGTGATATAAGCAAGCAAATAGCGGAGAAAAAATGTCCAAAATTCAAGATATTCATGCCCGAGAGATCATCGACTCACGTGGCAACCCCACACTCGAAGCAGATATAACCCTCGAAAACGGTATTATGGGGCGTGCTATGGTTCCCTCCGGCGCCTCAACCGGCGAGCTTGAAGCTCTCGAACTACGTGATGGCGACGTTAAGCGTTACGCTGGAAAAGGCGTCTTGAAGGCTGTTGAAAATGTAAATACAACGATTCGTGACGCCCTGATTGGTATGGATGTCACAGACCAGGCAGCTATTGATAAAACCATGCTGGACCTGGATGGAACGCATAATAAAAGTAAATTAGGAGCCAATGCTTTGTTAGCAGTATCTCTCGCTGCAGCGCACACCGCTGCTGCCGATACTGGTAAGCCTTTATTTGAATCCTTGGTAACACGTGAGCACTATCAATTACCTGTGCCTATGATGAATATCATAAATGGTGGAGCTCACGCCGATAACAGTGTAGACCTGCAAGAATTCATGATTATTCCGGTCGGTGCGCCAAGCCTGGCTGAAGCAGTGCGATATGGTACTGAAGTTTTTCATGCACTGAAATCTGTATTACATGACAAAGGGTTGAATACTGCCGTTGGTGATGAAGGTGGATTTGCACCTGACCTAAGCTCGAATGAAGAAGCCATTGAGGTTATACTGCAAGCAATTGAATTAGCAGGTTACAAAGCGGGTGAAGATATTTTTCTTGGCCTGGATGCGGCCAGTTCAGAATTTTATAAAGATGGTAAATATGACCTTGCTTCAGAAGGTAAGAAATTTACTTCGGCTGAGTTTACCGATTATCTGTCTGCCTGGGTAGACAAATACCCGATCATCACTATCGAAGACGGCATGGCTGAAAACGATTGGGAAGGATGGGACCTGCTGACTAAAAAGCTGGGAGACAAGGTGCAACTCGTTGGTGATGATCTGTTTGTAACCAATACTGAGATATTCAAAAAAGGCATTGATTGCAAGGCTGCAAATTCCATTTTGATTAAATTCAACCAGATTGGCACTTTAACTGAAACACTGGAAGCTATCGCCATGGCTGAAGATGCCGGTTATACCGCGGTAGTATCACATCGTTCAGGTGAAACTGAAGACACTACCATTGCTGACCTGGCAGTTGCGACCACAGCAACACAAATCAAGACTGGTTCATTGTCACGTTCTGATCGCGTTGCCAAATACAATCAACTGATTCGTATTGAAGAAGCATTGGGTGACAGAGCCAGCTATGCAGGCAAAAAAGCATTCAATGTTTTTTAATGCGATTATGAAAATGCTTCCATTTTTTTGGAAGCATTTTTAATCAAAAGGTTTTCGTGAATGAAATGGATTATCGCGCTACTGGCTTCCTTGTTCATAATTTTGCAAGTAAAACTGTGGGTAGGCGATGGAAGCCTCGCAGAGGTTAATCAACTGAGTAAGGCTGTTGAAGCGCAAACGCAAGAAAATAAAAAGTTAAAAGAACGGAATCTGGCACTTGAGGCCGAAGTAAAAGATCTGAAACAAGGGCTGGAAGCTGTCGAGGAAAGGGCGCGATCAGAACTGGGAATGATCAAGAAAGAAAAAGAAACTTTTTATCAAATTGTCGAAGATAAAAATAAACCCCGGCCAATAAAATAATTATATGCTAACGACTGCCCAAAATAATGAATCAAAATATTGGGTCGTAATACCCGCCGCAGGTGTTGGTAGTCGCATGCAGGCCGACCGACCTAAGCAATACCTGTTATTGGAAAATAAAACCATACTGGAATACACGCTTGATTGCTTTTTAGGTAACCCGGTTATTGCCGGTACATGCATAGCAATTAGTGAAAGTGATACAGTCTGGAGTTCAATGTCACTGGCTGCGCAAAAAGATCTCATAACAGTGCATGGTGGTCAGGAACGATGCCATTCAGTTTTTAATGCCTTACTGCATCTCATGCCTATAGCTGACCAGAATGACTGGGTGCTGGTGCATGACGCAGCAAGACCTTGCCTCCGGCAGGAAGATATTATGCACCTGATAGATAGTTTGAAAAATGATGAAGTAGGTGGGCTGCTCGCTGTTCCTGTAAAAGATACAATGAAAAGAAGTAATTCAGAAGACGAAGTTATTGAAACCGTTGAGCGAAATCAACTTTGGCATGCTCTCACACCGCAAATGTTCCGTTTGGGTACGCTATTTAATGCGATAAAAAAAGCATTGGACAAAAATTACCTGATCACTGATGAAGCATCGGCTATTGAATTAGTTGGACTGAGCCCACGACTAATAGAAGGTCATGCTGATAATATAAAAATAACCAGGCCAGAAGACCTGCAGCTAGCGAAATTCTTTTTACAACAACAAGGGCGAGCACCAATATGAGAGTAGGGCAAGGTTACGATGTGCATCGACTGGTAGACAACCGAAAGCTGATTATCGGCGGTGTCGATATTCCTCATGACCAGGGTCTTGAAGCTCATTCCGATGGTGATGTATTAATACATGCCTTGTGTGATGCAGTGTTGGGGGCAGCTGGTTTGGGTGATATTGGTACGCACTTCCCGGATACCGATGCTACTTATAAAAATGCTAATAGTCGTGAATTGCTCAAATCAGTAGTGGTAAAAATTGAACAACTCGGCCTGACAATTAGCAACGCAGATTGCACTATCATAGCTCAGGCACCTAAAATGGCACCTCACATCCAGGTTATGTGTGAAAATCTCGCAGCAGATTGCAATATTGATGTTTCCCGCATGAATATAAAAGCGACGACTACCGAGAAACTTGGTTTTATTGGTCGTGCAGAAGGTATTGCAGCTCAGGCCATTGTGTTACTTGATGGATAGTATCCTTCGTGCATATGGTGAACCCTTGTGTGATGCTATTTTTCGTCAGAAACCCGAAGACTTTATCGTCGATGAACAGCTCATATTCGAACCCGATGGGGAAGGTGAGCATGTCTATCTGTTAATAAAAAAACGTAATACCAATACCCAGTGGTTGGCTAAACAACTGGCAATATTTACTGGTATTAAACAGCGCGATGTTAGTTATGCTGGTTTAAAAGATCGAAATGCAATCACCACACAATGGTTTAGCCTTATTCTGCATAAAGATAAAGAGCCGGACTGGAAAAGCCTGGACCTAGAAGGTGTCAAAGTTATCAAGGCTACTCGTCATCGATGTAAACTACGCCCGGGCATGGTTAAAAAAAATCATTTTACCGTTACGTTACGTGATGTGACATGCTCTGCAGATACGTTGTCAGAGCGGTTAGAATTAATTTTGCAAAACGGTGTGCCTAATTATTTTGGTGAGCAACGTTTTGGTCATGGTGGAGAAAATATTGAGCAAGCTAAACGTCTGTTCGCGGGAGAATTAAAGGTAAAGGATCGAAAACTGAAAGGCATATACCTTTCAGCGGCTCGTAGTTATCTGTTTAACAAAGTGCTAGCTGAGCGAGTAAAGCAAGGTAACTGGAACAAGGCTATCAATGGTGATTGCATGATACTAGATGGTAGTAATAGTTTTTTTTCTATCGACCAGATAGATCATGAAGTTGAAAAAAGAATAACTGAATTTGATGTACATCCTTCAGGTCCATTATGGGGTAGAGGTGAGCCATTGGTGAGGTTGGATGCTCTACTGCTTGAAAATGACACATTGATAAATGATCGATCTATTCAACAAGGCCTTGATAATGCCAATATGAAAATGGACAGAAGGGCATTACGAATGCAAGTTGATGAGCTTGTTTATGAAATATTTTCGCCTGATGACATTAAATTGAAGTTTTATTTAAGATCAGGTCAATACGCTACTACGTTGTTACGGGAAATATTCTTTCTGAATCAGCAGCATTAAAATGTACTGTAATGACCAACTTATAAGTGTTTAGTACATCTAATTTCTAAAAGTATCTCAGCAATTAGGCGTGTTTCTTTAAATGTATAATTTATCCATTACCATTCTAACGTGACAACATCGTCATGGCTTTTTGCAGACTTCTGCGCATGCGATTAAATGAGGTGGCGAGTATGGCTACTTCATCTTTGCTGTTGATGGTGAATTCTGGTGAATCCATTTTACCCATGCTGACATCATTTGCCATGCGAGCAATATTGATAATGGGGTTGATTATGATTTTCCTGAGCATGATATTAATAACGAAGAGTATGAGTAGAAAAATGACAATTAAAAATCCCATGAATGTGAGAAAAGTTTTATTTGCCATTTGAATAGGCAGTGTCATTGGGACTGAAATAATCTGAGCGCCAATAACTTCATTCATTGTCCAGCCAAATCCGTTTACATTTCCATATTTTGCCAGCATGGTTTCTGGTGCCGCGCTAGCTACGCTGTGACAGGTCAGGCAGCCCTTATTTTTTATTCTGATGGGTCTGGCCAAATAGAGCGAAGGTCCTGTTGGTGTTTCGCGTGTGCCGATGATCTCTAATCTTTTTTTATCTTGTGCAAATGCGCGAATAATGTCTGATTCCCAGTCGGTTGCACGATCGCGAAGATTTGTTGGGTTGAGTGTGGCTTCCTTGTAAGCATATTCAGGGTGTTTTTCACGAAGTTTATTGAAACTTTGTGTCGCTGCATAAGCAGGTACGGACTGTGGAAGGAACTGCTCTTTCATTTGTTTTTTTAATAACGGTCGAATTTCACCTACAGTGTACCCTCTAACTGCAAGAGCGGTTTCAAGCATCATTCCTGCATGTTGAATTACTTCATTTTTTGCATTTTTTTGTAATACAAAATAAGCCAGATAAGCGGTAGCTGTTAGTGATAGTAGAAGAACACTAATTAAAGCCAGGTTGAATTTGGTTGCTAGTCTCATGTTTTATTCACTTATGAATATAAATTTTGTTGTGTTTCCAGTTGTCGGATAAAATTATTACGTTCAGTATTGCCTGGTATTTCACAAGCAAGTTGTTGCAGTAAACTGTCATAGTCTGTTGCATTGTTGATAGCATTGTTAACCAGGGTGTGGGCGATGGGCCCTATATAAAAAGCCAGGCCTTCTTTGGCGCTATTTATAAACTTATCATTCAAAATGCTATCAAGCTCAACACTGCTTGTATTTTTTGAACTTGCCAGGCTTGTTGATATTGGTGTGGACGTAGGTGCGATTTGTCGGAAACTTTTATAAAATTTAGCTTGCTCTATAGGATCATTAATACTCTCTGCAAGTGTTTGAAGCAGTTCGTCAGGTGTGTTTGATATTTCACTGGCTTGCCGGGTCAGCATGCTGGCGAGTGGGCCCATATAATTTGTTAGCTTATGTTCTATTTTCCTGAGGAGTTCCGGGTCCCAGTCAATATTATTATTTTTTAAAACGCTGTCGTATTCCTCAAACACATCACTATTACTTATATCAAATAGAGGCATTAATTCACTGGTACTAGCAGGTCTATCACGTCTATCAATTTGTAACATGTGATCAATAGTGGACAGTAATTCTTGTGAATAGGCATTTTTACCTATAATAGATGCGGGTATAAGTGGGTCTTGTTGGCCATTATCGACAGCTGCAACTCGTTCAAGTGATAACGTGGGTTTTCTGCCGCTGATACATTGGTACAATGTTGCTCCGAGACTGTATATGTCTGTCCAGGGACCTTGTTTGCCATTTTTGTTATATTGTTCACAAGGTGTGTATCCGGCCGTTACAACCCTGTTTAGTGGATTGCTCATATTGCTCATTTCGTTTCTGGCAGAGCCAAAATCTATTAAAACAGGTGAGCCATTTTTACGTAAATAAATATTTGAGGGTTTTATGTCACGATGAAGGTAACGGCCACCATGAATAGTCTGTAACCCTTTAAGTATGGGTTTGGCGATGAGTCGTATTTCTTTCTCGGTTAACTTGTGACAGTGTTTCAGAAAATGCTGTAAAGATAGTCCCTCTTCATAATCCATAATGATGTAAGCCGTATTGTTCGCCTCAACAAACCGACTGACTCTGACAATATGATTATTTTTGAATTGTGCGAGTGTTCGAGCTTCTTCCAGAAAATATTTTAAGCCATACTGGTAAGAACTGAGCGTAGTCTCGTCTCTGTGTACGACGTGACGGCTATTCGTTTTACGGGTGGCCCATCTGGATGGGAAATATTCCTTGATTGCTACGCGACAGCCAAGGCTTTTATCGATTGCGCGATAGGTAATGCCAAATCCACCAGCGCCCAGAAAGTGTTCTATGGTATAGTTTTCTATCTGTTCGCCAGATGACAATATAAAAGGGTGTTGTTCCATGAAATTAACTCATAATCCTTATTATTATGCGATCTTTAAACCCTGATCTTTATGTTTTGTATCAATTTCAAAGAAATATTATATCTGTTTGGTTGGGGCTTGTCTTGCCATTTTGTCATGCTGATTTAGCTACATATATTCAGATAAATCGCGATATTCCTGAATCATGATAAATTAATATTGATAATGTTTAATGAAATTAACGCGTTATAATTATTTTAAATAATTATTCACTGCTTATTCAATGAAGTTTGATTTTGTAAGTCATTTGTAAGGCGAATTCGATAACTTGTCAGTCATTAGGAAGGCCAAACTAATTAATCTGATTAGTCTGGCATTCAAAGTTAAAAAGTCAAACAATCTATACCGGGTACAGGAGAGTAATTGTTCAGGGAAGATTTCTTAATTTGAGCTTATATAGTTCATCGAAGGAGCAATTCATCTTCAGGGCTCTAAATCTCGCTATCAAGTGTCAGTAATACCAGATCAACCCGCTTTGATCATATACCACTTTGTTTTTTCATTTAATAATATTCGATGTTAGTTGTATTAACTGATGCATGGTATATATAACATGTTTATGTTGAATTGGTATTAAAAAAGACGATTTAACTAACACAGGAGATGTAAAATGAATCATCAGGAGATTCTGGAATACTGGTTTTCAGATAGCCTGAAGGCATATTGGTTTAATTCTACACAGGATATTGACAATGAAATCAGCAAGAAATTTTTGCCAGTTTGGGTAGCGGCCAGACGGCATGACCTGGATGACTGGTTGCAAACAGCTGATGGTACTCTGGCGATGATCATTGTATTAGATCAGTTACCTTTGAATATGTTTCGTGATCAGGCTGATAGTTTTTTAACTGAGAAACAATCGATCGATATCGCAAAAGAGGCTATTAAAAAAGGATATGATAAGTTAATAGATAAGCAGCGACGAATGTTTATGTATTTACCCTTTATGCATAGTGAAGATATCCAGAACCAGAATGAATCAGTCAGATTGTTCAAAAAATCCGGGTTAAAAGAAAACCTGAAATTTGCAGAGCATCACCGATCTATTGTTGAAAGGTTTGGCCGTTTCCCACATCGAAATGCCATTTTGGGTCGACAAAGCACAGAAGCAGAAATCGCCTATTTAAATTCTGATGAAGCGTTTAAAGGCTAGACAGTAGTTAGGTAATCTTTTTCTTGCACTCAAATAACGTATGGCAAATGCCTAAGCGATCAAATGTATTGGTTAGTTGCAAGCCTGCCGCCTCACAGCATTCTATTAATTCTTTTGAATGGTACATTTTAGAATTACCACTTGCCATGGCAGTAAAATAAAGTGAGGTGTTGATTAATGAATAGGCTGCAGATTCATGTTGTTGTCTGTCCCAGCAAGTTTCAAGAATATAAACAGTGGAATTATCTGTCATTACATCGACAATTCGCTTTAGTATGCTAATAATTTCTTTTTTGCCAAAACAGGATAGAAACTGACTCAGCCAATAGATATCCATTCCTTTAGGAAATTTGCTTTGTTCATCCAGTAGATCAAGAGCCAGGGCGTCAACACGTTCAGATAAACCTTCGTTGTTTATGTTCTTGATCGCATTCTGTAATTGATCAGGCAGGTCAACCATGGTGATTCTTACATCAGGATCATAGTGTCCTGCAAGAATAGAAAATTTGCCAATATTAGTTCCTATGTCGAGCATTGTTTTGGGTTGGTTTCGAAATAGAATAGATAGCACTTGTGGATACGCAGAATCAGAGTAAAAATGATCGAATGCATACCAGCTTTTTTTAATCGTATCAGGTAAATGTGGAAGTGCCTGATAGAGTGTTTCCCACTGTTCACCGAATACCTTTAGTCCGGCAGGTTTTCCGGTTTTTATCGCTTCATCTAATTCGTACATGCCTTTGTAACAAACGTAATGGTTATAATCCATGTTAATTCTGGTCATCGGGTCATGCAGCAGAAAATATCCTACTTTGCTTAATATAAACAGGTCGCTGTCATCAAGCATCTCAACCACACCGCAGCTTAATCCACTTTCAAGTAGCGTTTCGATACCATAAAGGCTAATGTCGAGCGTATCGGCTATTTGCTTAGCGCTAGTTCCCTTGGTTTTGGCATTTTCGAGCAATTCGAGTACGCCGAGCTCACGCATGGTTCGGACAGCCTGAAAAATAAGTGGAGCAAATGCAATTTTTTGGGCTTCAGAGATCGCGTCGTATGCTGACAGGTTTTTACGTGGAAATAGTTTATCGGTCACAAGTTATCTGGCTTTATTATCTAGGATAAAACCAAGTGAGAATAACATAATAACCGTGGGCAATACATTAATAATAAACATATTATAAAGGTTGTTTAACATTTGTAATGACGGTCAAATCAACAACGTGATTAAATGATGGGTAATCATAATAGCCACATAATATTGGTAGATGTTGTCTTTATTGCTTAATCAGGGTAAATATGTAGTTAAATTTTGTATTTCTAATAAATAAAAATAATTCATGCCAATATAAAATAATTTAGCTGAGTGACGATTTCATCATATTAAGTATAGTAATAATACTGGGTCTGATCGTAATGAGATTAATGTCAATAGTGGGTTATTCTGATACAATAATATTCTTATAGTTAACAGTGTTTGATAAAAATTAAAAACTATGATTTGCGCAGGTTTAAATAGCTAATCCAGTTGTAAAAATAGTTATAACTTTAGAAGCAGGGGGGAAGTATGGCGGAGTTAACCGCTAAGCAACTAGAAGTAGCCAAATTAATTGTTGATACTCTGGGCTTGGATGAAATATCACCTGATGCAATAGAGTTAGATGCAGCTTTGTTTAATGATGGGCTAGGTCTGGATTCTATTGATGCACTGGAATTGTCTGTTGCCATCTCCAGGACGTATGATTTTCAGATAAAATCCAGTGATCAGGACAATGTTAGAATTTTTTCATCTCTACGAACGTTAGTGGAACATATAGAAAAAAATCAAAAGGTTATATCCTAGTGATATGCATGCGTTGATTTCAACGAGTGCATTAATTCTTTATCCTGCTGTAATACACCTCAGTATACTTTTCGATAAACATCTTTGGGCATTCTGGTATATGTTGCTAGTATCAGTCTGGATTGCGTTTGAAAGTCTGAGCTGGTTCTGGCGCTTGTTAGTGGTAGCGTTGATAACAGGCCTGCTGATTTTGATAGAGTCACAAGTGATCGTAAAAGGCGCTTTATATAGCTTTCCTGTCTTTATATGCCTGGCATTTTTTTTATTATTTGTCCGATCATTGGGTGCAGGGAAAACACCGTTGATAACAAGAGTTGCCAGATTGGCAGAAGGGTCACTCAGTGAGTCAGCAGAAGTTTACACGCGTCGATTGACCTGGTTCTGGAGTTTTGTTTTTTTGTTATTGGTACTGGAAACCATTCTGTTGGCTGTTTTTGCACCGATAGAGGTATGGTCACTGTTTACTAATGTGGTAAATTATATTGTTGTCATGATGCTTTTTATTCTTGAATATTTTGTCAGAAAGCGAGTGTTACACGAGTGGCGAGAAAGAACTTTCCGTCAATTTCTTGGTTCACTGGCAAAGGTCAGGCTCAGGAATAATGGATAATAAAAATAAATTTGATATTAAGATGTCAGCGCTGATATTTCAGGAAAGTCCAGATGATACAATCGCGGTACAGGGTGACCGGGTTATTTCTCGCTCCCAGTTTATTCAGCATGTTATACATTTAGCTGGACAGCTGCCGGATAAAGCCTATGCGATTAATCTTTGTCAGGATCGTTATCATTTTATGGTGGCATTTGCTGCTGTCATTCTGGCCAGGCAGGTAAATCTGCTACCATCCAATCAGACCAGTAAAGAAGTCAATGCTGTGACTGAAACATACCAGGATAGTTATGTAATCGTAGATTCATCACTGCAGGATCTAGTGGCAGAACAACTGCATATTGTTATACCTGATAACGGTGTTTTGCCAGTAGACGTCCATAATGTACCGGAGATACTGGACGAACAACTTGTTGCACTGGTATTTACTTCAGGTAGCACGGGGCAATCGACAGCCAATAAAAAATATTGGGGGGAGTTATGTGCAGGTACAGCATTATTAGCCAGTCGTTTCGGTTTTGACACTGACAAGGTTAATACCGTGGTAGCGACTGTTGTACCTCAGCACATGTTTGGCCTGGAGACCAGTATATTACTTCCTATGTTGACACGAACCCGTGTGCATATAGAAAGGCCTTTTTATCCTGCAGATGTCGAATGTAACTTGGCAGAAATACAGGCTCCCCGTGTATTGGTAACAACTCCCGTACATCTGCGAGCTATTTGTCATGCCGGTGTTGATTGGCCCGAAACTAAATTTATCCTTTCTGCCACGGCAGCGTTGCCCCTGGATTTGGCCAAAGAAGTTGAATTTGTGATGAACACAGAGGTGCGTGAAATTTTTGGTTGTACAGAAGCCGGTTCGTTTGCCAGTCGAAAGACCGTTAAAGATAAAGACTGGAAATTATATGATGGTTTTAGTTTACAGTTAGATGATTCTGGCTCGGAATTAATTGCTTCTCATCTTAGTCAACGTGTTCACTTATTGGACATTATGGAACCAACACGTCCTGGTTGTTTCATTGTCAAAGGACGACATGCAGATATGTTGAATATTGCAGGCAAAAGGGCCTCGTTGGGCGATTTGAACCATAAATTGATGCGGGTTCAGGGTGTCAAGGATGGGGTTTTTTTTATGCCTGACGCTGGTGATGATCAGGAATCTGTTATTCGTCTGGTAGCATTTGTGGTGGCACCAGGAATATCTGATGATGACATCAATGTAGCATTATCAAAGAGCGTAGATGCAGTATTTCTTCCCCGGCCAATCATCAGGCTGGAACAACTTCCATATAATGATATAGGGAAATTACCGCGACAAGCATTGACGGATTGTTACGTAAACTATAAACGAAAATGAAAATTGAAAAGGATATTCAGGTTTCGAAAAATCATCCGTCACTGGCGGGGCATTTCCCCGGTCATCCAATTGTTCCTGGTGTGGTGTTGATTGATGAAATTATTGGTGTCATTCAATCTGCCAGGCAGGAACTTGTTTTGAAAAAAATCAGACATATCAAGTTTCTTAAACCCTTGTCGGCTGGCGATGTCTGCCATATGAACATTGAAATACAAAGTCACGATAATGTTTCGTTTACATGCAGTACTGACAAGCATGTAATAGCTAAAGGAAAACTGATATTTTATGATAAAGGTCATGTGTCATGAGTGATAAATGGCTTGGCCAGCAAGAAAGAAGTAATCTTTTTTTTATTAAATTAATTTGTGCCATGGCAAGTAAAATGGGGCGCAGATTTACTCGCATATTATTACCTCTCATTACGCTGTATTTTTTCTTTACTTCAAGAACAACACGGCAATCTTTAGGATCTTACTGGCTGCGTGTTACAGGTAAAAAAGCGGGTGCCTGGAAACTTTTTAAACACATTCACTGGTTTGCAACGACTGTACTGGATAGAGTATTTTTTGTTACAGAGCAGTTTGAATATTTTGATATCCGCCTTCACAATCTGGATATCATGGATGACATGATAGAAAAGCATGGTAAATGTATTATGCTTGGTTCGCATCTAGGTAGTTTTGAAGTGCTCAGGGCACTGGTGGTGAAGAACAGGCACGTTGCATTAAAGATATTAATGCAGCGTGGTCATAACGAGATGGTGACTTCCGTTCTTGATAGCTTAAATGTGGATATTGCCAACACCGTTATTAATTTGGGTGAAGAAGACACAGTGTTTAATATTCAGGAAGCGGTCGACAATGGTTTTTCCATTGGAATGTTAGGGGATCGTTGTATTGGAAACGAACGCCTTGTGCATTCAGCATTGTTGGGAGGTGAAGTGGTGCTGCCAGCGGGCCCTATTCTCCTGGCTTCCATCCTGAAATTGCCGGTTGTTATGTTTTACGGTTTGTATCGGGGTGGCAACCGTTACGATATATATTTTGATTTGCTGGATGAGCAGATCAGTATTGATCGTAATCAACGTGAACAGGATGTGGAAAAAATTGCAGATCGTTATATGGCATCACTTGAGAAACATATACGTATTGAGCCTGCCAACTGGTTTAATTTTTATGACTATTGGCATGAGCATGATTAGATTAATATCGGTGCGTCTTGCGGTTTTGATCTTATGTCTGTGTTTCCAGGTGAATATAGTTTCTGCCAATATTGACGGTGAAGTCATTACTTTGCAAACTGTAATGCAATTATTAGCTAAAAAACAATATACCCAGGTTAAATTTATTGAGCATAAGTCATCTGCATTATTGGCTGAGGTCATTCAGATTGAAGGCGTATTAAACTTTAAACCACCAGCCTATTTATTAAAACGAGTACTCAAACCTTATCATGAAACTTTTGAATTAAAGCAAGGGATTATCTACTACGTAAAGGGTAATGAAAGCGTACGCAAACTCGATATAGAACAATATCCGGTGCTCAATTCCTTCGTTTCGGCTTACACCGCTCTCTTGGGTGGACAGCTTGAACAGTTAAAACGCGATTATAGAGTCGTATTTGATGGCCGGAAATATGCCTGGCGTATTCAACTTTTTCCACGTGCGACTACAATGCAGGGTTATATTAGTGAGATCAGGTTTAATGGAGTAGGTGATACGGTTGTTTCCATTGTTTTGATTGAAGCCGATGGTGATACCACTACAACCCGCTTATCATCTGAGCAAGAAGTCAGGGATTGACAAGAAACTGATATGAAGGTGAATAATAAAATACTACTGCTTGCCTGGTTCGCCATTATTACAGCGTCTGTTTTCTATATTATCGATAATGTACGTATTCAATCTGATATGTCTGTATTCTTTCCTGAAGATGGGCAGATGGATAAATCATTTGTGCATGCCATGCAGCAGTCGCAAAAAGGCATGGCGGCACGTCTGTTGATGGTATCTCTTTCAGGAGCAACCTCTACAAAACTTGCTGAATCAAACAAGGGTTTATTGGGTTATCTTGAGAAACACCCGGATGTTTTTTTTGCAAATAATGGCCAGCAGGCTTTAAGTGCAGACAATCGTGAGTTGTTGTTTAAATATCGATTTCTTCTGAGTCCTGCAATGGATGAGCAAACATTTTCACAAGCGGAATTAAAGTTGGCATTTACTCAGAGATTGCGTGAATTGACCTCGATGACATCTATGCTGGATAAACGAACTATATCGCGTGATCCTGTCATGTTGGTGAGGACCTATTTAAAAGGCTTAACGGGGGTAAATCAACCCCGCCGTCTGCATGGAGTCTGGTTTACTGAAGATGCGCAACAATCTGTCTTGTTACTGTATTTAAAAGAATCTGTACAATCGAATGAAAAAACAGGTGCGTTCATAGAATCTTTACAGGACTGGATTAAATCCAGGCAGTCAGATAATGTCATTTTAACTGTTTCAGGCCCAGGAATGTTCGCCTATGAAGCACGCAAGGCGATTGAACGTGAAACACAATTATTTTCAGTTGTTGGTAGTCTGATTATTATGCTGGTTATATATCTGGCGTATCGTTCTGTATCAAGAGTGTTTCTGGCTGCATTACCTTTAATCACAGGCTTGTTATTAGCTGTCAGTGTTACGCATTTTTTCTTTTCGGGTCTGCATGGGATTACTTTAGCTTTCGGGGTGATACTACTGGGGATCGGAATAGATTATCCGATTCATTTTTTCAGTCATTTAAGGCAGAAAAAGGATGGTTGGACGAGTGTTAAGGGTATCTGGCCTACCATTCTGATTGGTGTGATTAGTAGCGGTCTGGGGTTTTCAGTGATGCTGCTGTCTCGGTTTGAAGGATTACAACAGCTGGGTGTGTTTTCTGTGACTGGTTTAATTGTAGCTGCAGTCGTTACACGCTGGGTTTTACCTGGAATTGTTCTGCAAAACCGTCTTTACACAAGTAGTACACAAGGTTATTTTTTACCCTATCGAATTTTATTAATAATGCGTTTGCCATTGATATTGTTTGCTTTATTTATACCCGTTGCCGCGCTGATTTATGGAAACTCAAACGTGTTAGACAGGGATATGCGTCAACTGAGTCCGGTTCCTGATGATGTTTTTGTGCAGGATAAATTATTAAGGCAACAATTGCATGTGCCAGATGCAACCCGTTTTCTGATAATAGAAGCCGATACAAGCGAAGCAGTTCTGCGTAAGACTGAAAAGCTTAGCAGGGATCTCGACGAAGCTCACAGGCAAGGGCTGTTTAGTGCGTATCAAAGTGTTACACAAATGCTACCGAGCAAGCAGACCCAGTTGCGCCGTCAAGCATTGTTACCGGTTCTTCCCGTGTTAAAAGAAAATATTGGCAATGCATTGAAAGGGATGCCATTCAAGCAAACTGCATTTAATGGTTTTATTGCAGATGTTGAGACAAGTAAAACACTTCCTTTGCTGACGATGGAAACATTAACATCACAAATGTCATCAGGTTTATTATCCCTTAAACTGGGCATGATGATGCAACAGAAACAAAATGGTTGGGTATCCTATATACAATTATATGGTGTCGACCAACCTGACTCACTGCGTCAATGGATGGTGTCGAAACAACACGAGCAAGTGTCCCTGATTGATATTACCGGGACGGCTAACAATTTGATGGGCCATTACCAGAGAGATGTTATTGAAAAATCTCTCTACGGATTTTTGTTGATAACGGTGATATTGATTTTGACGCTAAAGTCGTTCGTACGTGTTATAAAAGTATTACTGCCTGTTATTTTTGCAATAATTCTTACGATATCTATTTTATTACTTGGCGGAGAAGCGTTGACCCTGTTTCACCTGGTATCGTTACTGTTAGTACTGGGGATAGGCATGGATTATGGCTTGTTTATGACACGTGATGAAAATAATGAGGCTGCTCATGATACCCTGCATTCCCTTCTGGTCTGTGTTGTGTCAACAACAATGGTATTTTCCATTATTGCATTTTCCGATATTCTTGTGATACACGCGATTGGTGTAACGGTAGCTATCGGCGTGTTATGCAGTTTTATATTGTCTGTACTGGTTGTATTGCCTCAGAACAGGAATCATAATAAGCTGCTATGAAGTCTTCGTTATTATCAATTCGTGCTTATACCCTGTCAAATGCGCTGGGTCTCGGCGTGCAAGCCTCACTTGATGGCCTGCGAGCAGAACGTAGTGGCTTGCGAGAATGTCGTTTGCCAAATATTGATCTGAATACCTGGGTTGGACAGGTAGATGGGCTGGAAAATGTAGTACTTGATCAGAATCTCGCTGAGTATAATTGCCGCAACAATCGTCTGGCTGAACTTGCCTTGCAGCAAGATGGGTTTATAGATCATGTACAGCAGTCAATTGATACCTATGGCGCTAATCGCTTAGGTGTGTTTATGGGTACGAGTACATCAGGTATTGAAGAAACTGAAAACGCCTATCAACACATGCCAGCTGATGCTGAAAATATGCCCGACTGGTATCATTATCGATATACACAGAACATTTTTTCAATTGCCGACTTTGTTCGTTTGCGACTCGGTATTGAAGGCCCGGCCTTGTCCATTTCGACTGCTTGCTCTTCAAGCGCCAAGGTTTTTGCTACTGCCTATCGTTACATCCTGTGTGGCTTGATTGATGTTGCTGTCATTGGTGGAGTGGATAGCCTGTGTCAGACGACATTGTATGGTTTTAATTCATTAGAGCTGGTATCGGACAAGCCCTGTAGTCCATGGGATGCAGATCGTAAGGGTATTAATATTGGTGAAGGGGCAGGTTTTGCGTTACTTGAACGTGATAGTAATCGCGATGGAATTCATTTGCTGGGTTATGGTGAAAGTAGTGATGCCTATCATATGTCAACACCTCATCCCGAAGGTGATGGTGCGATGTTGGCGATGCAACAAGCTCTTTCACGGGCAGGGTTGAAGCCTGAGGATATCGATTACATTAATTTGCATGGCACGGGAACAAAATCGAATGACGCCTCAGAAGACAGGGCCGTTTCCAGGCTTTTTGGTGATACCGTGGCATGTAGTTCCACCAAAGCATGGACTGGACATACATTGGGCGCGGCCGGCATAACCGAAGCCCTGTTTTCGTGTCTTTTTCTTGAGCATGGTTTTATGCCCAAAAGTCTGAATACTAAAATATTGGATCCAGAATGTCGTGCCAACATATTGCGCGAACAGATTGTAAAACCATTGCAGGCAACCATGACTAATTCATTTGGTTTTGGGGGCTCAAATTGTAGTTTGATATTTGGGGCATTGAATTGAAAACGGTATTTATTGACGGCTTAGGTATGTTGGGGCCTGGCATCGAAAACTGGCAACAGGCCCGCTCGGCGCTTTTGTCAGGCGCGCTTAAGCTTGATGAACCATTGACACTATCGGGTCAGTCACCATTGCCAGCTAATGAAAGACGCAGGGCAAGCCGATTGAGCAAGATTGCACTGCAGGTTGCAGGTGAAGCAATGGCAGATGCAGCTTTGGAGGCTGATGAGGTCGCTACTGTTTTTGCAAGTTCTTGTGGTGACCTGGATATTGTGCATAAAATCTGTACGGCCCTGACCATGGAAGGCAAGCCTGTATCACCTACCCAATTTCATAATTCTGTGCATAATGCCCAGGCAGGATATTGGGCCATTTCTCAGCATGCAAAAAAAGCATCTAATAGTATTTCAGCCTGCGCGGACAGTTTTGCCATGGGGTTGCTTGAAGCACTCACGCTGGTTGAAGTTGAACAAACACCGGTATTATTGGTGGCCTATGATCGACCAGCACCCGTACCATTATTTGGCGCGGCTATGTCACAAGCCGAATTTGCGACGGCATTGTTGATCTCGCCGAATCGATCAACAGATTCTCTGGCAATGATAGAAACTAATATGGTAACAAAGTGTTCTGTCGTATCAGGTATCAGCGAGTGTGTGAATAAAGCGCTTGAGCCATTACGCAATTCCTGTCCTGCTGCTATGGCGCTGCCCTTGCTGGAAGCATTAGTTAATCCAGCGCAACAGTCTGTTGCATTAGACTGCCCGGGTGCAAATTGTATAGAGGTAAAGGTAAATTCATGCGCCTAGAGAAAGATGCGCTGTGTAAATTGATTCCGCATGCAGGGTCCATGTGCCTGCTTGATACAGTCGAGTACTGGGACGAAAATCTTATAATTTGTCATACCAGAAGCCATTTGTTGCCGGATAATCCTTTGCGACGTGATGGCCAGTTGTCACTTGTTAATGCGATTGAATACGGGGCACAAGGGATGGCGATTCATGGTGGCTTGCTTACGCAGTCAGGCACAGGCCTGACCGGTGCAGCCTACCTGGCATCCCTTAAGGAAATTGAGATAGAGAGTGATGAGTCACTAGATTATTATTCCTCTGATTTAATAATAGAGGCGAAGAGGATTTTTGCAGATGTTGGTAATCTCGTTTATGATTTTAGCGTGTCTACCGAAAAATCAAGATTGATAAATGGACAGGCACTGGTGATAGAAGTGGAAACAGTCTCATGAAAAGAGCATTGGTAACAGGTGGTAGTGGTGATATAGGTGCGGCTGTTTGCGAGCAATTAGCCGAGCAGGGCATGTTTGTTTATGTGCATGCCAATAACAATTTTGATAAGGCCGATCGTGTAGCGCAAAAGATCATAAAGCAAGGTGGACAGGCTAAGGCGATTGCATTTGATGTAACATCTGAGGAGGCTGTTGCTCAGGCAATCGATACTATTCTTGAAGACGGTGTGATTCAAGTGCTGGTCAATAATGCAGGTATTCATGATGATGCTATTTTAGCGGGCATGGAAACCGAGCAATGGAAAAACGTACTGGATGTTAACCTGAATGGTTTTTTTTATGTGACCCGTGCTTTACTCATGCCTATGATGCAGACTCGTTGGGGACGTGTTATTAATATGTCTTCTCTGGCAGGTGTTATGGGTAATCGTGGGCAGACAAATTATGCAGCAACCAAGGCTGGTCTGATCGGTGCTACAAAATCCCTGGCGCAGGAAATGGCATCCAGAAAAATCACCGTTAATGCGATAGCACCTGGTGTGATCACTGGTGAGATGACCTCTGGTGTTTTTTCAGATGACTGGGTAAAAAATAATATTCCAATGAAACGTGCAGGCACACCTGAAGAAGTCGCTTCATTGGTAGATTTCCTGGCATCCGATAATGCCGCTTATATATCTGGTCAGGTGATTGGTGTCAATGGTGCAATGGCATAATCTTGCCAGTTTTTATTCTTTTAGATTGCTGATGCGCTGAAGAATAGATTTGTTGCCGGTTATTTTGCCGATGAATTTTACCGTCCAGTACCAGTGCGAAAAAAATGCCTCCGAAACCAGATGGAGAATGTTTGACAGGCTAAATTTAAAACTATCTTCAGCGCCACAAATAACATGATTGATAGCAAACCCATTGGCCATATCATGACTGCGTCCCAGGTGATAGCGATTGGTTATTAGCGTGACAGGTTCCGTTACGTTTTTTAATCGCTTGTAGACTAAATTGAAATTCTCCAGGGTGTGAGTAGAGCTTTCTTCTATTTCAATCTTGTCAGGTGGGATACCCTGTTGCGCAAGAAAGTGTTTACCTGCTGCTGATTCCGATAATCCAGCTGTATCGGTTTTTCCACCGACAATTAATATGTCTATCTCTGGCGATGCCTTGAATAGTTTACAGGCGCGCAGCAAGCGCTGCTGGTATTCATCATCCGGTTTTTCGGATAGCAATTGTTTACCAAGAATTAATAGCTTTCCACCTGCATTTGATTGGCAAGGTGACCAGGCAATTACAAGGTCACGGATGAAAAAAAATATCAAGCTGAGCAAACCAGTTGCAAGCATGATAATAATTGTTAACAGAAGTAATAAATAACCAGTGCGTCCCAGATTGTAAAGTGGTGTTCTTTTTAAATAGGGTCTAATCAAGTAACGGTATAACCCTTTCGGGTAAAGGCCACGCAAGAGCAGATTGATGGCAATCATTCGTGTGATGTGCAGAATGTCTGTAACCGAGCGAAAATGACTGGGGCGAGCATCTTCAAGGTAGATAGCATCGATTGGAATGCTTCTACAGCTATAACCCAGGCGTGTTGCGCGTATTAATATCTCGCTTTCAAAAACGAATCCCTTGTTACGATCTGTTTGTATGTCAAATTCACGTAATAACGATGCCGGGTACAACCGAAAACCGGATTGGCTATCATCGATTTTTTGACCGGCCGCCCAGGATACCCAGAAATTCGCAAACTTATTGGCCCGGTAACGATTTTGCGGGAACGCCTGCTTGTCCCATAAGCGCGAGCCAATAATAAGCTCATCAGGAAATTGTTCTGCCGTGGCAATGAAGCGACTAATGTCTTCGGTTTTATGTTGCCTGTCTGCATCCATTGTAATCACTGCGTCAACACCTAGATCAAGAGAGGCTCTGATGCCGTCTGTTAGCGCTGCGGCTTTGCCTTGATTATGCTTATGTTCAATTAATGTGATATCAAGGTCTCTGATGAGTTGTGCGGTATCATCACTCGAACCATCATCAATAACCACCACATGTGGCGTATAGGTCAATGCCGAACAGACGATATCCCTGATCGTAGAGGCTTCATTGTAGGCTGGAATGACAATTGAAAAGCGCATAAGTATCTAACAGTATTTGATTGTTTTGGTCAGATTTTAACGTATTTAGTTACTAAATTATAAATATTATTAGTCAGATCACATTATCGCATAACATTCTGCTATACAGAAATTTACAGAAATGTTATAAAATTGGGTAACAAGGCAGAGGGCATTGTTTTAAACAATAATATCGTTATATGGAGAGAAATCTGATGAAATCTTTTAATTTTATCCTTGCAGCAGTATTGATACCTTTGATGGTAGTATTTAGTGGGTGTGCAACTGAAGACATTCGTAATATTAACAACGCTGCAGTAGCAACATCAAGTAAAGGTGTTGCAATGGACAAGGTAACTAAAGCAATACAAAATGCAGGTGTTCAATTGGGGTGGAGCATGCGACTTGTGAAACCAGGTCACTTTGAAGGTACGCTTTATTTACGCAAACATATGGCTAAGGTTGATGTAAAATACAATTCCAAGACATATAGTATTACTTATAAAGACAGTAGTAATCTGGGTTACGATGGCACAATGATCCATAAAAATTATAATGGCTGGATAACTAATCTGGATGCAGCTATCAAGTCACGTATGAGCGTTCTTTAATTGATAGGAAACATGGTGAATAATGGCAATCATTACTCACCATGTTTCTGACAAGTCTGTTTAATTAATTTAGCCATTCTTTACTGTACCTGATTTCCTTCGTTATTTAGTTATATTTTAAAATAACTCATTTGCATGTATTGTCTGCTTCTGTGACCATCAAAGCTTTTTCATTACAGAAATTTATGAATAAAAAAACACTTTTTTCTATTATTGAAACACCACGACATCCCAGATTAGAGAATTTGTATGCGCGGTGTGCTATTGAAGAAATCAAGCTACCATCTGTAAGAAAAGCAAATTCTGAATTAAAAAAAACAATACCGGATTTTGTCGTCGCCGAATTTATTTATGCTTATGGAAGCAATTACAGTGGTGTGCATATCAGTAACCTGGATGTGTTTCTGGTGACTTTGTTGAAATATCATGCCAGGTCGCGCGTTATTATTATTGTTGATAAGACTGAACACCAATATGTCGATAAATTAAATGATATTTACCCTGTGCATGCTGTTATTCAGCATCCTGTTCGAGAAACACAAATAGAGGAAATCTTGATGCAGGAAAATGCTTCATGAGGGCATATTGAAATAATGTAATCCTGGTTTATACTTGTTTTAGTCATTGAGGTAAAGTTAATTTCTATTCTTACCTGTGCTAGAAATCACACATTGAAAAATCAGATCTATTCAGACTTTTTTATTAATAACAGGAGTGACAAGGCAATTAAATGAAGATTTATGTAGGCAATCTCTCATATGTAATAACAGAAGAGCAGTTAAAAGAAACCTTTTCAGAGTTTGGTGAAGTTATCAGTGCTAAATTGATTCAGGATCAGTTATCTGGAAAATCCAAAGGTTTTGGTTTTGTGGAAATGCCCGATGTGGATGCTGAAGATGCTATTCAGGCATTGGATGAAAGTTCGTTAAATGGTCGCAATATCAAAGTCGGTAAAGCCAAAGAGCGAAACAAAAAACAACGGCACCATTAAGACTGGATTTCAGACCTTTTTAATAGTACGTAGAGTGCACCTGTTCCACCATGCATAGGCTGTGCTGAGGTGAAGGCCAGGACTTCCTTACGTTGTTGTAGCCATCTGTTTACCATTTGTTTCAGGACGGGTCCTTTATGCTTGGAGCTCAGACCTTTGCCATGAATGATACGGATACAGCGTCTGTTTTCAGCCTGGCATTCAGGTAGAAAAATACTAATGGCCTGTCTGGCAGCCTCGACATTCAAACCATGCAGGTCAATTTCGGCTTCAATTCGAAACTGGCCACGTTTTAGCTTGCGTACCACTTTTGACTGTATCCCATCACGAACGAAATGTAGTTCCTCTCCAGTTTCGTTCTCGAAGGCTTCGTAATCATCTGACATCATGTCAATCATAACTTGTTGTTCACTGTCCTGAGTCTGCCGCGGGATAGGTTTGGGCCGTTGGATTTCAGGGCGGATCTTGTCCTGATCGAGCACAGAGACATCCTTCATCTGTTTGCGAAACAGGTCGGTATCATCGCCATTGTCGTTGTTATGTTGAGTCATAAAAAGTCAATAATTACAATATGATGCAGAAATTATAATAAACCATACCCCACACACGTTTTTAAACTTATTTATTTAAGAACATTATTTTGAGAGCGGCTTCGATTCAAGTATAGTAAGCCTATTTGTACAGTGAAGGAACCTCTAATCAATTCATGAACTCGCGTCTTGCACTTAGAAAAGACAGGTTCAAATCGTCGAATTGCACGTAATAGCAAGCTATTGCGAAGATTCGCTACACAGAATCTGGCTTTTCTTAGCACAATCTGCTTCGTCCAGAATTAATCAGAGGTTCCTTATAAATAAATTGGTTAAATTGCATTTATGAATATTCTAGTCAGTAATGATGACGGTTATCAGGCAAAAGGGATTCGTGTACTGGCAGCGGCATTAGCAGAAATAGCGGAAATAACAGTAGTTGCACCGGACAGAAATCGTAGCGGCGCGAGTAATTCGTTAACTCTTGACAGCCCTATAAGGGCATACACTGCGGATGACGGGTTTATTAGCGTTGATGGTACGCCGACAGATTGTGTGCATCTGGCGATCACCGGCCTGTTGGAGTCTGAGCCTGATATGGTGGTATCGGGTATCAATGCGGGTGCTAACATGGGTGATGATGTGCTTTATTCGGGCACCATCGCCGCGGCGATGGAAGGACGTTTTCTTGGATTGCCAGCGATTGCTGTTTCGTTGGTGTGTAATCAAACACCTCAGTATTTTGAAACGGCTGCCCGCGTTACTGTTGAATTGATTGAACGTATTCGCAAGCATCCGCTGCCAGCAGATACTATTCTCAGTGTGAATGTACCTGATTTACCCTATGACAGTCTGACAGGAACCGAAGTGACCCGGCTTGGCCACCGTCATAAATCCGAGCCTGTTATCGAAATGACTGACCCACGAGGCAACCCTGTTTATTGGGTAGGGCCATGTGGTGCCGAAGCCGATGCAGGTGAAGGTACCGATTTCCATGCAATCAAATCTGCAAAAGTATCAATAACCCCCATCCATACTGATTTGACCCAGTTTACGGTCTTGCAGCAGACCAGCGAATGGCTGGAGTCATCATAATGATAACCGAATCGATGATACAGGGTATCGGTATGACTTCGTTGAGAACGCGGGAGCGACTGATAAGCAGATTGGCAGACAAGGGGATTAAAAATAGACAGGTACTGGATGTCATGTTAAATACCCCCCGGCATCTTTTTGTTGACGAGGCACTTGCAAGTCGTGCCTATGAAGATGATGCCTTGCCTATAGGGCAGGGGCAGACCATCTCCCAGCCTTATATTGTCGCGCGTATGACTGAACTGCTTCTGGCTGAGAATACGCCTGCCAGGGTGCTGGAGATAGGAACAGGGTGTGGCTACCAAACGGCTGTTTTATCACAACTCGTATCCCAGGTTTTTTCAGTTGAACGTATAGAAATACTTTTGCAGCAAACCCGGCAGCGCTTACGCTCGTTAAAAATTAACAATGTGCGCTTTAAACATAGCGACGGCTCATGGGGATGGGATGAAAATGCTCCTTATGATGGCATTATAGTAACGGCAGCTCCAAGTACAGTGCCGGATGCCTTGTTGAAGCAGCTGGCAGTGGGAGGCCGGTTGGTTATTCCTGTTGGACGGCAAGGCGCAGCACAGGAATTAGCGGTAATACATCGAACAGCAAAAGGGTTTGAGCAGGAAAATTTTGAATCAGTCAGCTTCGTACCTTTATTGAATGGAGAAGCTTGATGCGAATTTTTTCACCGATTTATGAAAAAGTGATGTTATGGTCGCAGCATCGTTTCGCGCCGCGTTATCTTGCAGGGTTAAGTTTTATTGAAAGTGCCTTTTTCCCTTTTCCGCCGCCTGATGTCATGTTGGCGCCAATGTCATTATCGCAACCAAACAAGGCATGGTTTTTTGCAGGTCTGACCACCCTGGCTTCCGTGGCTGGTGGCATTCTGGGTTACCTGATAGGGATGTTTTTTTTCGAAGTGCTGGAGCTGGGACAGGTTTTAAAAGACCTGGGTTATTGGGACAAGTTCATGCTTGCTCGAAACTGGTTCGACGAGTGGGGTTTCTGGGCAATATTGTTAGCTGGTTTTACCCCGGTGCCATACAAATTATTTACGATTGCAGCCGGTGTGATCGCGATGTCATTTTTGCCATTTATACTCGGTTCATTTATAGGGCGTGGGGCGCGCTTTTTTCTGGTCTCCGGCTTAATGAAGTGGGGCGGTGAAAAGATGGAGGCAAAATTACGGAAATATGTTGATTGGTTAGGTTGGTTGACAGTTTTGTTAGCCATTATCGCTTATTATTATTATAAAAATGGCTGGACATGAATCTCGCTAACTTGACCGAAAGAATAGGTTGCCTCTCTCTCAATATTGTCGTTGTAACCAGGGCATATTAACGAATGAGAATTGGTGTGTTGTTGTTATTATCGGTTCTTCTACTGGCTTGTGGTGCACCAACATATGCGCCAGTATCTGACAGGCGAGTCACATCATCCCCAGGTTATCATCGCGTGCAAAAGGGAGAAACTGTTTATTCTATAGCCTGGATGTACGGCATGGATTATAAAACCCTGGCTCGCTGGAACAAAATACCAAGACCTTACTCTATCTATCCAAAGCAAATATTGAGATTAAAACCCAAGTTGAAAAAACGTGTGGTATCCAAGCCAGCAGTCATCAAAAAAGCCCCTGTCAAACGTAGTAAAAAGCAGTATCGAGTTCGTAAACAGACATCAAAAAAGATTAAGCCAGCCGTAGCAGAAGGCCATAAGGTTAAGCGATGGATATGGCCTGTAAAAGGTAGGGTTATACGACAGTTTTCCAGAAAAGACTCAGGTAAAAAAGGAATCGCTATTGCGGGTAAGGCAGGTAAACGGGTCGTTGCGACGGCCGCAGGCAAGGTCGTATACAGTGGATCCGGCTTATTGCGTTATGGAAAACTTATCATTATTAAACATAACAATACATATTTGAGTGCCTATGCCCACAACAGACGAATCCTCGTAAAAGAGGGTGGTGTAGTGAAACAAGGGCAACAGATTGCCGAGATGGGGCAATCTGGTACAGATCAAGTAATGTTGCATTTTGAAATACGGAAAAATGGCAAGCCGGTTAATCCTCTTTATTTTCTTTCTAAAAAGTGAATTGGTAATGGATTTTATAAAAATAATTCAAGTAATCTTTTTTCGTAGTCGATATGATATGAGATAGGCTAGAAGAACTGTCTGGATTTTTTATTTGCGTTTAGCCTTTATAAGGTGGATAGTCAGGGCAGGTTTAGATTAAAGTATTCTGGAATTTGTGTAATAGAGATAGAGCACGGTTGATGTCAGGAAAATCAAAAGACCAGTCAGATGTAAAGAAAAAGCAGTCTGCAGTTGATGGTAGACATGCGGAGGACAAGTTAATGGATATGGATGTTGATGAAATAAAAAAGGATACCTCAAATATTAAAACGGAAGAGCCTGCAATAGAAGAGGCAGAAGTTAAACCCGCCAGAAGAAGAACCAGAGAATTTTCTGATGGAACGATGGATGCAACCCGCCTCTATCTGAATGAAATTGGTTTTTCACCCTTGCTTACCGCAGAAGAAGAGGTTTATTACTCGCGTTTAGCGCAAAAAGGGGAAGAGAGTGGCCGAACCAGAATGATTGAAAGTAACCTGCGCCTGGTGGTTAAAATTGCGCGGCGTTATATGAATCGAGGTTTAGCGCTATTGGATCTGATAGAAGAAGGTAACCTTGGTCTGATCAGAGCCGTAGAAAAATTTGATCCTGAGCGTGGTTTTCGTTTTTCTACCTACGCGACCTGGTGGATTCGACAAACTATCGAACGCGCGATCATGAACCAGACCCGTACGATTCGTTTGCCTATTCATATTGTGAAAGAAATAAACCTTTATCTGCGTGCGACACGCAAATTGACTCAGAACCTGGAAAGAGAACCAACAGCCGAAGAAGTGGCTACTCTGCTAGATAAGCCGATTAGTGAAGTAAAAAGAATGTTGGGCCTGAATGAACGCATGACGTCTGTTGATACACCGATAGGCGATGATGAAGACAGGATATTACTGGATGCGATAGCGGATGAAGCCAATCCGGAGCCATCAGTTATTCTTCAGGATGAAAATGTCCATCATAATATTGAAGCCTGGCTGGATCGTCTGAATGATAAACAAAGAGAAGTCGTTGAACGACGTTTTGGCTTACATGGATATGAACGTTCCACGCTTGAAGAGGTAGGTAAGGAGATTGGTGTTACTCGAGAACGTGTCAGACAAATTCAGATGGATGCATTGAAACGACTGCGTGAGATCCTGGAGAGCGAAGGGTTTTCTGAGGATATTTTGTTTCAGTAAGGATACTAGTCAGGCAAGTTTTTAATATTGTGTTTCTGTATATTTAGATATTAAAAACACAGTGCTAGCAGAGGTGCAGAGTTTTGATTATTATCTTGCCTGACTCATTTTTGATAGTTGAGCAACAGAAATGTTCTGTGGTGAGGTCATTTTCTAACGATAGATCGCTTTCTTTCTTCTGAATAAACCCCATATTTCGTTCTTTATTACCTTCCTGTAATAATTAAATTAAAGCGACAACAATTCTGGCATGGGAGATTGACAGCAAGAACTGGTAATTTACTATGAAATTCGCTAAGGAGAGGCGTCACATATAATTGTATTCTATACATACCTTCCTCCTTAATTATTTATAATAAAATCGTGGATTTTTTAAATTCATATAGTTTGATTTAAAGTAAAGGAATGCTTATGAAAGTCAAAACGTTCGAGTTAAGGTTCTGGGTGGGTGGTTCAGTTGGATATGTAATTGTGGGTGGTGGTGTATATAATGCAACAATCACGGATTTATCAAATGGAAAGAGTACATTGTATACCGTTAAAATAATAGGTCTTGGTGTAGGGTTACCATCATTTCGAGGAAGTTCAAAACCTGTCAGATTTAAAGTTGGTGGTGGTAACAAAACATCGGGGGATTTTGGTGGTTATGGTTATATAGGTGGTATTTCTGCCGAGGCAGGTGGAGGTGCTAAGATGGGTGGAGGGATAAAAATCCCAGGTGGCCCATTTATTTCAGGCAGTCTTATTGCTTGGGATCAAGGTGGGTTTGATATTGGCGTCTCTCATAGTCTAGCTCATTGGTCTCATTAAGGAGTATCAAATATGGCTAACCAAATAATATTAAGTTTCATTAGCTTTGCAATTGTTGGGATTGGGCTTTATGTTTCCTTCAAACCTAAAATAGTAGCAGTAAAGCTCAGGCAGTTTTATAGTCAATATCCAATAGTGCATTATGCAGGTGAACAACAATTAACAAGTAGACTATTTTTCGTCCGCCTTATTGGCTGGGTGCTTGTGATAGTTGGGTTGCTCGCATTGTACTCAAGCTTGGAATTGTAGTAGGTGTAGTTAGTTGCCCGAATCCTTATCCTTTCAATTTTACATCGTAGTTAATATTTTTGTATAGAATTAGTAGCTACAAATCAATTGGATCAGACTCACTGCAGCCCCATAAATACTGTAAGCTAGATGATTAACCATGAAGTATTTAGTAGTGTAAGTCAGTACTACTTAACAATAAAAATATTTGCGTCCTCTGCGTCTTTGCGTTGCAAAAAATATAATAATACCTTAAATCATCAATATAGCCGCCATAACATTCCTGTCTTCAGCTGCCAGTACATTAAACGTACGGCACGCCGAGCCAGTATCCATAACCTCAAAACCAATTCCTTGTCTCATGGCGATCGACATGAGTGATGGGTGGGGAAAACAAAGTGTTTTGCCTGTACCCAGCAGAATAATCTCCGGTTTCATGCCAATAAGAGTCTCAATATGCGTCTGGTTTAATTCTTCCAGTTTGCTCGGTTCCCAGGGTGTGACTAATGCTTCGGGTGTAACGATCAGACTCTCTGAATATTGGTCATTATTGATGGTCACAAAGCCAGCTTCGTAGGCCTTGATAGTGTATTTTGAAGTATTGTAGTCAATGCTTAATTTCATCTCAGCAAACTACCTTAACTGCGTCTAATCATCAAGTTCGGTCATCAATAATAGGGCTATCGTACCCATATTCAGGCTGGTCACAAAAAAGATGCAGTCAATACATACTAAATATATAAAATCCTTTATAATCTGCGCTAATCCTGATTGACAGCATTTTCTAATATTAGTATTGTTGTGTGTTTAACCATATGATTGTAAACAGGTTCCAGCTTTAATGGATGAATTTCAAAGAATCAAGCGATTGCCTCCTTATGTCTTCAATATTGTCAATGAGTTGAAGGCCAAGGCGCGTGCACGCGGTGAAGATATTATTGACTTTGGAATGGGTAATCCCGATCAACCAACGCCTAAGCATATTGTCGATAAGTTAATTGAGGCTGCACAACGCCCTGATACTCATCGATATTCTGTTTCTCGCGGTATTCCAAGATTGCGTCGTGCGATTTGCCGCTGGTATAAAAACAAGTATGACGTTGATCTGGATGATGAGGCAGAAGCGATAGTTACAATCGGCTCGAAAGAGGGGCTTGCTCATCTAGCTCTGGCCACAGTAGGTCCTGGTGATGCGATTTTGGTACCGAGCCCGGCTTATCCAATTCATCCATACGGTTTTATCATTGCCGGTGCCGACATACGCCATGTACCGATGGTGGAAGGTGTGGACTTCTTTGGTGAGCTTGAAAAGGCGATAAAAGATTCATGGCCAAAACCAAAGATGTTGGTACTGAACTTCCCCGGCAACCCAACGACTCAATGTGTCGATCTGGAGTTTTTTGAGCGAGTTGTGGATATTGCACTAGAACATCAAATCTGGGTTGTTCATGATCTAGCCTATGCAGAGATCGCATTTGATGGTTACGTAGCCCCCTCGATACTTCAGGTGCCGCGTGCGAAAGAGATTGCTGTTGAGAGTTATTCCCTGTCAAAAACCTATAACATGCCAGGTTGGCGTGTTGGTTTTATGTGCGGTAATCCTGTCTTGATTGCTGCGTTGGCAAGAATGAAATCGTATCTGGACTATGGCATGTTTACGCCAATCCAGGTTGCGGCAATAGCGGCCCTTGAAGGCCCGCAAGATTGCGTGCAGGAAATAGCCAATATGTACCAAAGTCGTCGTGACGTTTTATGTAGTGGCATGAACGCGATTGGCTGGCATGTAGAGCCACCTAAGGCAACGATGTTTGTCTGGGCGCCTATACCAGAACCGTATCGTCATATGGGTTCACTAGAGTTTTCCAAAAAATTACTGGAAGATGCAAAGGTAGCTGTCTCACCCGGTATTGGTTTTGGTGATTATGGTGATGACCATGTGCGTTTTGGATTGATTGAAAATGAACATCGAACCCGACAGGCGATTCGAGGTATTCGAAATATGTTTCGTAAAGACAATATCCTCGATATTGCAGTAGGAGAAGAGAGTTGAATTCGGTAAAAGTAGGTTTAATGGGGTTAGGTACTGTCGGTGGCGGTACGTTTAATGTGCTTGCACGAAATGCAGAAGAAATCACCCGCCGTTCGGGATGTGCGATTAAGGTTACACATGCGGCCGCTCGTGAATATAATTCGGAAGGTCTGGCCAGTGTCGATAATGTAACAATTACTGATGATGCTTTTAAACTGGTTAACGATCCTGATATTCAAATTGTGGTTGAGTTGATAGGCGGTTATGAACCGGCCAGAGAACTGGTGTTACAAGCGATTGCGAATGGTAAACATGTCGTCACCGCGAATAAAGCATTGATCGCAAAACACGGTAATGAAATTTTTGCGGCGGCAGAAAAGCAAGGTGTTGTCGTTGCCTACGAGGCAGCTGTTGCCGGTGGTATTCCTATTATTAAGGCTATACGTGAAGGGCTGGCAGCAAATCAGATAGAATGGTTAGCGGGTATTATTAATGGTACAGGCAACTTCATTCTCACCGAGATGCGTGATAAGGGGCGTGATTTTGCTGATGTGCTTAAGGAAGCGCAGGAGCTTGGATATGCAGAAGCTGATCCAACGTTTGATGTAGAAGGGATTGATGCGGCACATAAATTAGCAATACTAGGATCAATTGCATTCGGTATACCCTTGCAATTTGAAAAAGTTTTTACTGAAGGTATTAGTCATATCACGCGTGAAGATGTTAATTATGCCGAGCAGCTTGGTTATCGAATTAAACACCTTGGCGTAACTAAAAGAACAGATAAGGGTATCGAGATGCGAGTACATCCCACCTTGATTCCTGAGCGTCGTTTAATTGCCAATGTTGATGGTGTTATGAATGCAGTGCTGGTGCAAGGTGATGCAGTAGGACCCACACTATATTATGGTGCCGGTGCCGGTGCTGAACCCACTGCCTCTGCTGTGGTTGCAGATATTATTGATGTGGCTCGTAGTCTGACAGTAGCTGCAGAAAACCGTGTCCCACCACTGGCTTTTCAACCGGGCACCTTAGTTGATACGCCCATTTTAGCGATAGAAGACGTTGAAACATCTTATTATCTCCGATTACAAGCGATAGACAAGTCTGGTGTCATGGCTGATGTAACCAGGATTCTGGGTGATCTGGATATCAGCATGGAAGCGATAATTCAGAAAGAGCCGATGGAAGGCGCAACAGATGTTCATATTATTTTGCTTACGCATCATATACAGGAACGTAATATGAATGAAGCGATCAAAAACATTGAAGCACTGGATGCGATTACCGCTGATGTGGTTCGTATTCGAGTAGAACCATTAGGAAATTAATTTTTAATTTAAATTGAGGTTTTTGCAATGCCTTTCAGAGAACGTTACACCGGCCTGATCAATCGTTATCGTGATCGTTTACCGATTAATGATGATACGCGTATTATCAGTTTGGGAGAGGGGAATACCCCATTGATCAAACTGAATAACATTCCTGCCCTTATTGGCAAGGAAGTGGATATATATGTGAAGTATGAAGGCCTGAATCCCACCGGTTCATTTAAAGACCGTGGTATGACCATGGCGGTAACCAAAGCAGTTGAAGAGGGTAGCCGCGCTATTATCTGTGCCTCTACCGGGAATACTTCTGCGGCTGCTGCAGCCTATGCTGCACGTGCGGGCATAACGGCGTTTGTGTTGATACCTGAAGGTAAAATTGCCATGGGCAAACTTGCGCAGGCGATGATGCATGGCTCAGTCGTGATTCAGATAAAAGGAAATTTTGATGATGGCATGCGCCTGGTAAAAGAGGTCGCAGAGGAAGCGCCGGTAACGATTGTTAACTCAATAAATCCATATCGTCTACAAGGGCAGAAAACGGCAGCATTCGAGATCGTAGAAGAGCTTGGCCGTGCGCCTGACTATCACTGCTTACCTGTAGGAAATGCGGGCAATATAACGGCGCACTGGATCGGGTATTCTGAATATTCCTCAGCATCCGGTGACCACGTAACTGATGCATGTGCTTTTTGTCATGGGCATTGCCGATATGCTGGTGGGGCTGTTGTTGGTAATCGACCTAAAATGGTTGGTTATCAGGCGGCAGGTTCAGCGCCCTTTATGCGCGGTGAAATGGTTGATAATCCTGAGACGGTTGCTACTGCAATTCGTATAGGCCACCCTCAAAGCTGGGATATGGCCTGGAAAGTTAAAGAAGAGTCAGGTGGCTGGTTCGATGAATGCACGGATGATGAAATATTGGCTGCGCAGAAATTATTGACTGAACATGAAGGTATTTTTTGCGAGCCAGCCTCGGCGACATCTCTGGCTGGTGCTATACGTGATATTAAATCAGGCAAAATACCGGAAGGTAGCAGTATCGTCTGTACCTTGACTGGCCATGGTTTAAAAGACCCGGATACTGCAATAAAACAAAGTACCGCACCGATGTTGACAGTTGCAGCAACACTGGACTCGGTGAAGGCTGCAATCCTGGATAATATGTCCTGATTTCGTTTCCTTGCCTGCCCCGGTTGAAATTCCGGGGTAGGGTGAAGGGAAGTCCATTCACTTCATGACAACATCTCATATAACACTTGTCATACCCGGTTTGTTTGATTCCTTATCCAGACAAAATCAGGTCATGCCGCGATATAATGCGCTGGAAATGCTTCTGGCAAAATCGGACAAATCATTATATGAAGCAGACTCATATCATGATTATATTTTAAAACAATATCAGGTTGAGTTAAAAACTGCGGGTTGTGTTGCCGCTGTTTCAAGATTTGCAGATTCAGCTTATCTTGATAATAACCTCTGGATGCAGTTAACCCCGGTTTTTCTAAATGCGGACAAGGATCGTTTAATACTCCAGGGGCAGTCTATGTTGTCTATTAAGCAGCGTGAAGCAGATAAGCTTATCAGTGAGTTGAATGATTGTTACAAGGAGGATGGCTGGCGTTTTGAAAGTTACGATCCCGAGCGATGGTATGTCAGTATAGACAAACATCCTGACTCGCTATTTCATGGTTATTTTGATGCTCTGGGTAGGAATGTTGAACATTATCTTCCTCGAGGAAAAGATCAAACGGAATGGCATCGTGTTGTGAATGAAATACAAATGTTATTTCATGCATCGGAAGTCAATCAGGTACGCATAGAAAATTCACATTATCCTATCAACAGCGTATGGTGTTGGGGGATTGGTGAAATTCCGCAATCTGTAAATTCGCATTGGCATATGGTTTATACAAATGATGTCTTTTGTAAAGGATTGGCGATGTTATCGCATAATCCGGTTTTTGATTTGCCTGAACATGCCGATGTGTTACAGAAAAACATTTTGTCAGATGCGGGTGTCAAGCAAGATCATGAAGAACTGCAGAATTTGGTTGTGTTACAGCAAAGTGAGGAAGATTGTTTGTCACTTGATTTTTCGCATTATACAAAACGAATATCCGAGCTTGAAGAAAACTGGTTTCAACCTTTGCTTAATCAATTGAAACAAGGATTATGTGCATCGATAACTTTAATTGCGTGTAATGGTTTCAGCTATCGAATTGAAAAGAAACATTTAAGGCGTTTCTGGAGAAGACAGAAGCCAATATAATTATTCGGCATGTTTAATAATTTATGATAAAAAAAATAATCAGTCGAAAGCTGGACGAGAACTTACCTGATCTGGGTATCGAAATGCACACCGTGCTAAAACGCATCTATGCTGCACGAGGCGTTAAATCTGAAATTGAACTTGATCGTTCACTGGTTAATTTACTCTCCTATAAAACCTTGTCGGGCATTCATGAAGCAACCGATATTATCGTTAGCGCGATTGCTGAAAATAAAAATATTCTGATTGTTGCAGATTTTGATTGTGATGGTGCAACCAGTTGTGCTGTTGCCATGCGTGGATTACGTGCTCTCGGTGCCTCGTCAGTTAATTATCTGGTGCCAAATCGTTTTGAATACGGTTATGGTCTGACACCTGAAATTGTTGATGTCGCCGCAAGTTATAAACCGGATGTTTTAATAACAGTTGATAATGGCATATCCAGTATTGCTGGTGTGGATCGCGCCAAAGAGCTGGGTATGCAGGTTGTGGTGACCGACCATCATTTACAGGGTGATATATTGCCAAAAGCCGATGCAATCGTAAACCCTAACCAGCGCCATGATCTGTTTAAAAGCAAAAATCTTGCAGGTGTTGGCGTAATATTTTATGTGCTACTCGCGTGTCGTGCGCAGCTACGAGAACAAAAATGGTTCCAACAGCAAAATATGAGTGAGCCCAATCTGGCGAGCTTGCTTGACCTGGTAGCACTGGGTACGGTGGCAGATATTGTACCGCTGGATGCTAATAATCGCATTCTTGTAGAACAAGGTTTGAGGCGTATAAGGGGTGGCCATGCCTGTGCAGGTATTGATGCCCTTTTGGATATAGCCAAAAGACGAAGTGACAGAGTTGTTGCCAGTGATATGGGTTTTGCAATCGGGCCGCGGTTGAATGCAGCGGGGCGACTGGAAGATATGTCGGTGGGTATTGAATGCTTGCTAAGTGATTCTCCTGAGCAGGCCCGTTCGTTGGCTATTAAGCTGGATACCTTGAATCAGGAGCGTAAAGTAATTGAATCTGATATGCGAGACCAGGCTTTTTCTATCCTGGAAAATATTAAGATCGATGATAATACAGATGAAACGCCGGTAGCGATTAGTCTTTATGATGAAAGCTGGCACCAGGGTGTGATTGGTATACTGGCATCCCGAATCAAGGAGCGTTTCCACAGACCCGTCATTATTTTCGCAGAAGGTTTGAATGGTGAGATTAAAGGTTCCGCACGTTCTGTTACAGGCGTTCATATACGCGATGTTCTGGATGCTGTGGCGACTCGTCATAAGGGATTGATTAATAAATTTGGTGGACATGCGATGGCTGCCGGCCTCAGTATCCAGAAAAACGTTTTTGATGAATTTGCTGAGGCGTTCAGGCAAGAAGTATCACGTTGGGTTGATGAAGATGACCTTAAGGGATGTATACATACCGATGGGGAGTTGGATAGTGAATATATGACAATGGATCTGGCCGAGTTAATAAGGCAGTCCGGTCCCTGGGGGCAGGGTTTTCCTGAACCCCTTTTTGAGGGTGAATTTCTGGTTAAAAACCAACGCATTGTTGGCGAGCGTCATTTGAAAATGGTGTTACAACCAGTTAACGAGTCACTCGATATAGATGCAATCGCATTTAACGCTGTTGATAACCCCTGTCCATCCGATAATGATCGTATAAAAATCGCCTATACAATGGACGTAAATGAGTTCAGAGGAAATAGAAATTTACAATTAATGGTCAATTATATCGATTTAAATCCATCCTGATCGTCAATCAGAGCGATTTCAAGCTGCATTCCTGCTACAGATTCCTTTATTTGGTGACATTAAGGGATTTTTCACTTAGGCCGATAGAATTAGAGGCTGTATATTTTTTGTATATTAGTGAATATCAACAGGTTTCCATTTAGGTGAATCTTGATTAATGTCTAGATCAAAGATAATAATTTTGCTGGGTTTTGGCTCAATTCTGGTGCTCGTGAGTTTGTTAATCATTATCGGTGTCACTAATCTGAGTAAAAGCAAATCACGTCTCGATCGGGTTGTTAATTCTAATAACCTGAAAATCCAATTAGTTAACCAGATGCGGTCAGCAGCAAGGGAACGAACTATCAGTTTGCAGCATATGATGATTACCGAAGACCCTGTGGATTTTGATAACTCAGTAGCAAGGATGGCCGTTTACGGTGGAGAGTTTGTTGCAGCGAGGGCAAATTTGCTCAATATGGTATTAAGTGTCAAAGAACAGGAAATTCTCAAAAAGCAGGCAAAATTATCCAAGCTGGTTGGGCCCATTCAAAACAAGATTGCAGATTTGATTGATTTTGGTGAAATGAAACCTGCGCAGCGACTATTGATTGAGAAAGCAGTGCCCTTACAAGATGATGTGTTCAATGTATTGTCGGATTTACAGGAAATACAGCGCCGTGAAACCCACGCTGCAATATTTGAGAATAGAAAAAACTATACCAATATCGTCGGTGTCATGTGGGCGGGTACCAGTATCGTTATTCTTATTTGCCTGAGTATTGTTTTTTTTACGTTACGTTTGATAACACGAAATGACGATCAGCAGGAGAGTTACCGTCAAGATATTGAGCGCCAGGCGTTATATGATCATTTAACGGGTCTGTCAAACAGGCGATTATTGAATGATAGAATTGAACATGCGATAGCGCATACAGAACGCAGTGAAGTTTTAATGGCCGTGTTGTTTATCGACTGTGACCGGTTTAAACCAATTAATGACACCTTGGGCCATGTGGTTGGTGATGGATTACTGGTATCAATAGCCAATCGTCTCAAGGAGAGTGTGCGCAGTAGTGATACAGTTTGTCGGGTCAGTGGTGATGAATTTTCGATTGTACTTGAAGAGGTTGATCATATTAGTGTTATTGACCGGATTGCGCAGAATATACTGGATTCGATTGCTGCTCCACATTATCTGGAAGGCCATAAAGTATTTACGACAGTTAGTATCGGCATTACTGTTTACCCGATTGATGATAGTAATGTGAATGGCTTGTTAACGTCTGCAGATATTGCTATGTATCATGCCAAGCAAAGTGGAGGTAATCGGTACGAATATTTTAATTCGGATATGAATACTCGATCCAAAAAACGTTTGAAGCTTGAACAGGATTTACATGAAGCTTTAGGTAAGAATGAACTCGAAATTTATTACCAGCCATTAAATTCCATTGACTCGGAAAGAAAAATTATTGGTGTGGAAGCCTTATTACGCTGGCATCACCCGACACAGGGAATGGTTTCCCCGGTTGAATTTATTGGTATTGCAGAAGACACAGGTTTGATTGTATCAATTGGAGAATGGGTCCTCATGTCAGCCTGTGAGCAAGTAAAGGCATGGGAGTCTCAGGGTTTTGGGAAAATAGCCATTAGTGTTAATTTGTCACCAATCCAGTTTACACATGCCAATCTCGTCACAGCGGTAAAAGATGCATTGGATGCATCGGGAATTGATCCGGAACAGCTGGACCTGGAAATAACGGAGTCCACAGCCATGCATACGATAGACAAATCGATTGATACGTTGCATAAGCTCAAGGAGCTGGGTGTGCATATTTCAATCGATGATTTTGGCACAGGGTATTCATCGCTGAGTTATTTGCAACAGATGCCAATCGATAACCTGAAAATTGATCGTTCATTTATCAAAAATCTTCATCATTCTGCCAAAGACAAGGCCTTTGTGCAGGCTATCGTGACCATGGCACATACATTGGGAATGAAAATCATCGCCGAAGGGGTTGAACTGGAGGAACAATTTTCATTTCTGGAAGAAATCGACTGCGAGATCGCGCAAGGTTTTTTGTTTAGTAAACCTGTGCCGCCAAAACAGTTTGAGATTTTGCTTCCCTCTCCTGAAACTGCTTAATCAGTTTTGTCCTTTCATGTCTATCTTCGGGTTAATCGCTAATACCTGGCGGCCCGATTTTCTGTGCTAGTTGCCTACCCTTGGACAAGGGTAGGTTGATGGACACTAAAAATCATCTCTTATGTAAAATTTGCATTCTTCTATGGAGTCATGGGGGTGCTTTGCTGTATGATAAGCGGCTGTAATATATAGATAATAAAGTAAATAGTAAAATGCTGGAAATCAACCCGATTCAATTGAAAATCAAGGACCTGCAGGCACGTACCGATGCGCTTAGGGGGTATCTTTGACTATGATGAGAAAAAAGATCGTCTGACGGAAGTCATTCGCGAGCTTGAGCAACCCGAGGTCTGGAATGAACCGGAACGAGCTCAAAAACTGGGTCAGGAACGGTCATCTCTGGAAAAAATAGTCGCCACAATTGAAGAAATGGATACTAGCCTTGCTGATGCCGATGAACTATTGCAAATGGCGGCTGAAGAATCAGATCAGGGTACGGTTGATGAAATCAGCACTGAACTTAGCGGTATGGAATCCAGGATTGCCGAACTGGAATTTCAACGCATGTTTTCAGGTGAGATGGATGCCTGTAATGCCTATCTTGATATTCAGTCAGGATCAGGCGGTACTGAGGCTCAGGATTGGGCTGAGATGATACTCAGGATGTACCTACGCTGGGGTGAACGCCGGGGATTCAAGACCGAGCTCATCGAAGTGTCAGCCGGAGATGTGGCAGGTATCAAAAGTGCCACAATACGTCTCGAGGGTGAATATGCATTTGGTTGGTTAAGAACCGAGATTGGTGTGCATCGTCTGGTACGAAAGTCTCCATTTGACTCTGGCAATCGTCGCCACACTTCATTTGCAGCCGTGTTTGTATCTCCGGAAATAGATGATGATATCGATATTGATATCAATCCTGCTGATTTGCGTATTGATGTATACCGCGCTAGTGGCGCAGGTGGTCAGCACGTGAATAAAACTGAATCAGCCGTTCGTATTACCCATCAACCGACCGGGATTGTGGTACAGTGCCAGAACGATCGTTCGCAGCATAAAAACAAGGCTACTGCCATGAAGCTGCTCAAGGCCAAGATGTATGAAATGGAAATGCAGAAACGCAGTGAAGATCAACAGGCACTTGAAAACACCAAGTCAGATATTGGCTGGGGCAGCCAGATAAGATCCTACGTACTGGATCAATCGCGGATAAAGGATTTACGAACAGGCGTTGAAACGGGTAATACACAAGCAGTACTGGATGGCGATCTCGATGCTTTTATTGAGGCCAGCCTGAAAAGCGGATTATAACTAAATTTTTAACATTAAAGACGAATGACATGAGTGATAATAAAAACACACCATCCCCAGAGATTGATGAAAACAAGCTCATTGCCGAGCGACGTGCCAAATTAGACGGTATTCGCGAACAAGGCAATGCCTTCCCTAATGATTTTCGGCGTAATGTCCTGGCTGGCGAATTGCATGCCGAGTACGGTGATAAGAGCAAGGAAGAACTTGAAGAAATAAAATTACGTGTCGTCATCGCCGGTCGCATGATGTTAAAACGTGTTATGGGTAAGGCCAGTTTCGCAACAGTACAAGATATGTCAGGACGTATTCAATTCTATGTTGTGCGCGATGAGTTGCCAGAAGGTGTGTATAACGAACAGTTTAAAAAATGGGATATCGGCGATATCATTGGTGCGGAAGGCGTTCTCATGAAAACCAATAAGGGCGAGCTTTCTGTCAAGGTGGACAGTATTCGTCTATTAACCAAATCACTTCGCCCCTTGCCGGAAAAATTCAAAGGGCTTACCGATACCGAAGCACGTTACCGTCAACGTTACATTGACCTGATAATGAATGAAGTGACACGAGAAACGTTTAAGACACGCAATGCAATCATTAACTACATCCGGAATTTTCTGAACGCTAAAAATTTCATGGAAGTGGAAACACCCATGATGCAGGTTATTCCAGGTGGAGCCACTGCGAGACCATTTACAACATTTCATAATGCCTTGGATATGGATCTATTCTTACGTATTGCCCCAGAGCTTTATCTTAAACGTCTGGTGGTAGGTGGATTCGAGCGTGTCTACGAAATCAATCGTAACTTCCGTAACGAAGGGTTGTCGACACGGCATAATCCTGAATTCACTATGATTGAATTTTATGAGGCTTATGCGGACTATCATGACCTCATGAATCTAACCGAAGCCATGTTGCGCGGTATTGCAGAAGATGTTATCGGTTCGAGTATTGTCAATTATCAAGGCGATGAATATGATTTCGGTAAACCTTTTGACCGTATGACCATTAAGGAATCAATTTTACATTTCAATAAAGATATTACTGAAGATATGCTGGACGATCTGGAAGGCGCGCGAAAAGTCGCTGAAAGTCTCGGGATACCTTTAAAAGACAGTTACGGCCTTGGTAAAGTACAAATAGAAATCTTTGAAAAGACAGTAGAACATCGACTGATGAATCCTACTTTTATTACGGCTTATCCAACCGAGGTCTCACCATTAGCACGCAGAAATGATGATGATCCATTCGTTACTGATCGCTTTGAGTTTTTTGTAGGTGGTCGCGAGATTGCCAATGGTTTTTCCGAGCTCAATGATGCTGAAGACCAGGCAGAGCGTTTTCGTAAGCAGGTAGAAGAAAAAGATGCCGGTGATGACGAGGCCATGCACTTTGATGAAGACTATATTTGTGCGCTTGAGCACGGCATGCCGCCAACTGCGGGTGAAGGTATTGGAATAGACAGGCTTGTAATGTTATTTACGGATTCGCCATCTATCCGGGATGTATTGTTATTTCCGCATATGAGACCTGAATAAAATCATGTGTAAAATAAAAGGGTGCTTATAACACCCTTTTATTTTACTAAATTGAAAAACATCGTTATTTAACTTGTATCATGCCAACATAGTTTTCACTTCTTCTAGACTTTCCTTGTTTTCTTCAATGTCGACGATATTGATTTCCGGTTCAATGCCGATGCGGTGAAATGCCGGAATTTCATTCCAGTCAAGTTCCGTGAAAGGGTGGTTGGTGCCAATATAACTCTGCAGATTAGCGACGATGACGACATCGACATAATCCACTTCGGTTTCAGGATCGCGATTCAGATTCTCATGTTGCGCGGCGACATCAATGAGACTTTGGGGGAACTCCCAGTCACGTAAAATCCTCTCTCCAATAATGGTATGGAGTTTTTTGATTATTTTATCCAGTAATTCGGCATCATCACGAAGTTCCGGGATATCTTCAGCGTGAACGATGATTGGTAAGGCGCCGATATCATGAATCAAACCTGCCAATAGCGCCTGATCTTTGGGTATGCCGGCAGCTGCGGCCAGTACATAACTGATTGAGGCTACATTGGTGGAATGTTCCCAGGCCTTGCGCATTTTTTTATCAAGTACATCGGATGTTGCCTGAAACATCTGTTGCATGACCATACTGCTAACAAGATTTCGAACTTGTATATTGCCAAGCCTGGCAATAGCAGTTTGAAGGTTTTCTACATGCATACGAGTTCGATATAAGGGGCTATTACAGACCTGTAATAATCGTGCCGATAATGCAACATCCATACTAATTATCTTTGAGATCTCTGCTGCACTCGCATCCTCTTTTTCTACAGCATCTCTTACCTTAAGGGCCACTTCAGGCAAAGTTGGTAATATCAGATGATTATTATCTAGGTCTTCAAGGAATCTTTCCAGAATCTGCTCTTCGGTATCCACTATTGCATCCTCGTATGTATGTTATTCGTTTTCTTCGATGTCAAAAGAATAGGGTAAATCCATAAACGTCAGTGTCGGTCCATCAATATCATTGATATGAACACTGCTGGTTTCGACGCTGCTTATTTCTATAACGGCCAGAATGTCAAAACCTCCATCCGGCGCATGGCAGACATTGACAATTTTGCCAGTACCCTGGCCACTTTTTGAAGAAGGGGAGAAAATTGGGTCGCCTTCTGTTGGACGTGTGCTGCTGTCAACATGCGCAAGGTACATACGTCGCTTGAGTTTACCCAGATATTGCATACGGGCGACTATTTCCTGTCCCGTATAACATCCTTTCTTGAAATTGACACCATTTATGAGTTGCATATTGACCATTTGAGGTACAAAGGCATCAACTGTTTGCGGCATAATCAGAGGCAGACCGCTTTTAATCGATAGCCAGGACCAGACCTCGGAGCCAACAGGAGCACCACGTACATTCAGGGCACCCCACAATTTTTTGATATCGTTCAATGGGCCCAGTATCTCGAAACGTGGATTGATACCGGGCAAACGAAGTATAGTCAGATCATTGACCTGTGTTGATTCAAACTCTGTTGCGGGAATATTGCCGAGTTGATCCTGTAATTCTTTTTCGGCATTGGGGCCGCTGTAGCCGATATGAATCTGTCCATCGCTGGTATCCTCCATAACGACTTTTGACATCAATACAAACATGCGTAGACGTTTGACAGTTTCCTCAATAAGGGATTTTGGCAGGCGTAAAAAGTAACTGTCGGCACGTTTAAAAATCAGGAAATTAGAGAGTAATCGTCCTTTAGGGCTGCAATAACCGCTAATTTGAAGATGTTCTAAATCGACCTTGCGAATATCGTTGGTAAATTGGCCTTGCAGGAAAGTTTCAGCATCTTCCCCGCGGATGGCAATCAGCCCGGTATGAGAGAGATCAACAAGAATATCACCATTACTTGCCAGTCTTAGTTCTCGAGTCGGGTTTCCGAAGCTTTCAACGATGTTTTCATTGAATTCTGCGCCATTGTTACGAAGAAATTCTATCCAGTCTTGTTTCATGCGACTCTCTTTAATTATATTGGTAGGAATGTCATTTATTATAATGGCCAATATGGTGTTTGTATCGGCTGATTTCAAGTAGAACTTGAATCACACAAGGCTAAAAATAGTTTATTTAAATAATAACTTGCGTTAATTTCTGGATCGTCTAAGTTATATATATAGTAAGAATCTGTATTAAACAAAGGAAGTAAATGCCACAACAACAAAATCGGCCGGTCTTTCTGAATCTGTTTCAAATTAAATTACCGCCTACTGCTATTGTTTCCATCCTTCATCGTGTAGCCGGTGTGCTGCTTATCCTGTTTTTACCATTCCTTATTTATCTGTTTGACATGTCTTTACAGGATAAACTGACATTTACTCAGGCTGCCGAATTGGTCGATTACCCTTTAGTCAGTGCCATTCTATATATCCTTTTGTGGGCAATATCACACCATTTTGTAGCAGGGATACGTTACTTTTTGATAGATTTTGAGATGATATCCAGTCGAAGCGCCGCTCGCACTAGTGCAGTCATTGTTTTCATTGTGGGATTGTTAGTGCCCGTGTTTGCATGGTTCGGTAATCAACTATGAAAAATATAAATGGCCTGGGTTCCTGGTTGTGGCAGAGGATAGCGGCCTTGTATCTTGCCTTGTTTCTTATTTATTTCATAAGTAGTTTCATTTGTATGGAACATTTTAATTACACAGGCTGGTTACAGTGGCATACACAACCAGTTAATAGTGTTTTGATTTTTATTGGTTTCTTCATGCTGGTAGTACATGCCTGGATCGGCATTAAGGATGTCATCATGGATTATGTTCATCCCGTGATGGCGCGGGCATTGGTCATGATGTTGTTCGCATTCATGTTAATGTCTTGTTTGGTTTGGGCATCACGAATTCTGTTAGTGGCAATATTAAAATGACGATAAAAACAAGAAAATTCGATACATTGATTATAGGTGCCGGTGGTGGGGGTTTACGTGCAGCGTTACAGCTGGCACGTGCTGATGCAAAAGTGGCTGTTGTATCAAAGGTATTTCCTACCCGGTCACATACAGTGGCAGCGCAAGGTGGTGTTAATGCCGCATTGGCCAATGTCTCCCCGGATAACTGGCATTTTCATATGTTTGATACAGTTAAGGGAAGTGATTATCTGGGTGATCAGGATGCAATCGAATATATGTGTCGCGCAGCGCCTAAGGTGGTGTATGAGCTCGATCATTTCGGTGTGCCATTTTCACGTCGAAATGATGGCAATATCTATCAACGTGCATTCGGTGGACAGAGTCAGGATTATGGTGGTGAGCAGGCGGCGCGAACCTGTGCAGCAGCAGACCGTACCGGACATGCAATTTTACATACTCTCTACCAGCAAAATATCGCAGCTAAAACCCATTTCTTCGATGAATTTTTTGCCATCGATCTTATTAAAGATGAAGAAGGTTATATTCTCGGTGCTGTGGCACTCGAAATAGAGACTGGCGAGCCTATTATTATCGAGTCAAAAACCACCTTGATTGCGACGGGTGGTGCCGGGCAATTATTTCGTACTTGCACCAATGCACTGATTAATACGGGTGATGGTATGGCGATGGCCCTGCGTGCAGGTATTCCATTACAAGATATGGAATTTTTCCAGTTCCATCCAACTGGCATTGCAGGTAAAGGAATGTTGATTACCGAAGGTGTTCGTGGTGAAGGTGGTTATCTGGTGAATGCTGAAGGTGAGCGTTTTATGGAACGTTATGCTCCACGCGCTAAAGATCTGGCGAGTCGAGATATTGTCAGTCGAGCCATCGCTGTCGAGATCAGGGAAGGGCGTGGCTGTGGGCCAGATAAAGACCATGTGTTTTTGAAAGTTGATCATATTGGCGGGGATATCATTAAAAAACGTCTGCCAGGTATACGTGATTTGTCGATGACCTTTGCTCATGTCGATCCAATAGAAAGTCCTATCCCGGTTTATCCTACGGCACATTACACGATGGGCGGAATACCAACTAATCGTCAGGGGCAGGTCGTGGTGCCTGAAATGGAAGGGCCGGAAGAGCCTGTGCCCGGATTATATGCAGCAGGTGAGTGTGCATGCGTATCAGTACATGGCGCGAATCGATTAGGCGGCAACTCCCTTCTGGATATTCTTGTTTTTGGTCGGGCAGCCGCTAATCATATTATCGATCATTTGAAAGAGAACCGATATCACCGACAAATGAGTAAGGAGTCTGTAGACCATGCATTATCACGACTTGCTCGTTGGGAGTTAGAGGGCGAAGGAGAATCGGTATCAGATTTACGTGCAGAATTTCGTAAAGTAATGGAAGATCACTGTGGTGTATTTCGGGAGCAAAGTGTACTCGAAGAAGGTTTGGAAAAGGTCAAGGTCTTGAAGCAGCGTTTACAAAATGCGCGGTTGAAAGACCAAAGTAAAATTTTCAATACGGCAAGAATCGAAGCGCTGGAGTTGGAGAATTTAATGGATATTGGTCTTGCTACAGTTGCCTCAGCTTTGTCGCGAACCGAGAGCCGTGGTGCACACTCCAGAGTTGATTATACAGAAAGAGATGATATTAATTGGCTTAAACATACATTGTACTTTGAAGATGGTCGTCTCGATTATAAACCGGTCAGACTGAAACCGATTACAGTTGATCCTTTTCCACTTAAGGCCAGGGTTTATTAACATGCAATTTTCAATTTACCGTTACAATCCAGAGAAAGACAGTAAACCCTATATGCAGAATATGGAGCTGGAAAATCCGCGCCAGGATATGATGTTACTTGAGGCTTTGCTGGAACTAAAAAAACAGGATGAAACCCTCAGTTTTCGACGTTCTTGTCAGGAGGGTGTTTGCGGTTCAGATGCGATGAATATTAATGGTCGTAACGGCTTGGCCTGCATCACGCCATTAACGGACTTGAAGGAACCAGTGAACCTGAGACCCATGCCGGGATTACCTGTGATTCGTGATTTGATTGTTGATATGAGTCAGTTTTATCAACAATATCGAAATGTTAAACCTTATTTGATTGTGCATGATCCGGAACCTGAAGTAGAACGTCAGCAGTCGCCTGAAGAAAGGGATAAGCTGGATGGCTTATATGAGTGTATATTGTGCGGTTGTTGTTCAACATCTTGCCCATCGTTCTGGTGGAACCCAGATAAATTTCTTGGTCCGGCGGCCTTATTGCAAGCCTGGCGTTTTCTTGCTGACAGTCGTGACCAGGCTGAACATGAACGCCTGGAAACACTGGAAGGCCCTTATCGCTTATTCCGCTGTCATACTATTATGAATTGCGTTGATGTTTGCCCTAAGGGGCTTAATCCGACTTCAGCTATCGGAAAAATTAAAAACCTTATGATAAAAAGGTCTATTTAAGTCTATTATTGGTTAAAGTAATAAAGGAACTAACATGGTAGCCGATAATAATAAATATGAGTTCAATCGAGACCGTCTGTTATGGAGTTGCAGACGTGGTATGCTAGAACTTGATTTATTGTTAAAAGACTTTATATATAAAGGATATGAAGAACTGCAATTGAATGATCAAAAAGCCTTTAATGACTTGCTTGATTATCCGGATGCAGTGTTGTTTGACTTATTAATGGGTAAATCCATTACAGCAGATCAGGATATTGCCAGTGTCGTCAAAAAAATACGGACAATCGCTACATCTGGAGCCACATAGTTCACGTCATCTCGCTATGGCCTTGTTTTTCCTGCATGGTCTGGCACTTGTGGTTGCTGCAAATCTGACCGTCCCTGGTTGGCTTTCCATCATTCTTTCTGTCGCCATATTAGCTAATTTTTATACAACATTTACAGTTCATGTCTTAGGCCGTGGAAAACAGGCAATACTGAGCATGGTGTGGGATGATGATGGGGATTGGAAACTGATTAATGGTCAGAGAGAAGAATTATCTGCCCAACTGTTACCAAACAGTTATGTTCATACTCAGCTGATTGTGCTGAATTTCATTATAGAACATAGTGGTAGAAGAACCGCTATCCTGTTGCGTGACTCACTTGATAATAAAAGTTTTAGAGATTTGCTTGTTCGTATGAATCTTGAAGCGGGTTAGTATGTAACCTGGATCAGATTACGATCCATCATGTTCAAAATTCCAATGTTCTAGATATCCCTGACCGAATTCAAAGCCGTTACCTTTTCAGACCAGGTTGCATTTGTTGATCGGGTGGGTTCATCAGGCACTAATATTGTATTAACAGGTGGTTTGGAATTATCCTGATCAGGGTAGTCTAATGTGTAATGTAACCCCCGACTTTCCTTACGGCTTTGAGCCGAGCGGATAATCAAATCAGCTACCTGGGCTAGATTACGTAATTCGATCAAGTCATTTGAAATGCGAAAGTTCCCATAGTATTCATTAATTTCATTAAGTAACAAATCAACACGACTTTTGGCACGTTGCAAACGTTTGTCTGTTCTGACGATACCCACGTAGTCCCACATGAAACGTCTTAATTCATCCCAGTTATGTGAAACCACGACCTCTTCATCTGAATCGGTTACTCGACTCTCATCCCAGTCAGGCAGTTTGGGTGGTTTTGGGGTTTGACTGGTCAACATATTAATATTTTTTGCAGCGGCGGCAGAAAACACCAGGCATTCAAGTAGTGAATTACTGGCCATGCGATTGGCTCCATGCAATCCTGTAAAGGCAGTTTCACCTATGGCATAAAGACCTTCGATATCAGTCTGCCCATTCAAGTCTGCCATTACTCCGCCGCAGGTATAGTGAGCCGCCGGTACTACGGGTATGGGTTCCTTGCTGATGTCATAGCCAAACTCCAGACATTTTGTATAAATATTCGGGAAGTGGTGTTCAATAAAATCCAGTGGTTTGTGGCTAATATCGAGGTAGACGCAGGCTGCTCCCAAACGTTTCATTTCATGGTCGATGGCGCGTGCGACGATATCGCGCGGTGCTAGTTCAGCCCTTGAGTCAAATTGATGCATGAAGCGTGATCCATCAGGTAATAACAAATGGGCTCCTTCACCACGCAGTGCTTCGGTTACAAGGAATGATTTTGCCTTGGGGTGATACAGACAGGTAGGGTGAAACTGGTTGAATTCCATGTTGGCTACGCGACATCCTGCACGCCAGGCTATTGCAATACCATCACCTGTCGATGTATCCGGATTACTGGTATACAAATACACCTTGCTTGCACCGCCACTGGCGAGTGCAACGAAGGGCGCTTCAAAAACCAGTACATGATTGCTCTTGCGATCAAGTACATAGGCCCCGTAACAGCGATTATCATCACGTCCGAGTTTGTCTCCCGTGATCAGGTCCACAGCCAGGTGGTATTCGAATAAATGTATGTTTTTTTTGTCTTTAACCTGTTGTTCCAGCGTGGTTTCTATGGCTTTCCCGGTGGTATCTGCTGAGTGAATGACTCTACGATGACTATGTCCACCTTCGCGGGTCAGGTGAAATCCGGTTTCAGGTTCATCATCATTTACCAGACTGAAGGAAACCTTCTCATCCAGTAGCCATTTTATCGCTTCAGGGCCGTGTTCAACCGTAAAGCGGACAACATCAGGATCACCCAGGTCAGCGCCTGCTCTCAGGGTGTCTTTAATGTGAGATTCATAGCTGTCCTTGGAATCGAGTACAGCGGCTACTCCCCCCTGGGCATACAAGCTTGAGCCCTCTGTTAGACAGTTCTTCGACAAAACTGCAACTTTAAGCTTGCTGTCCAGGTGCAGGGCCAGACTTAAACCAGCTGCGCCACTGCCGACAATCAGCACATCAAATTGTTGATATTCTTTTTTCATTACGAACATTGCACCAGAACTGCCGGTATTATTCAAGATATTGTTAATTAGACTCAAATAGTTGAAAATAGGTGAATTATTTAATTATCCGTCGAACTTAGCCAGATCTTCGCTGTCTATCTATATGACAGTCAGGGACAGATGTTGGTAGAAGGGGAAATACCCTGATGGCAGGGAAAAATATTGATCTGGAATTGGTCAAGCAGGTGCAAAATGGCGATAAAAAGGCATTTGATATACTGGTTCTAAAGTATCAGAACAAGATTATCAGCCTTGTCGGACGTTTTGTGCATGACCCGCATGAAGCGCAGGACGTTGCCCAGGAAGCCTTTTTAAAGGCATATCGTGCCTTGGGAAACTTCCGTGGTGATAGTGCTTTTTATACCTGGATCTATCGAATAGCCATTAATACGGCCAAGAATTATCTGGTGGCACAAAAAAGACGGCCGCCGGGTGACGATATTGATGCTCAAGAGGCGGAACAATTTATGGACTCAGGACGTTTACGTGAAACAGCAACACCAGAAAAACTGTTGTTGACAGAAGAGATTCAAAACACGATTAACCTGGCGATAGGGGATTTACCTGAAGATTTACGCACAGCGATTACTTTACGTGAACTCGAAGGCCTGAGTTATGAAGACATAGCCCTGGCAATGGATTGTCCAGTAGGTACAGTCCGTTCTCGTATATTCAGGGCACGAGAAGCAATAGATACGAAACTAAAACCATTGATTTAGTTGTCGTAGGGAATATTAGGTAAGGATATTTATAATTTTGATCAACAGTGAAAGCTGAGGATTGTAGTGATGAAAGAAAAAATCGGCGAACAAATTTCAGCGATGTTTGATGACGAACTGGAACAAGAAGAACATGAATTACTTATGCATCGACTCAAGCAAGAGAGCGGTTTGCAGCAGTCCCTTGCACGTTATGAAATCATTGGTGATGCCATTCGAAATAATCTGAATGTAGCAGCGACGACTAACCTGGTACAGAAAGTGAGTCAATGTATTGAGCGTGAAGAAAATATTTCATCTCAATCCGCCAAAATAAAACAATTACGATTTTTAAAACCCGTGGCAGGACTCGCAATAGCAGCATCAGTCGCAGTTATGGCTGTGGTTGGTTTGCAGGATGCAGGGCAATTACAGAATCCACAAGAGGCCTCGCCGCGTCTAGCGCAGGCTCAGCCACGCGCGTATGTGTTACCTGTATCATCCGGTACACGTTGGGACAGGCAGCAGCCTGAAACTGAAATGCGCCTGAACGGTTATCTGGTTAATCATAGCGAATATACTTCCAGTATCAGTTTGCAAGGCATGATTAACTATGCTCGTATTGCAGGTTATGATTCGAAAAAATGATAACAACGAATGTAAGTGACGAGAGCTGAAGCAATATGTTTTTTGCAAGACAATTTGCACTGATTTTTTTGTGCCTGGTTATATTACCCATACAAGCATCGAGTAATGACGCTCAGGCAAAAGCATGGCTTGATCGTATGTCGCATGCTATTAAAACACTTAATTACGAGGGTGTTTTTGTCTATATTCATGGTAAACAAATGGAAACCATGCGAATTATTCACACGAATGTGAATGGTGAAGAGCAGGAGCGTTTGTTATCACTTGCAGGTACGCCACGTGAGATTCTCAGAAATAAAAATCGTCTGGTCTGTATTTTGCCCGATAGTAAGTCAGTCGTTGTTGAGAAAAGTCGACCGAAAAATTATTTACCAGCGGGCTTGCAGCATGTTACCGAAAATCTCAAGCGCAATTATCATTTTCATATGATTGGAACAGAACGAATGACAGGACGAGAAGCTGTTCTTATCGACATCAAGCCGAAAGATTCATATCGTTATGGTTATCATTTATGGCTGGATGCCGAAACGGCCATGTTATTAAAGTCAGATCTTGTGAACGAGGCGGGCGAGCCAGTTGAACAAATTATGTTTACTCAAATTGATATTAAAGAATTTATCCCGACTGATAAACTTGAGCCGACTATTAGTTCTGAAGGTTATAAATGGTATAAGCAGGATGAACCTGTACAACAAATACAGCAAAAGAAATCCAGTAGTCAATGGATGGTTAGCAAACTACCTTCAGGTTATATGAAAGGTATGCAGAAAAAACATGGGTTGCCTACAAGTCGTATGCCGGTTGAACACTTAATGTTTACTGATGGTATTTCATCTGTATCGGTATACATAGAAGCCATGAACAAAGCCAAACCAATGATGAAAGGGTTTTCTAAAATTGGTGCTGTAAACGCCTATACGACAGTGAAGGCAGATCATTATGTTACAGTTGTGGGTGAAGTACCAAAAGCAGCTGTAAAATTCATTGGCGACTATGTTCGCTATGCACCGAAAAAATAATCATGCTGGAAGAAGATGCATTGATTGTTGACCTGGAGGATGGTTTTATCTGGGTCGAAGCAATGAGCCAAAGTAGTTGTAATCATTGTTCCGCAAACCAGGGTTGTGGTACTGCATCATTGCAGAAATGGTTCAACCGCAGCCCGAATCGTTTGCGCATGGCAAACAAACCTGGCTTTAGTGTGGGTGATAAAGTAGTGATAGGAATCCCGGAGCAGGCTCTGGTTAAGGGTTCATTGATGATTTACATGTTTCCACTGCTCGCATTAATTGCAGGCGCAATGTTAGGAGCACTTGTGAATGATTGGCTGGGCTGGGATTTTAAAGAAGTGGCTAGCATCATTGCTGGTTTTGCATCATTTGCCGTCTGTTTCAGGTCAATACAGCGATATACCCTTAAATTCGCAAATAGAGCTGATTATCAGCCAATATTATTACGCTTATCTCATTGATATTTCAGTTATAATCTATTATTTAGTGTTGCTTTGACTGGCTTGTAACGTCGTTTGCACGTTATAATAGGCTTGGTCGATTGAATTGATATATTGGCCGGTTTCTTGGGTGTCATGCTCATACTGGATCTAATAAAGGTGAGCCTTTGTCGCAGCAATTTCAGGTTTATAGTCGAACAGGCTGTCACCTCTGTGAAGAGATGATAGAACACCTGAATCTATTAAAACATGAACATGTGTTCGATTTTGATATTGTTGAGATTACAGGTGATGACACTCTTGAAGAGCAATATGGTGTTAAGGTACCCGTGCTTATGTTTAATGACAAGGAGATTTGTCATTATTTTCTTGATGTCACGGGCCTGATTGAATGTTTAAAATTAAATAAAGACTAAATAATTTATGCAGTATATTCGAAATTTTTCCATCATTGCTCATATAGATCATGGTAAATCTACAATTGCAGATCGTTTTATACAGACATGCGGTGGTTTAAGCGATCGTGATATGCAAGAGCAGGTTCTGGACTCCATGGATCTTGAAAGAGAGCGTGGCATTACCATTAAGGCGCAAAGTGTCTCGCTGAATTACACTGCGAGGGATGGTCACACATATCAATTGAATTTTATTGATACACCAGGACATGTGGATTTTTCATATGAAGTGTCTCGATCGCTGGCTGCATGTGAAGGTGCATTACTGGTTGTGGATGCATCTCAGGGAGTCGAAGCGCAAAGTGTTGCAAATTGTTATACAGCCATGGACCTGGGGCTTGAAGTTGTTCCTGTTCTCAATAAAATTGATTTGCCCGCAGCTGAGCCAGAACGTGTCAAGCAGGAAATTGAAGATGTTATTGGTATAGAAGCAGAAGATGCTATACATGTTAGTGCTAAAACAGGAATTGGTATTGATGACTTGCTTGAGCAATTAGTTGAACGTATTCCTGCACCTGCGGGGAATGTTGACGCGCCTTTACAGGCGCTTATTATCGATTCATGGTTTGATAATTTTGTTGGCGTTATTTCTCTGGTTCGTATTGTTAATGGTTCAATTAAACCTAAACAAAAGTTTAAGGTTATGTCGACTGAGGGTGTTCATCAGGCAGATGAAGTTGGTGTTTTCACGCCTAAGCGCAAACGCGGTGAACAATTATCTGCTGGTGATGTAGGTTATATTATTGCCGGAATTAAAGATATCGATGGTGCCCCTGTAGGTGATACCTTGACGACCGTGGTTGACCCGGCGAAAGAAGCATTACCTGGATTCCAGAAAGTGCAACCGCGTGTTTTTGCAGGTTTGTTTCCTGTGAGTTCGGATGATTATGAGGACTTCAGGGAAGCATTGCAGAAGTTAAGGTTAAATGATTCGGCTCTGCAGTTTGAACCTGAAACATCAGATGCACTTGGATTTGGTTTTCGAATTGGCTTTTTAGGTATGTTGCACATGGAAATTGTGCAGGAAAGACTGGAACGGGAATATGACCTGGATCTTATTACCACAGCGCCAACAGTTATTTATGAGGTATTAACCTCAAAAGGTGAGGTACTGTCTATCGATAACCCATCGCGATTGCCGCCGATTAATCAGATTGAAGAAATTCGTGAACCTGTTATACAAGCTAACATTCTTGTACCGCAGGAATATGTCGGTGCAGTAATAACGCTTTGTATCGATAAACGTGGTGTACAAAAAAACATGCAATATCTAGGCAAGCAAGTATCTATGACGTATGAGATGCCGATGAGTGAAGTGGTTCTTGATTTTTTTGACCGCCTGAAATCGGTGAGCCGAGGTTATGCGTCATTCGATTATCATTTTATACGTTTTCAGGATGCACCGCTGGTCAAGCTGGATGTATTGATAAATGGAGAAAGAGTCGATGCCTTATCTATAATTATCCATAAAGAGCATAGCATCAGAAGAGGACGTGAGTTGGCCGAGAAAATGAAGGAAATAATTCCACGACAAATGTTTGATGTGGCGATACAAGCTGCTATCGGTGTGCAGGTTATTGCCAGGACAACGGTGAAAGCACTGCGAAAGAATGTTACTGCAAAATGTTATGGTGGCGATATTACGCGTAAGAAGAAGCTGCTCGAGAAACAAAAGGCAGGTAAAAAGCGTATGAAGCAGGTAGGAAGGGTAGAGATACCTCAGGAAGCTTTTTTGGCGGTTCTCCGAGTAAGTGATAAATAGGAATATAATAATGACATTTGATTTCCCAACAATTTTATTTCTTGCCTCTCTTGTAACAGGGGTAATCTGGTTGGTTGACATATTGATATGGAAGCCCAAACGAAATAAAGAAACAAGTGAGCCGGTTGTCGTTGAGTATGCACGATCATTTTTTCCAATAATTCTGATTGTATTGTTACTCAGGTCGTTTCTGTTTGAGCCATTCAGAATTCCATCAGGCTCTATGATGCCGACCTTGTTGGCGGGAGATTTTATTCTCGTTAATAAATTTGCTTATGGTATTCGGTTGCCGGTTATCAATAAAAAGATTATTAATATAAATGACCCCAAACGTGGAGATGTGGTTGTGTTTCGTTATCCTGCTGATCCAACAACAGATTATATTAAGCGGGTTATAGGGTTACCCGGAGATCATATTGAATACCGTAATAAAATGCTCTATATAAATAGTAAGCCAGTAAGTTATACAAAAAAAGGTATTTATATAGGTTCAGGCTCAGGTATTAATTATACCGGCACGCGAATTATGGATGAAACAATAGATGAAATTCAGCACGAACTATTGATCAAAGAGAATCAGTTTGAATATGCTTACCCATGCATGAAAAATGGGCGAAGTTATACAGTTCCAGAAGGTCAGTATTTTGTCATGGGAGATAACAGGGACTATAGTAATGATAGTCGGTTCTGGTGTTCTGTGCCTGATGAAAATCTGGTAGGAAAGGCGTTCATGGTATGGATGCACTGGGACACAGGAGGCGATGGGCTCAATGCTTCGAGAATAGGTGAATCGATTAAATAATAATCAGGGGATAATGATGATAATCAAACAACAAAAAGGGATGACTGGTATAGGATGGATGGTAGTATTGGCGCTAGTGGGTTTCTTTGTAGCGTTGGGTTTAACCATATTACCTATCCAGATTGAAGCATATAAAGTAAGAGCGGCACTTGAAAGGCTGGATCAAGTTCCGCAAGTTACAAAAATGCCTAAAAAGGAAATTGTTAAGATATTAGTGAATCAATTCAGTATTGATGATGTCACGAGTGTTAACGAAAAGCACATTCAATACAAGAAAGAGAAAGGTATACTAACCGTAACCATTGAGTATGAAAACAGACGCCCATTTATCAAGCCATATGAAGTTATTGGTGTATTTAAAGAAGAGATTCAGGTTATAGAACGTTGAGAAAGCCGGTTTCTGGGCTGTTGAAATCTCTGCATTATGAGTTTAATAATGCAGAGTATTTAACAAAAGCGATAACGCATCGAAGTGCAAGCAAGAAAAATAATGAAAGACTCGAGTTTCTTGGTGACAGTATTCTCAGTCTCGTTATCTCGGAATACCTTTATAATAATCTGAAGAAATCTCAAGAAGGCGAATTAAGTCGTTTACGTTCAAGTTTGGTTAAGGGTGACAAGCTGGCTGAATTAGCTCAGGGATTGGGGCTGGGTGATTATCTTATCCTGGGCTCCGGCGAATTAAAAAGTGGAGGATTCAGGCGTTCGTCTATACTTGCAGATGCGCTTGAAGCCATATTTGGCGCTGTATTTCTCGATTCAGATTTTGAACGATGTAAACAGGTTATCCTGAAATTGTATCAAGAAGAATTAAATTCACTACCCGAAGCCTCATCAGTGAAAGATCATAAAACCAAATTACAAGAATACCTTCAAGCCAAACATTTGCCATTACCTGTTTACAATGTAACGTCAGTAACGGGTGATCCCCATGAGCAGGAATTTACTGTTGAATGTGTGGTACCCAGTATGGATGCTATCATTACAGGTGTTGGTGGTAGCAGAAGAAGGGCTGAGCAAGATGCAGCATCTAAAATACTATCCGAGTTGAACTATGACTAATCAAATAACTAAATGTGGTTTTGTAGCTATCGTTGGTCGGCCTAATGTCGGTAAGTCAACACTAATGAATAAATTACTTGGCCAAAAAATTAGTATCACTTCCAGAAAGCCACAAACTACACGCCATAGAATTTTGGGTATCAAATCGACAGAATCACAGCAGGTTATCTATGTGGATACACCCGGTATGCATCTGGGTGCAAAGACTGCGATGAATCGATATATGAATAAAGCAGCCAATACCGTTTTGGGTGATGTAGATTTGATTATTTTTGTGGTTGATATGAATAAATGGACAAATGAGGATGAGAACGTTCTAACAAAACTTAAACGTGAGAAAATGCCGATTGTTTTGGTTATCAATAAAATTGACAGGCTGAAACAAAGAGAGGAAGTGTTACCTATCATTGCTAAGTTGGGGCAGAAAATGGATTTTACAGATGTTATTCCACTATCGGCAAAACTTGGGCGTAATCTGGAGAGTCTGGAGAATGTTGTTAGTCAGTATTTGCCTGACAGTGGGCCATTGTTTCCAGAAGAGCAAGTTACTGACAAGAGCGAGCGTTTTATTGCCTCTGAGATCATACGCGAAAAGTTAATGCGAAGATTGCAGCAGGAATTACCTTATTCCCTGACTGTCGAGATAGGACAATTTAAAACGCAAAAAGACATATTGCATATTGACGCTATTATCTGGGTTGAACGAGATAGCCAAAAGAAAATTGTTATTGGCAAATCCGGAGCGGTATTGAAAGATGTTGGTCAAAATGCTCGAAAAAATATGGAGCAACTATTTGAGCAAAGAGTACATCTGGACTTGTGGGTAAAAGTGAAAGAAGGCTGGGCAGACAGTGAAAGTTTGATGAAACGGTTTGGGTATGATGACGCGGGTTAACTAGAATAATGAATACGAGTCTTGAATCTGCCTATGTTCTTCATGCAAGACATTATCGTGAGACGAGTGGTCTTATAGAGTTCTTTACAAAAGATAGCGGACGTATCTGTTTATTGGCAAAAGGTTATAAGTCGAATACAAAATCGCGTAAATCATATTTACAGCCATTCAGAAAACTATCTATTGGGTGGAGTGGGCGAAGTGAACTGAAAACCTTGTCAGTGGCTGAAGAAGTGAATACCCCGATCAAGTTTGATAACCAGACATTGATTAGTGGCTTGTATATTAATGAAATAATGATCAGATTACTTCAGCCACTCGACCCCCATCCAGAATTGTTTGACATTTACGAGGAAACTGTCCAACTGCTAGAGATGACTGAAAATGTAGAGTTGGTTTTACGACTGTTTGAACGTGATATTCTCGAAGTGATGGGTTATGGCTTGCAGTTGTTAACTGACAGTGATGGAAGTGATATT
>Ga0316206_1000311_pt1 | contig 75476 bp, 57 predicted proteins | sample 6monthpyrite_MG_FD_204942 | JGI IMG/M metagenome (GOLD analysis project Ga0316206, IMG submission 204942) | Microbial mat bacterial communities from mineral coupon in-situ incubated in ocean water Damariscotta River, Maine, United States -... | ecosystem: Environmental > Aquatic > Marine >...
CGAGCTAACGGCTACCACAATCGGGCTCGATTCCGTGACGCCATCATGTTCCATCTCGGAGGTCTTGATCTCTACCCAATCCCCGCTACTCCACACGAAACCCAGTAGCCCCACAATAGGACCTCCCTCAGGATCCCGACGTGAAAGTCCCGTCATGAGGCCACAAGGGTTGTTTGACAGCCCCGGGTCGAGAGAATCGATCCAGATCGGCCCGATTGTCCGATTCGGTGCTAGTTTCAAGTGTGCTGCAAGAGCCACGTTGCGAGCGGCGGAGGATCCATCCCTGGCCGCATCCTGCTTGCGTGGTTTCCAGCGCCGAGTTCATTCCCTTCTCTTTATCACCGACCCCCGACGCCCGTCATGAGCCGACACCATGCTCCGTTCCGCCGCCTTGCTGCGGCCTCTTTGCTTTTGGCCTTCGCGGGCACGGCAACTGCTTTCCAGCAGTCGGCGACTTTTAGCAACGCCGTCGATGGTTACATCGAGGTCCCTTTCGACGCGTCCGTTGTCCCGCACTCGGGCATCACGATCGAGGCCTGGGTCACCTATGACGACGCAACCATAGGGGCGGGTTATCAGTACCCTACGATCGTGCGCCAGAACCCGAACGCCGGCCAAGAGGCCTACATCTTGCGCGTCGAGGCGGGCAACACAAACGGCACCGAGATTCGCTGGCTGGTCAACACCGAGGGCTCGGGTTATGTCGACGCCAAGTGGAACTTTGGACCGGGCGGCCTGCTCAACTGGACACACATCGCGGCCACCTATGATGGGACCGCGCTCAAGCTGTACGCCAACGGCAACCTTGTTGGATCAAGCTTCGCAAGTGGCGCGATTAAAGGCAGCGGCGACGTCTTCCGGATTGGCAAAGGCTCGGACATTGCCTCTCCGATCGAGGTCTGGAACGGCTCGATCGACGAGGTGCGCCTCTGGCCCTTCGCGCGCACGCAGGCGGAGATCGCGGCCACGATGAACGACTCGTTGTTCACGGTGCCGGGTGGCGTCTCGACGTGGGGCCTTGACGGGAATGGTCTCGACAGCTCGGGTCCCAACATGGGAACCGTCTCGGGATCGGTGACCTTCACGCCGCCCGCGCCCGGCTTGATTCCGCAGACCTTCCCGGGCGCGCCCTTTGGTGCGAGCACGGCTGGCTGCCTCGGTCCGATTCAGCTGACCGCCGGTTCGCTTCCGCATCTGGGGAATGCCGCATTCTCGATGGTGGCGCACTCGGTCGACCCGGGGCAAAACGTCTTTGGCTACGTCACTTTCGGGGTCCTTGCGAGCCCGCTGAACATTCTCGGGATCGACATCTACGTGGACCCGTTGACGGCCCTGGGCCTCTTCCCGACAACGGTGGGCAGTCTTGGAGACGCGCGCCTTGACCTGGCGATTCCGGCTGGACTCCCGTTGGGCTTGCAGGCGACGGTTCAGTTCATCGCCTTCGACCCGTGCGGCCCGCAAGGCCTGACGGCATCGGAAGGCCTTGGGCTGCTTCTGATTCCCTAGTTGACCTCGCGAAGCGGATCAATCCGCTGCATCGGCAGTTAGCGCGAATACGTCGCGATGGCTTCTCCACCAAGGTGAGTAGCCATCGCGACTCTCTTTAGTAGGCTCGCACTTCGGTGAGGCGGCTAAAGCTTGGGAAGGTTAGGCCGTGGCAGCCTTTGGTGCGGATGCGGATCGTTTGGATGCGGCGCGGCTCGAAGCGGAACTCGACGTGGTCGCCTTCGCCGCGCGAGCCCGCGTGCGTGCTGCCGATGACCTCGAAGTGCTGGCCGTCGGCCGAGACCTCGAGGTCATACAGCTCAAAGCTCTTGCCGATCGCGGTCTCGAAGACCTCGATGCGCTCGACCTCGGCGGGTTGGCCCAGCTCGATGTCGATCACGAGCGGCTCGGGGGTGGCCGGGTAGCCGAGGAAGTGGTCGAAGCTGCCGGTCAGGCCGTTGGTCAAGCGCTCGGGCCCGAAGTAGGGTTGGCTGGCTCCGGTCGAGGGCGTCACCCGGGCGCGGAAGGCCAGGTTGCCCGCTTGGCTCGCGGCGTCGGCGAAGGGCACCGCGGGGAGCTCGATTCCAGCGAGGGTTAAGAAGCGCGGCAGGCTGGCGCGGTAGCGCTCCCAATAGGTGTCGTAGTTGGTCTCGCCGGCGCGGTTCCAGGTCGCGCTTGCGGCGGCCGCGAAGCGCGGCAGCGAGAGCACCATCAGGTTCTCCGCGCGGCCCTCCCAGTAGGGCATGCAGAAGCCGAGGAGGCCCTTGGAAGTTTTCGTGACGTGGGGCTTGGCGAAGGTCGGGAGGGCGGGATCGACGTGCCGGAAGGTGCGCAAGTCGAGGGTGTAGGCGCGCTCGACGGGCACCGCCGTGAACATCGTGCGCGGGTAGTGATCGACGATGTAGAGCGGGTCCCAGGCGGCGTTGACGACCTCGTAGCCGGCGTCGAGCATGTCCTGGGCAGGGAAGTTGAGCGAGCGCCAGCACAGCTGGATCACGCGGGTGTCGACCTTGTGCGCGCCGCGGCCGAGGCGCGGGCCCTCCCACACAAGCGTGCGCTTGCCGGCCGCGCGGACGACGCGGTCGAGGGCGTTGATCAGGTCGCGCTGGTCGTCCTCGGGCACGCCGCCGGCCTCGTCGCCACCGATGTGGATGTAAGGGCTTGAGTTGAAGACGCCTGCGAGCTCGTCGATCAGAAGGGTGAGTCCCGCGCGCGCTGTTGCGCTCGTGGCGAGCTCGCTCGGCGTCGTGCCAAACACCTCGGGGTAGACGCGTCGCAGGATCGTCGAGTGGCCCGGCACATCGAGCTCGGGGATCAGCGCGATGCCGCGCGCGGCGGCGTAGGACTCGAGCTCGACGAAGTCCGCGAGGGTCCAGCCGGCGTTTGCGCTCTGCAGTTTGGGGAAGGCCGTCGAAGGCCAAGAGAAGAGCTGATCGTCGGACAGGTGCAGCTGCAGCGAGCGGCCCTTGTAGAACCACAGCATGTCAACGACCGCGCGCAGGGTCGCGGGCGGCTGGGGGTTGCGGCCCATGTCGACCATGAAGCTGCGGTAGCCCTTGTCGGGCTGGTCGTCGAGGCGAAGGCGCGGCAGGGAAACTGCGCCGTCTTCGCCAAGTGAAATTTGGGCGAGCTGCACGAGCGTGGCCGCGGCGCGCGCGGCGCCGAGCGGGTCGCTGGCCGTGACCCGAAGCGCCGTGCGCTGCGGCGTGATCGCGTAGGCCTCGCTGGCGAGGGCCGCGCGGCGTGTGAACACGAGCGCGCCGGGGCCCTCGCTCGCGACCGTGATGCCCTTGGCGCCGAGTCGAATCAGCGCCTCGCGGAGGGCCTCGACCTGGGGCCGGAACGTGGGCTCGGCACACACGATCGTTGTCAGGGCAAGCGCGTCGCCGCGGACGACCTTGGCGGAGACCGGCGCGGGCACGACGTCAATTTGCACAGGAGCAAAGGCCAACATGCTGGCGAAGAGAAGCTGCAACATAGTTCAGATTGGAGGGGACTCAGGAGCGGGGACCGCCCGCATTCACGAAGGGTAGCAGCCAAGTCGAGCAGCCGGGCCCTATGCTGGACGGATGCGATTCTTCTTGTCTCTTGGTGTCGTCTTCTTGGCCCTTGTGTTTTCGTCCGGGGTCTCATTTGGCCGCAGCGACGAGCCCCTCGACGTGGGGGCCGTGACCGTCGAAGGCGACCTCAACGGCTTCACGCAGACGCTCGAGACGACGGAGCTTGAACCCGGGCTGCGGCTTGTCAAGTTGCACCTTAGTGCCGAGCAACCGGTCCGCCTCAAACCCTTGACGATGCGCTTCAGCTTCCCCTCGGTGGACATCAACGGCTTTTGGAATTCGAGCCAGAGCCTCGACAAGGTCAACTACTACAGCAACGCGATCACGTCGGGCGCCTCGGGTGCCGCGCCGCTGATCGCGCTGTACAACAACCAGCTACAAAACCGGCTGACCTTCGCCGCGTCGGATGCGCTGAACCCGATCGAGCTGCGCTGCTCGATTCGTGAAGAGGACGTGCGTTTCCACGCCTCGCTGCGCCTGTTCGGCGTGGCGATGCCGCCGACGACAAGCTACACCCTCGAGCTGCTCTTCGACTCTCGCGCGGTGCCGTACTACGAGGCCATCGACCACATGCGGACCTGGTGGGAGACGCAGCCCGGGCTGTCCCCGGCGCCGGTGCCCGACCTCGCTCGGCGCCCGGTGTATTCGACCTGGTACAACTTTCACCAGGGCCTCGACGCGGACGTGCTGGTTGCCGAGTGCGCCCGCGCGCGCGCCGTGGGCTGCCGCACGATCATCGTCGACGACGGCTGGCAGACAACCGACGGCAACCGCGGCTACGCCTACACCGGCGACTGGCGGCCTGAGCGCTTGACCAACATGCGCGGCTTTGTCGACCGCGTGCACGCCGAGGACATGCGCGTGGTGCTGTGGTACTCGCTACCGTTCATGGGCGAGCACGCCACCAACTTCGAGCGCTTCCGCGGCAAGTTCCTGTACCACTGGCAGTCGCAAGGTGCCTTTGTGCTGGACCCGCGTTATCCCGAGGTGCGCGAGTACATGCTGGAGACCTACGTGCGTGCTCTCGAGGACTGGAACCTGGACGGCTTCAAGCTGGACTTCATCGGCTGGTTCCGCGCCCAATCGGAAACGGTGATGACGGCCGAGGACGGGCGCGACTTCGCATCGGTGGCCGCCGCCACCGACCACCTGATGACCGAGCTCACGACCCGCCTGAGGGCCTTGCGACCGGACGTCTTGTTGGAGTTCCGCCAGCCCTACGTCGGCCCCGTGATGCGCAAGTACGGCAACATGTTCCGCGGCGTCGACTGCCCCAACAACGCGGCCGCGAACCGCAACGAGATCGCCAATCTGCGGCTGCTGTCGGGCTCGACGGCCGTCCACTCGGACATGTTCGTGTGGCGGCAGGAAGAGCCCACGCACAGCGCCGCTCTGCAGGTCTTGAACGTGCTGTTTGGCGTGCCCCAGGTGTCGGTCGTGCTGGCCGACTTGCCGCCGGAACACGAGCGCATGCTGGCCTTTTGGCTGGGCTATTGGAACGCGAACCGCGAGGTGCTTTTGGACGGCCGCTTCAAGCCGGGGAACCCGGGCGCGAACTACCCCAGCTTGACCGCGACGCTCGGCGGCCATCAGATCACCGCGCTCTATGAGACAAGCCTCGCACGGCGCAGTGAGCCTTCAGTTGTCGCGCTCGACCTGATCAACGCGACCGGCGCGCCCGTCCTCTACCTGGACTTGACCGAGGCCTGGCCCGACTGCCACATCACCGTGACCGATTGCCTCGGCGCCACGATCAGCGAAGAGACCCGCAGCTTGGGGGCCGGGCCTGTGCGCTTCGACGTCCCGCTCTCGGGGATGGTGCAGCTGCGCGGTGCGCGCTAGGGTTTGGGCATGAACGAGCAACATGACGCACCCAAGCCGGGCTGCTGCGGCGAATCCCCACGGGTCGGACGGCGGCGGTTTCTCGCGGGTTCGGGCGCCGCGCTGGCCGCCCTGTCGACGCGCTCGATCTTCGCCGGCCCGTTCGCCGGCCCGTTCGCCTGTTCGCAAGTCGCCGACGGTTTTCCGATCCCCGCGGACAAGCGCCTCGACGCGGCCTGGGTCGAGTCCCTGTTCGCGCGCGGCGAGCCCGAGGTCGTGCGCGGCGCAGACCTCGGCTTCATCGGCATGCCGGTCGGCGGGCTCTTCGCCGGCACGGTCTACCTAAGCGGCGACGGGCGCCTTTGGAACTGGGACGTCTTCAACGTGCACCACGAGGGTGCCATCGCTCACGCCGGCGTGACCTATCGCGATCAACCTCTGCGCGAACGCGATGGGGCCAACTACGTCGATCCGCCCGAGCCCAAGAGTCCCTTTGCGTTCGGCTGCCAGCTGACCGTGGGCGACGACTCGCGCCCGCTCGATCAGAGCGGCTGGCGCGACGTCAACTTCCGCGGCGAGTACCCGATCGGGACGGTCGATTTCAGCGATCCTGGCGCGGACGTCGACGTGCGGCTCGAGGCCTTCAGCCCCTTCGTTCCGCTGGACGTCGAGGCTTCTTCGTTCCCGGCCACGGTGCTCGCCTACACCGTGACCAACACAAGCGCGTCGCCGCTGGTGGCCGAGCTGACGGCCGCGTTCAGCAACCCCGTGCTTCTGAACACCCGCCGCGAAGCGGGCGCGGCAGGCCTCATCATCGAGAGCCGCAGCGAGACCCTGGGCGCGACAAGCCGCGTTGTTTGCAGCGCACACGCGGCCATCACCGAGCCGGATCCGGCGCGCCCCGACATCGTGTTCGAGGACTTCGAGTCGGGCACCTACGAGCGCTGGACTGCGACCGGGACGGCCTTTGGAACGGCGCCGCGGCGCGTGGACAACATCGCGGATTACCAGGGCGAGCTTGGCGCGAGCGGTGAGTGGCTGGTCAACTCGCACGAGACACGTGGTGGCGAGGACGTCGTGGCCGCCGACCGTCACACAGGTCGGCTGACCAGCGTCGACTTCCCAATCGCGCGCCGCTTTGTTCACTTCCTGATCGGCGGCGGCGCGCACGCTGGACGCACTTGCTTGAACCTGGTCGTCGATGGTGAGGTCGTGCGCTCGGCCACTGGCCACGACAGCAACGCGATGCGGCGCGCAACATTTGATGTGGCCGAACTTGAGGGACGCGCTGCGCGCCTCGAAGTTGTCGACGCGGAAGCCGGCGCGTGGGGCAACATTGGCGTGGATGCGATCGAGTTCAGCGATCAAGCGCGACCGATCGAAGACCTCGATCGCGCGCCCGACCAGGGCTCTTTCTGTGTCGCCTGCACGGGGCCCGATTCGCTGGCCGAGGTGGGCGCGGACGAGACCGCGCGGGTCGGGCGCAAGCTCGCGCTCGCGGCGGGGGAGTCGGCCGTTGTGACCTTTGTCGTTGCGTGGTATTTCCCGAACGCGCGCGTGCCGGGCTTCGCGGGTCGGCGGCGCTGGTACGCCAGCCGGTGGGAGAGCGCGGGCGGCGTCGCGGCGGACCTCGAGGCGCGCCTCTCTGAGCTGAAGCGCCAGACTTTCAACTGGCGCGAGACCTACTACGACTCGAGTCTTCCGTACTGGCTTTTGGACCGCAGCATGATTCCGGTGGACGCGCTCGCGACGAGCACCTGCTATCGGTTCGAGGATGGACGCTACTGGTTTTGGGAGGGCGTCGGCTGTTGCGCGGGCACCTGCACGCACGTTTGGGGTTACGCGCAGGCGATCGGGCGGCTGTTCCCCGAGGTCGAGCGCCGGTTGCGCGAGGAGGTCGACTTCGGGCTTGCCTTTCACGCGGACACGGGAGCGATTGACTACCGCGCCGAGGTTGGGCGGCGGGTCGCCACGGACGGTCAGTGCGGGTGCATCCTGCGCGCGTATCGCGAGCATCAGATGTCGCCGGATGGGGCGTTTCTCGAGCGGCTGTGGCCGCGCATCAAGCGCTCGATCGAGTACCTGCTGGCTGAAGATATGGACCACGATGGGCTGCTCGAGGGCGCGCAGTACAACACGCTCGACGCGGCTTGGTACGGGCCGATGGGCTGGCTGAGCTCGCTGTTTTTGGCCGCGGTTGCGGCCGGCGGTGAGATGGCCGCGGCGGTGGGGGACACGGTCTTCGAGGCGCGCTGCGGAGCGCTGCTCGCGCGCGGGCGGCGCAGCCTGGTGGACGAGCTGTTCGACGGCGAGTACTTCGTGCACCGGCCCGACCCGGCTCACCCCGAGGCGAACAGCACCGGGCGCGGCTGCCACATCGACCAGGTCTATGGTCAGGCTTGGGCGCATCAGGTCGGCGTGCCGCGCGTTGTGCCGGAGGCCGAGTGCCGCTTGGCCTTGCGCTCGTTGTACAAGTACAACTTCGCGCCCGACGTCGGAGTCTATCGCGACTGGATGAAGACGATCGCGGGCGGGCGTTGGTATGCCGTCCCCGGCGAAGGCGGGCTCTTGATGTGCACCTTCCCCAAGGGCGGCGCCGAGCGCGCGACCGGCGAAGGGCAGAGTGCCTGGGCGGCGATGTACATGAACGAGTGCATGACCGGTTTCGAGTACCAGGTTGCCGCTCACATGTTGTGGGAAGGGCTCGTGTTGGAAGGCCTCGCGATCACGCGCGCGGTCCACGATCGCTACGCGCCCGCGCGGCGCAACCCTTACAACGAGATCGAGTGCTCGGACCACTACGGCCGCGCGCTGTCGGCCTTCGGCGTGTTTCTCGGGGCCTGCGGTTGGGAGTACGACGGGCCGCGCGCGCGCCTGGCGTTTGCGCCGCGGATTCGGCCGGACGACTTTCAGGCGGCCTTCACCGCTGCCGAGGGCTGGGGTTCGATCGGCCAGCGCCGCAAGGACGGCGAGCTGCGCTTGTGGGTCGCTCTCCGCCATGGGCAGCTCGCGCTTGCGGAGCTTGGGTTCGACGAGCCGGAGCGCGCCGCAGCGCTTGCTGTCACGGCGTCGGTCCGCAACGCGGATGGCGCCGAGCGAGCGCTTGCCGCGCCCACAGTCACGAGCGAGGGCACCCGCAGGCAGGTCCGATTCGCCGAGCGCCTTGAGCTGCGCGCAGGCGACCGCCTCGAGCTGACTGCGCGCTGATCCGGCAGCGCATCTCGCGATCGGCTACCATGGCCGGCGTACGAGCAGCCCCCCTCCAAAAGGACACCATGAGCACCCTCACCGTCAGCACCCTGGTCCGCGCACCCGCCGAGCAAGTCTTCGCGGTCTTCACCGATCTTGAGAAGGCCGCCGAGCGCATCGCTGGCATCACGGCCCTCGAGATCCTGTCCGAAGGGCCCTTCGCGGTCGGGACGCGCTGGCGCGAGACACGCGTCTTCCTCAAGAAGGAAGCGACCGAAGAGATGTGGGTCACCGCCTGCGATCCCCCGAACGGCTACTCGGTCGAGGCCGAGTCCCATGGCATGCGCTACTCGACGGACTTCACCTTCGAGTCAAGCGGCGAGGCCACGCAGGTGACGTGGACCTTCGTCGGCACGCCCCTGACTTTCGGCACGCGTCTGATGGGTCCGGTCTTCGGTCTGCTGATGAACCGCACGATGAAGAAGTGCATGCGCGAAGATCTCGAGGCCCTCGCGGCCGTCTGCGAAGCCGGCGCGTCCTGAGACGATACCGAGTCACGCTCGCTTCTTCACCTCAACGGAATCGTTGCGTGCGGCACCTTGGTTCCGCCGAAGTGAAGAAGCTAGTGTGACTCCGTATTACTGCCCTTTCGCGATCGCAGCTTGCGCGGCGGCTAGGCGCGCGATCGGGACCCTGTAGGGGCTGCACGAGACGTAGTCGAGGCCCAGGTCTTGGCAGATCTGAATCGACTTCGGATCGCCGCCGTGTTCGCCGCAGATGCCTAGCTTGAGGCCGTGGCGGGCGCGGCGACCCTCGGTGCTGGCCATCGCCATCAGGCGACCGACTCCGGCCTCGTCGATGGTGGCGAACGGATCGCAGGGCAGGATCTCTTTTTGGATGTAGCCCGGGATGAACGAGCCGCCGTCATCGCGGCTGATGCCGTAGGTCGTCTGGGTTAGGTCGTTCGTGCCGAAGGAGAAGAACTCGGCGGTCTGCGCGATGTCGCCGGCGGTCAGCGCGGCGCGCGGTAGCTCGATCATGGTGCCGATGAGGTAGGGCACGGACAGCTTCTTCTTCGTGAAGACCTGCGTGGCAACCTCGTGCACAATCGCGGCTTGCAGCTCGAGCTCTTTCGCCGAGCCGATCAGCGGGATCATGATCTCGGGGCGGGGCATCGTGCCTTTCTTGGCGACGTTGCAGGCCGCCTCGAACAGCGCGCGCACTTGCGTGCGGGTGATCTCGGGGTAGCTGATGCCCAAGCGGCAGCCGCGGTGCCCAAGCATCGGGTTGAACTCCTTCAGGCTGTCGATCTTGGTCTTCAGCTTCTTCACGCTGACGCCCATGTCCTTGGCCAGCGCCTTGACTTGCGCTACGTCGTGGGGCAGGAACTCGTGCAGGGGCGGGTCGAGCGTCCGGATCGTCACCGGTCGATCGCCCATGGCCTTGAAGATGCCCTCAAAGTCCTTGCGCTGAAGTGGCAGCAGTTTTGCGAGCGCGCGCTCGCGGCCCTCGGTGTCGTCGGCCAGGATCATCTCGCGCACAGCATCGATCTTGTGCCCGCCGAAGAACATGTGCTCGGTGCGGGTCAAGCCGATGCCCTCGGCCCCAAACGCAATCGCCGTCTTGCACTGGTCGGGTAGGTCCGCGTTCGTGCGCACGCCCAACGTCCGGTATTGATCGGCCCAGGTCATGATCTTCTCGTAAGCCTGGACGGCTGGCGTGACCTTCTTCGACTTCCGGAAGAGGTGCCGCAAGACCGAGGATGGACGCGTGGGGATCATGCCCAGGAACACCTCGCCGGTGGTCCCGTCGAGCGACAGCATGTCACCCTTCTTGACCACCGTACCGTTCACGGTCATACGCTCTTTTTTGTAGTCGATTTGGCAATCGCCGGCGCCGGCAATGCAGATCTTGCCCATCTGCCGAGCGACAAGAGCAGCGTGGCTGGTCATGCCACCGCGCGCGGTCAGGATGCCAACCGAGGCTTGCATGCCGCGGATGTCTTCGGGCGACGTCTCTTCGCGGACGAGCAGGACATCGTGGCCCTTCGCTTGCATCGCGACGGCATCGGCTGCATGGAACACAACGCGACCCGAAGCGGCGCCGGGTCCAGCGTTAAGACCTCGAGTGAGCAGCTCGCCATTCTTCGCCGCTGCGCTGCGCGCCTTCTCGTCGAAGACCGGCTGCAACAGCTGGTTCAGCGCCTCGGGCTCGACGCGCATGATCGCCTCTTCGCGACTAATCAGGCGCTCTTTCACCATGTCCACCGCGATGCGCACCGAGGCGAAGCCGGTGCGCTTGCCGCTGCGGCATTGCAGCATGAACAGGCGACCGTTCTCGATCGTGAACTCGAGGTCCTGCATATCTCGGTAGTGGCGCTCGAGCTTCTTCTGAATCCGGAGCAGCTGCTTGTACGCCTTGGGCGCGAGCTTCTCGAGCTTCTCAATGGGCTCGGGCGTGCGGATGCCGGCGACGACGTCTTCACCTTGCGCGTTCATCAGGAACTCGCCGTAGAAGCGTTTCTCGCCGTTTGAGGGGTCGCGCGTGAAGGCGACGCCGGTGCCCGAGTTCTTGCCCATGTTGCCAAACACCATCGCCATCACGTTGACGGCGGTGCCCCATTCGCTGGAGATGCGGTGCATCTCGCGGTACGCGATCGCGCGGTCGTTGTTCCACGAACCGAAGACGGCACCGATGGCGGCCCACAGCTGATCGGCCGGCTTCTCGGGGAAGTCCTCGCCCGTGCGGCGCTTGACGATCGCCTTGAACTCGGCGACGAGCGCCTTGAGGTCCTTCACCTTCAAGTCGATCGCGTTCGCCACGCCGCGCTTCGTTTTGAGCGCGCGGATCGCGAGCGAGAATGGGTTCACGTGCTCGCCCGGATCGGGCCCGATCTCGAGCACCACGTCCGAGAACATCTGCACGAAGCGCCGGTAGCTATCCCAGGCGAAGCGGGCGTTGCCAGACTGCTGCGCGAGGCCAACAACGGTCTCGTCGTTCAGGCCCAAGTTGAGCACCGTGTCCATCATGCCGGGCATCGACACGCGCGCGCCGGAGCGCACCGAAACAAGCAGAGGATTCGTCGCCGAGCCAAACTCGCGTCCGAGCGCAGCCTCCATCCGGTCGACAGCCTTGATCATCTCGCCGCGCAGCGTCTCGGGGAAGCGCCCGTTGTGATGTGTGTAGTACGTGCAGACCTCGGTCGAGATCGTGAAGCCCGGTGGGACCGGCATCTTCAGGCTGCACATCTCGGCGAGGTTGGCCCCCTTGCCGCCGAGGAGGTCCTTCATGTCCTTGTTGCCATCCGCGCCCTTCTCATCGAAGTAGTAGACGTGGTGCGCGTCAGCTCGCTTGGCGTTGGGTGGCAGAGGAAGGCGTCGGTTTTGGGGTGTCATGGGAGGGGTCCGGCCTGGTGCTGAAGAGAGGGGGTGTCAGGGGCTTTGGGGCTGAAGCGCACTGCTGGCGGCGAAGCCTGCAATGCGCCACTCGCGCCCAAAGCCGATCTCGGAGATCTGGCTTGGGTCGATGTCCGGTGGTGCTTGAACCACCGCATAGATAAGAGAGGGATTGTCCTCATCGGTGAATACATGCTCTTCGAACGAGGCAAAGTCGAAGAACAAGGAGCGCTCTTCGCCCCAAGCCTCCATGAAGTCTTCGCGCACGAGCTGCACTTCGAAGGTCTGATCGACGAACCAGTTCTTCACGCGGACTGTTAAAAGGTGGTGCGCGGCGTCGAGACGCTCCGATCCCACGATCTTGCCTTGCGTGACGAGCTTGATGAACGGGTTCTCGTCGAACAGCTGCTCCCGGCCGACGCGGTAGGTCATGCCATCGATGCCGTTGTCCAGGCGGAATTCGCGGCCAAGGCAGCGATACTCCAAATCGATCTGGTCGCCGGCCATGGCCGTCTGGAAGCTTCTGAAGGCCTGTTCGGGGCTACGGAATCCAACTTCCAGGTAATCCTCTGCCGCCGGGGGCGAGACACAGGCGACCGAAGTCGATACAACGAGGGCGATGAGACCTTTGAGGAAGAAGCGGGAGATCATGAGCAGCATTCTAGGATATTCGACTCTTCTTAGAGGCGTTTTCGGGGGTGACTCTTCAGCCTACCGAGAAGCGCCGGCCAAGTCGCGTGCGAGCGGCCGGGGGCTTCTGTTCGTTGGGCTCTTGATCGCGTCGTGTGGCGGGCAGCCAGGTGGCGATGTCGCAGGCGCACGGTTGTTTGAATTGCCCAGCGAGCAGCTGGCCGAGGTCGGCAGCGCCACCGGGCCCGCGTTGTTCGCGGGGCTGAGCGGCGTGGACGTTGGCTGGATGTGGCAGGGCGCCGTGCGCGAGGTGCGCTTTCCGTTGACGAGCGTGGGGACCGAGCCCGTGCACATCGCGGCGATCAAGGCCAGCTGCGGCTGCACGCTTGTGTCGTCGGCAGTGGTTGAGGCGAGCGGCGAGCGCGAGCTTGTGCTGGGCGAAGCGCTCGAGCCCGGCACGCGCGTGCTGGTGACGGTGCGCTTCGATAGCCGCGCGCGCGAAGGCGTCGAGGCCAAGCTGGTGACGGTCTATAGCGACTCTCCCGAGGGGCGCTTGCAGCTTCAGATCGGCGTCGAGACGCGGCCTTTCCTGCGAGCTGCTCCGGATTCGATCGGCTTCGGGCGTGTGTTCCCCAGCCACGAGCTGGTGGCCGAGACGACGATCACCGCGCCCGACGGCGAGGCCTTTGGGCTGCAGCTTGTGGGCGCAGAAGACCTGCCGACGGGCTTGCGACTTGAGCTTGAGCCCTCCGGTGAGGATCCCACGCGGGCAGCCACGTGGACCGCGCGCGCGTTCCTGGCTCCAGATGTCGAGCCCGGCAACTTGCTGGCGCACATCACGCTTGTGACCGACTTGCCGTTTGACGCCGCCGGCAACCTTGCCGCGCTCAATCTGCCAGGTGGTGTCTTTGGTCCCACGGGCGAGCCACGCCACTATTTGGACCTATGGACCACGGCCGCAGTTGTGGGGGCCGTCGAGGCCTCGCCGCCGTACATGCCCTTTGGATTCCTGGCGTCCGGGGCGATGACCTCGTCCTCGGCGCGCATCGAGTGCTTCGACCCGGCCTTGGTCGAGGCCTTCTCGGCCGAGCCGCCGGCGGTCCAGATGCTGGATCAAGAGGGAGCGCCGTTGGCTGGGGCCGCTGCGGACGCTTTTACGCCCACTCTGCGCCTTGTGACCCCCGAGAACGCCGGTACGCGGCCCCTTTCGGACGGCGCGTTGGCCGCGTGGGACCTCGAGGTCGCTGCCATTGGGTTCTCGGGCGCGGGACTGAATCGCGTCGTCGGTCGCATCGCGCTCGATTTCGGCCCTTCCGAGATCCCCGACCCCAGCATGGATTTCCAAGTTATCCTGCAACCATAGTCACCTAGGTCGCGTCTTCGCCGTACGTGACCGCTCGCTCGATTTCCCGAACCTCTAGATCCTTCCTATGAAAGCGCAGTTCATTGGCCTCACCCTGGCCCTCGTGGCCGGAGCCTCCCTCTTTACCCTTGCCCAAGACACGCAGCCGGCGCAGACGCCGGGCGTGAAGTCCGAGGTGCAGCGTGACACGCCGTCGCGCCCCAAACGCCTGGGTGGCAAGCGACTCGGTGGGATCAAGGTCAAGCCAAAGGTGCCGGCTCCGGCGCCTGTTGTGCAAGGTCCCGTTGTGAGTCCGGCAGGTGGGGCGACTCCGCGCACCGCGCCGACAGCAGCGCCGACGGGCAAAGGCGGACTGACGTTCGTGCCCGGCAGCCAGATTGTGGACTTTGGCGACCTGATTCAGGGCGAGACCCGCGACACGACGTTTGAGCTCGAGTCGACCGGGGAAGATCCGCTCGTGATCGCTAGCATCGCGAAGACCTGCGGCTGCACGCGCGCCGAGGTTGTCCTGCTTGACGACGCGGGCAACCAGCTGCCCTATCGCGTCGGTTCGCCGATCGCGCCGGGTGTGAAGCTGAAGGTGCTGGCGAACATCGACACGACAGGCAAGAGCCACGCGTTCAAGACCGACATCACGCTGGTCACAAACGACCCGCGCCGCGGCATCGTGTTCTCGTTGAAGGCGAACGTGAAACCTGCGCTGGCGATGAACCCGCGCTCGCTGAACTTCGCGACGATGAAGCCCGCGGACGTCCGCAAAGGGCAGGTCGTGGTGACCTCCGAGGCGTATGGCAAGTTCAAGCTTGAGGTCGACCCGAACATCCCCGTCAAGGACGTTCAAGTCGAGCTGCTTCCGACCAACCCGGACGAGAACGGCCTGAGCGATCGCTGGACCGTGAAGGCCGAGGCTGGTCCGAACTTACCCGAGGGCGTGCTGAACCGCGCGATCCGCCTCGTCAGCAACCTGCCTCAGCCCGGTAAGACTTTGCCCGACGGTACGCCGCAGTATTTTGACGCGGTTCTGTTCGTGACCGGCAACGTGCTGGGCCCGGTGTCGGTGAACCCGCCGCACGTTTCGTTTGGTCTTCTGCGCCCCGGGCAGACGCTGACGCGCAAGTCGACGCTCATGATCACCGACCCAGACTTCACGCTCAAGGAAGCACCGAAGTGGCAGATCATGGGCTACGGCACCGAGTTCAAGGACCCCGAGGACTTCAGCGTCAGCTTCGTGCCGGTCGAAGGCACAAAGAACTGGGAGCTGGTCATGACGCTTCTGGGAAGGGAGCAAGAGGGCAACGGCTCGTTCCGCGGTTACATCAGCGTCGACTTGGGCCACCCCGCCAAGCCGGTCCTCGAGATCGGCTTCAGTGGCGTCGTGCGCGGCGGCGTGACGCAGCCCGCCGGCAACCGCTAGACCGGTTAGCGTGAATACGGTGCCAGGCACGAATCGCTCGCTAAGCGAGTGATTCGTGCCTGGCACCGTTTTCACACTTACTGGCTCGTCGAGCCGAGCCAGACCGTGACCGGGGCGGTTTCGCGTCGTAGTATGCGCTCTTACCCCAAGCCGCCTCCCCCGGACTCTCCTTGAGCGACCTCGAACAACTCCTGTCTTCCGCCGGTCTCGTGACCGATGATCAGCTGCGCGAGGCGCAGGCTGCGCAGCGCAACCGGGGGCGCAGTTTGGCGGCCATGGTGGTCGAGCTTGGTTTCGCGGGCGAGACGGATGTGTGGCGCCTAGCGGCGAAGGCCAGCCGGCTGCCGTTTGTCGACTTGTCGGGCGGGCGCATTCCCGAGCGGCTGGTCGAGCGCATCCCGGGCGACTTTGCGCGTGAGCAGCGGCTCGTGCCAGTGGCCGAGAAAGGCGGCAAGCTTGTTGTCGCGGTGGACGAACCCGATCGGCGCTTGATCGCGGATCAGCTGCGGTTCCTCACCGGGGACGAGGTGATCTGTGCGCTGGCCGCGCCGAGTGCCTTGAGCGCGGTTTTGATGGCGTTCTACGGTGGCGCGGCGGCGGAAGCGGGCGTGGCGGCCGAGCTCGCGGTTACGGGCGGCACGGACGAGGGCGACGCGCCGATCATCCGGCTGGTGTCGCGCATGTTCCAAGAGGCGCTCGAGAAGCGCTCCAGCGACATCCACATCGAACCCGAAGGCGGCGGGCTGGTTGTGCGCTATCGCGTCGATGGCGTGCTGCGTGAGGTCGCGCGGCATCCGGCGCACCTGGCGGCGCCGCTGGTCAGCCGGCTGAAGATCATGGCGAAGATGGACATCGCCGAGAAGCGCAAGCCGCAGGACGGGCGCATCGGCGTCAGCATTGGCGGGCGCGATGTCGACGTGCGGATCTCGATCCTGCCGACGAACCATGGCGAGTCGATCGTGATGCGTCTTTTGGACAAGGGCGCGGGGCTGCTCTCTTTCCGCGAGCTTGGGCTTGTGGGCGAGGCGCAGCGGCGCGTGGCGGCGCTCCTGAAGCGCTCGGGTGGCATCGTCTTGGTGACCGGCCCAACCGGTAGCGGCAAGACCACAAGTCTGTACGCCGCTTTGGCCGAGCTGAACCGCCCCGATGTGAAGATCATCACGGCCGAGGACCCGGTCGAGTACCACATCTCGGGCATCAACCAAGTGCAGGTCGAGACGAAGATCGGCCTGACGTTCGCGCGCATCTTGCGCGCGATGTTGCGCTGTGCGCCGAACGTGATTCTGGTGGGCGAGATCCGCGACCAAGAGACGGCCGAGACGGCGATCCAAGCGGCGCTGACCGGGCACCTTGTCTTCTCGACGTTGCACACAAACGACGCGCCAAGTGCGTTGACGCGGCTTGTCGACATGGGTGTGCCGCGCTTCCTGGTCTCGACCGCCGTGCAAGCTGTTCTGGCGCAGAGGCTCGTCCGCAAGCTGTGCCCCGAGTGCAGCGAAGAGGTCGAGGCCACACCGGAAGAGCTGATTGCGCTGGGCCTCGAGCCGCGGCCCGGAGTCATGGTCCGCGAGCCCAAGGGTTGCTACACGTGCGAGGGCGCGGGCTACCGTGGCCGCCTGGGTTTGTTCGAGGTTCTTGAGCTGGATGCGGGCCTGCGCGAGGCCTTCTTCGAAGGCGCGAGCTTGCAGGTTGTGAAAGACCACGCGCGCGCCACCGGCAACTTCCTGCCGCTGTCCGAGGACGGCGCCTCGAAGGTGCTTGACGGACTCACTTCGGTCGCCGAAGTCTTGCGCGTGACCCGCGTCGATACCGACACCGCAGCCGCTCACTAACCGCCTGCCATTCCCGACTGCAAACGAACATGTTGAACATCCACCAGCTCATGGACGCTGTCTTGGCCGCCGGCGGCTCTGACCTTCACCTCGCCGTCGGCGCGCCGCCGTCGGTGCGTGTCGATGGGGGCCTGCGGCATCTCGAAGGCCTGCCCACGATCGACGCGGCGTCGGGCGAGCAGCTATGCCGCGATCTGTGCAACGAGCGCCAGTGGAAAGAGCTTAGCGAGGGCGGCAGCAGCGACTTCGGACTGTCGCATTCGACCGGCGATCGCTTCCGCGTCAGTGTGATGCGCCAGCGCGGCCATCACGGTGCCGTCTTGCGGGTGATCCCGCAGAAGCTGTACGACGTGACGTCGCTTGGGCTTCCCGAGGCATGCCTCGAGCTCTTGACTCGGCCTCGCGGACTCGTCCTGGTCACGGGCCCAACCGGCAGCGGTAAGACCACTACACTCGCGGCGATGATCGATTGGATCAACACAAACCGCGACCAGCACATCATCACGGTCGAAGACCCGATCGAGTACTACCACGAGCACAAGCAGAGCCTCGTGATTCAGCGCGAGGTCGGTGTCGACGTACCCAACTTTGCCGAGGCTCTGCGGCGCGCGTTGCGCCAAGACCCCGACGTGATCCTGGTGGGCGAGATGCGGGACCTCGAGACGATCTCGGCCGCGATCACCGCTGCCGAGACCGGCCACTTGGTCTTCGGCACCCTGCATACAACCGGAAGCGCGCGCACGATGGACCGCATCATCGACGCGTTCCCCGCGAACCAGCAGGAACAGATTCGCGCGCAGCTCTCGACCTCGATCCAAGCCGTGATCAGCCAAGTGCTGCTGCCGCGTGCGAATGACGTCGGCCGCGTGGCCGCGTTCGAAGTCATGCTGATGAACCCCGCCATTGGCAACCTGATCCGCAAGGGTGAGACGCACAAGATTCAGAGCACGATCCAGACCTCAAAGCGCTTCGGCATGATCACTCTCGACGACTACCTTGTCGGGCTCGCCCACGAGGGCAAGGTGACTGCCGAGGCCGCGATCGAAGCCGCCCAAAGCCGCGAGGACGTCGCGGCCCGCCTCGGATAATCCTGTGAGTGTGACTCCGAACAAAGCTGGCGGCACCGAGCTGATCGGCCAGATCCTGAAACGCCGCGGCTTCGTGAAAGAGTCCGCGATTCAGGCCGCCTTGGCCGAGCAGCGCAAGCACGGTGGGCTTCTCGGCTCGCACCTTGTCAGCCTCGGCCATCTTTCGGCTAGCGACCTTGCGCTGGGGCTGGCCGAACAGGCCGGGCTCGACGCCGTCGACCTGCAGTCTGCCGCGCCCAGCGAAGAGGCGCTTCTTGCGCTCGACGCTTCGACCGCGCACGCGTTCAGCGTGCTGCCTCTTGAGGTGCGCCCGGGCAAGAATGGCAACGTGCTGGACGTCGCGATCGCCGATCCGATGAACGTCGTCGTGTTGGAGGACCTGCGCTTTGTCACCGGCATGACCGTGCGCGGCCTCTTGGGCGATGCGCAGCTTCTGCGCGCGCTGATCGAGAAGCACTACGGACAAGAGGAGAGCCTCAAGGACGTGATCGCCGCCGCCGCTCGCGAAGCCGGCACCGAGAGCCCCGAGGACGCCGCGAGCTCGGCGCCGGTGGTGCGCCTCTTGAACTCGATCCTGCACCGCGCCATCCGCGACCGCGCTAGCGATGTGCACTTCGAGGTCTTCCCGGGCGAGCTGCGCATCCGCTATCGCGTCGATGGTTCGCTGTACGAAATCGAGGCGCCGCCTGCACACTTGGCACCCGCGCTGCTCGCGCGGATCAAGGTCATGAGCGACCTCGACGTGGCCGAGAATAAGCTGCCCCAAGACGGGCGCATCTCGCTTGTCATCGAGGGCCGCCCGGTGGACCTGCGGGTCGCGACCCTGCCGGGCATTGCCGGCGAGGGTGCTGTGTTGCGCGTGCTCGACCGCTCGGCGGTCAGCCTCGACCTTGACGCACTGGGCCTCGAAGCGGGCGACGCGGCAACCCTGCGCGAGCTGTGCGAACTACCGCACGGCATCGTGCTGGTCACGGGCCCAACCGGCAGCGGCAAGACCACCACGCTGTACGCGATGCTCAGCGAGATCAACGATCCCTCAACGAAGATCATCACCGTCGAGGACCCGGTCGAATACGACATCGAGGGCCTCGTGCAGGTGCCAATCAACGAAGAGATCGGCGTGACCTATGCCAAGGTTCTACGCACGGTTCTGCGCCAAGACCCGGACAAGATTCTGGTCGGCGAGATCCGCGACCCGGACACCGCCTCGACGGCGGTCGAGGCCAGCCTGACCGGCCACACCGTCTTCGCGACCGTGCACACAAACGATGCGCCGTCCGCGGTCACGCGCCTTGTCGACATGGGCATCGAGCCGTTCCTGATCACGGCGACCTTGGAAGCCGTAGTCGCCCAGCGACTCGTGCGCTGCGTGTGCCCGAACTGCCGCGCCGAGTTCGAGCCCGATGAGGACCTTCTACGCGAACTGGGCCCGGACTCGTCCCGCTTGCGCGGCGCACGGCTTGCGTTTGGCAAGGGTTGCGACAACTGCTTCCACACCGGCTACAAGGGCCGCACCGCGCTGCACGAGATCATGCGCGTCGATGGGCGTCTGCGCGACGCGATCAACACCAAGGCACCCACGGCCGAGCTGCGCCGCTTGGCGATCTCGAACGGTATGCGCACCCTGCGCCAAGCGGGAATCGAGCGCATTCTTGAAGGCCGCACCACGGTCGACGAGGTCCTGCGCGAGACGCAGTAGCTACGCCGCTTTCGTGGCCAAGAGCTTCGCGACTTCACGCCGAGACACACCCATGGTGAAGAGCGCCCGCATCAAGAGATCGATCGTCACGGAGGCATCCGCAGCTTCCATCTTAGCCACTCGGGACTGACTCGAACCCACAAGCTCGGCCAGGGCCTCTTGGCTAAGCTTGCGCCGAATCCGGCGTCGACGAAGACTCTGGGCCAGGGCTAGCTTGACCTCGACCATGGCAGTCTCTTCGCGCGTCAGGCCAAGGAACGCCTCGGGCTGACCTAGAGTCCAACCTGCTGCCTTGAGCTTGGCTTCTTTCGATTTGTTCATTTTCATGAGTTGCACGCCTCGTCATAGCGACGGATTCGCTGCCTACACGTCTTGATGACCGCGTCTGGTGTGGCGCGGGTCTTCTAGGCAAACACCTCGAGCAGGATCACAGCGTCGGGATCCAGTCGGTAGATGATGCGCCAAGTTGAGTTCTTGTCGGGGATGCGGAGCTCGTGGCACCGAGCACCGATACTGGGCATGGGCCTAGACTGCGGCATGCTCAACTGTGTGCCATGTTGTAGTTGCCGCAAGAGAAGGCCGGCCTCCTGTCGTGCAGCTGAAGTGAATGGGGGAGTCTTGACCTCTCCATGTAGCCAAACTTGGGGCTTTCCAGGTGCAACCATCGATTGAGTATGGGCCACGCTTTGCGCTATGTCAAATCTGACATAGCGCAAAGCGTGGCCTAGGACGCACTATTTCGCGACTTACTCGCTACGTTCGACGCCGTTGACGATGGCCTCGACTTCGCTGGCCGCTAGCGTCCCTTTCGAGACCAAGAGGCGGATCATGCTCGCGAGGTAGAGCTTGAGTTCCTTGTTCTCGCGCTCGAGATCGAGAAGCCGATCGTCCTGCTTGAGGTTGATGCGATCGATGTCCTCCAAGTCGCCGTACAGCGTCTCGATTTGGCCCTCGACGTCGTTGATGTCGAGGCGGTTGCCAATGTCGCCCAGTAAAAGTGTGCGTCCCCAGCCCATGGTGGTCTCCGTATGTGTGGTCGAGTGAGTTCTGTCGCGCTTGTAGTGTGACCCTATGTGGCCTAGGCACCTCGCATTCAATCAGTTTTCGTCTCGCGCGGGCTTGGCCCGGAGACTCTTGCGCGAGCGGGGATCGGCGAGGAGCTCCGGACGGTTGAGTGTGGCAGAATGGTGGCATGTTGGGTGGTCTTAGGAAGCTTGGCGCGTACCTCGTGGGCAAGCGGTCCGAGCTTGAGGACCTCGAGCTGAAGGACGCGGTCTTGGCCAAGACGATCTTGGACATTCACCGCAAGAAGAGCGGCAAAGAGACCGTGATGGTGCCGCTGTTTGCCCTGCATCCGGTGCACGCGATCGACCGGCCGAGTGCGGAAGCGGCCACGGCCAAGCGCGCCGCTGTGCTTCGCGAACATAGACCAGAGCTGCTTGAGCTCGGGCAGCTGACGCAGGTTGAGCTCGCGCGCTTTCTGCCGTCGGTGTCGTGGATCAAGGTCGTGTGCGAGGCCGAAGAGCGCTACATCTCGTTCGAGGGCAACGGGCGCATCGCCGCTCTGCAGGCAGTCTTTTGTCAGAACGACAAGATGCAAATCGAGGTCGAGGAGTACGTCTTCGCGCGCCCCGCGAAGATTGTGCGCCGGCTGCGGCGCGTGCAGCGGATGAACGGGCTTCAGGACTGACGCGCGGGACTAGGGCGCAAGCTGGACTTCGAGCGCTGCCCAGGGAGCGGGCGGCCAGGTGAAATGGCCGCGCAGGCGGACAGAGGCGCCGGACTCGGCATCCTGGGTCCAGAAGTCGACGTCGTAGTCGCCCGCGGGGAGCTCGAGTTTGGCCTGGCCCTCGGCCCCGGTCTCGGCGCTGGCGAAGACCGCCTCGCTTTGAAGAGGGATCCATGCTGAGGCGACGGGCTTGCCGCTCGGCAAGAGAAAGGTGAGCTCGCCCTCCGTTAGGTTGAACTCGAGGTGCGCATCTGTGGTGGTGCCCGCGATCACTCCGAAGCTGCCGGGTCCGACGAGGACAAGCGTGTCGCTGGCGTGCAGATCGATGACGTAGTCGCCGGGCAGCACGCCCGTGATACGGGCGCGGCCTTCCGTGCCTGTGGTCGCGGAGCCCGCGCGCTGGCCATCGGCCGTGCGCACGAGGATTGCGGCTCCAGAAAAGGGCTCGCCGTTCAGGGAGACGTCGGCGAGGACGGCGCCGGGGGCTCTTGTGCCGAGGTTCAGCTCGAGGTCGAGTCGCTTGCCGGCCTCGAGCTCGATCGAGCGCAGCGTCATCAACGTCCCTGGTGTCGAGCCGTTGCCCAGCTGGACCATCGGGCGGCCGAACAGTAGCTCGGCCGGGCCAGCGGGCAAAAAGCTGCTGGTGAAGTGGCCGGCGGGCGTGCGCTCGAGGAAGGTGTCCTGGCCCTCGATGGAGTCGCCCCAAGTCGGTGAAGGAGAGTCTGCGATCGGCGCCGCTTGGGTCCGCACGATCAGCTTGAAGTCGTCGGGCAGCGGTTCTGTGAGGTCGGTGAAGGACACGTCGAGGAGTGCTCCGGATGGGAGCTGGAGGTTCGTCTCAAGTCTCTGGCCCTCGGCTAGAACGAGCCCGAGCGCAGCCGCCGTGAGCCACGGGGAGAGGATTGCGTGCACGTCGAAAGTGCCGGCCTCGAGGGCCGTGAACTGGAACTTGCCTTCGCCATAGGTGAGCACCTGCTGCAAGGCGCCGATGTAGTTGGGCGAGCCGCCGGACCAGGTCTTCATGGGAGCCGGTGGTGCGCCAGCGGGCATGAGCAGGACCTGGATGCCAGCCGCGGGCCGACCCATTGCATCGCGGACGACGCCTTCGATCGCGGCCTCGTGGTTGAGGGCTAGAGAGACCGCGCGCGTCTCGCCAGGCGTGATGCCGAGGACCGGTAAGCTGGCCTCGCCGAGGCCGGGCGAGCGCACGTGCAAAGTGAGATCGCCGGGAGGCACGCGATACGTCGCATCACCCGCAGGCAGCGTTCCCGGACTCGCGATGTCGGCGACGCTCTTGCCCGAGACGCCGGGAACTTGATAGTCGACCCAGAGGCTCGCGGTCTCGAGTGGTTTGCCCGTGGCGGCGTCGGTTAGGTGCAGCTGCAGGCGCGCGCTGGGGACGAGCCGCGCTTTGATTGGTTCGCCGGGCAGCACGCCGGCCTGGCTCCACGGCTCGAAGCGCGCATCGATGATCGTGATCGCATAGGGGCCGGGCTCGAGGTCGTCGAAGCTGTAGCTCTGGCTGGAGCCGGGGCGCAGCTTCGTCGTTTGGTCGAGTCCGGCGCCCTCGAGTCGCACGTGTTCGATCTGCGAGCTCAAGCCGCCAAAGGGGCGCGTGAAGACGACGACTTCGATGCGGCGATCCGGATCGGGACCGAGGTACTCGAGGTCCTGGTGGACGACTGCGTTCGGCGGGACCTCGACCCGCGGACCTTCGATCCATCCGGCGACTTGGGAGTGGGCCGAGAGCTCGGCCCAGCCCGCGGCGACTCCTTCTAACCGGAAGAGGCCCTTGCTGGAATCGACGAGACCCGAGACCTGGGTCGGCTGGTGGCTCGGACCGGGGGACTCGGGCGGGTCGGGATACGCGAAGACGCGCCACGGATGCAGCAGTGGCAAGCCAGCCGCGTCGAGCACGCGGCCCTCGATCGCGCCGGCCGGCCGCAAGGTGACTGCGCCCACGTCGACGGTCGCGGCAGGGTCAAGTTGGTACCAACTCCAGCTCTCGTTCGCGTACCCATCAAGATGGACCTCCATGCCAAAAGCAAACGCCGGCGGGGGATCGAGGCGGAGCTCAAAGTGTCCGTCTGCGCCGGTTTGAGCGGTGACGTCGCTCCAGCTTGCGGGCTCGACGAGCCCTCTTCCGCGCGCCTCGTTGGCAACCCAGCCCTTCAGGGTCAGGGAGGCTCCGGCGGCTGGCGTGCCGTCCGGTAAGAGCACCGATCCGAAGAGGTGCGCGGCGCCCGGAGCCTCGGACACCTTGGGCTCGAGGTCGCCTGGCTGAAGAGTGCGGGAGGCTGGTTTCCCGGGCACGCTGTCTTCCAAGTTGGGCGCGGACTTGATCGCTTCTTCGATGGGGCTTTCGGAGCCTTCCGGTTGCAGGGGCTTCGCGCTTCCGTTCGAAGGGCTGCTTGGCCGATTGACGAACCAAAGGAGCAGCAGCGAGACCGTGGCGATGAGGGCGAGTCGAGGTGCGAGCTTCTTCATCTCGTGCATCCTAGTGGTTGGCTGGCCAGCCTCAAACCAGTCTGCCCGACAGATTCGGTCACGCGGCGAGTCGGTGCCACTAGAAGGAGGGAGCCGCTCGCGGCTTGATTCGGGGGGCGCTTCCTGCGACCCTCTTCACCTTCCCTTTTCCGACCGAACTGTCCGACGACCCCCATGGCCAAGAGAATCCAGCGCAAGATGTCCGCTCCCCAAGCCGGAGCGCGCAGTGGGGGCGGGGCGAAACCGGCCGGCAGCAGTGCGCCGAAGAAGCTCAGTGGGCGGCGCGTCTCGGGGCAGGTCGTCACGGATTTCACGTTGCAGTTGGCGACGCTGACGTCGGCGGGGATTCCGCTCGTGCGGGCGCTCGGTGTGCTGCACGGGCAGGCGAAGGCGGGTCCTTTTAAAGAGGTGCTCAGCGAGGTCACCGAGGACGTCGCGGCCGGCACGCCTCTGTCGGAAGCGATGGGCAAGCACAGCCGTGCGTTTGATCCGTTGTACTCGTCGATGGTGCGCGCGGGCGAGACCGGCGGTTTGCTCGACACGATCCTCGAGCGCCTCGCGATCCTGCGCGAGCGCGCCGCCGAGATCAACTCGAAGATCCGCGGCGCGATGGTGTACCCGTCGATGATCGTCGTCGTGGCGCTGGTGGTGATCAGCGTCGTGATCCTGTTTGTGATCCCGCGCTTCCAAGCGATCTTCGATACGTTCGACGTCGAGCTGCCAGCGACGACCCGCACGCTGCTAGGCGCGGCGCACTACGGAACGCAGTATTGGTACCTCGTGTTTGGTCTGCCGATTCTGCTCGTGATTGTGCACAAGCTTCTGTTGGTGCGCGGCGGTGGTTATCGACGCTTCATGCACAAGCGCCTGCTGGGCGTGCCGCTGATGGGCACGGTCTTGAGCCAGGGTTACGTGGCGAGCTTCACGCGCACGTTCGGGACGCTCATTCAAGCCGGCGTGCCGCACCTGGATGCGCTCGGTATTGCGCGCGACACCGCTAGCAACATGGTGATCGCGGAAGCAGTCGAGGACATTCGCGCCGCCGTGCGCGAGGGCGAGGGCATTGCGACGCCGATGAGCGAGACCGGTGCGTTTGATGACCTTGTATGCAACATGGTCGAGGTCGGTGAAGAGACCGGCGAGCTCGATCGCATGCTGATCAAGGTGGCCGATGCGTACGAGGTGCAGGTCGACCGCAAGATGGACAACCTGTTCAAAGTGCTCGAGCCCGCGATGCTGGTCGTGATGGCGATCTTTGTTGGGTTCGTGGTGGTGGCGCTGTTCATGCCGCTGCTCTCGATCATGAACAGCATGGGGAACATCTAGCAGTCCGTTGAAGAACGCTCTACTTCGACACGGCGACGCCCTCACCGGCTTTGACTTCACCCTCCTTGCGCTGACAAAGATGGCTTTGCCTCGCGACGTGTCTTCTTTTTTGAGCTGCTAAGTGGACGAGGACGCCTTAGCCCAGGACGACCCGGAACCCGACCCGATGAGCGGCGGTCGGCGCGGGGCGAGCTTGCGCTTGCAGGTGGTCGCTTGGCTGCTGCTGATCAACGCACTGGTCTTCGTGGCCGGTGGGCTGTGGCTGCAATCGGCGTTCAACGAAGCGCAGGACGAGCGCACGGCCTCGCAAGAAGACCGCACCCGACTTGTGTTCGACGACTTGATGAGCCTTCTGCGCGATGCGTTCGCGCGTGGTGCCGAGATCAACGTGAACCGGATCCTCGAGGACCCGATTTGGGCGAGCGTCGCGGACGCGATGATCGTGGACAAGAGCCTGGCCGAGGTCGGTGGCGAGTTTGTGCACTTCGGCGTCTCGCTGAATCCTGTCGGGGCCGCGCGGCGCGGTTTGCGGCCGGGGCGGCAGGTGCTGCTCGGCGCCCTCTCGCAAGCGATTGACTCGGGTGACTCCGTCGAGGTGGCCGGTGGTCGCGCGCTGCAGATTCGCGATGCCGCCGGCGTGTGGGGCGCGTTTTGGTATCGGATGCCCGCGCCGCCGCTGATCGAGAGCGACATGTTCGGCAAGCTGTTCCCGTGGTTCTTGGTGTCGACGCTGCTGCTGACCGGCGGTGTGTACTTGCTGCTTGCGCGCTTGGCTCTTGAACCCGTGCGGCGCTTGGCGGCGGGCGTGCGTCGGCTCGAAGCGGGCGACCTTGGCGCGCGGATTGCCGTGGGCTCGGCGGCGCCCGAGTTCGACGATCTGATGCGCGGCTTCAACGCGATGGCGACGGAGGTTGAGGACTTCAACGCGCGCCTTGAGGACGAGGTGCGGCGCGCGACTCACGCGGCGCGCGAAGCGGAGAAGGCCGCGCTGATCCAGCGGCGCCTGGCGGCGATGGGCGAGCTGACGGCGGGCATCGCGCACGAGATCAACAACCCCTTGGGCGGGCTCTTGAACGCCGCCGGTGCGCTGGCGAAAGAGGACCTCGAACCCGCACGGCGCGCACGCTATCTGGGGCTCTTGACGGACGGCCTCGAGCGCATCCGCGACACGGTGAGTGGCCTGTTGCGCTTCACCCCGCGGGAGACGGTCGCGGGCCCGGTTGACCTTGTGCTGGTTGCGCACGACAGCCTTGCGCTGGTGCGCCACCGCAGCGAAGAGCTTGGCGTCGAGCTGGGTTTGTTTGTGGACGGGAAGACTCTTGGCGAGGCCTCTAGCGAAGACCCAAGCGTGGTTGTTCACGGCTCGCGGAACGAGCTGGGACAAGCGCTCTTGAACTTGCTTGGCAACGCGCTTGATGCCTTTGAGGAGAGCGGCGGCCGAGGCCGCGTGGATGTTCGTTTGGACACGGGCGCCACGCAGAGCGAGCCGATTCAGATTCTTGTCGTGGACACGGGCCCCGGCGTCGAGGCCGAGGTGCTCGAGCGCGCGGCGGACCTGTTCTTCACCACGAAAGAGGTCGGGAAGGGCACCGGGCTGGGCCTCGGTATCGTGCACCGAATCGTGGATGCCCACGGCGGCCGGGTCCACCTCGAGAGCCAGCCGGGGAAAGGCTTCAAAGTGCGCATCGAACTCCCCCGCGGGCAGACGATCTGATGGAGTCCATTCCCCTAACGCTGGCCGCCATGTGCGGCTTGCTGGCGCTGTCGGCCCTGTTCAGCTCTGCCGAGACGGCGCTGTTCAAGTTGACCCCCGCCGAGGCGCGGCGCGCCGGCGAGCGTGTCGAGCGCTTGGTTGCCGCCCCCCGCGACCTCTTGATCGCGGTCCTGTTTGGCAACCTGGTCGTCAACCTGCTGTTCTTCTCCGCCGTCGCGCGGCTTGCGAGCAAACTGGACGCCAAGCTGCTCGTGGGCTTCGGCGCTCTGATCGCGATTCTGATCTTTGGCGAGATCTTGCCCAAGTCGCTTGGCCTGCGTTCGTCGGTGGCGATCGCGCGCTTCTGCGCACCGCCGCTGTCCTTGTTCGTGCGCTTGACCATGCCCGTGCGACGTGTGATGGTCCGCTTGCTCGAGCTCGTCGGCCACACCTTGGGCGAAGCCGCGCGCGAAGATCCGCACATGCGCCCGGAGGACCTGGAACAGTTCTTCACCAAGAGCGCCGAGAGCGGCCACCTTCTCACTTCGGAGGCTGACCTCTTGGCCGAGATCGCCGAGCTCGAGTCGATCGACGTGCGCCAGATCATGACGCCGCGCGTCGACGCTCTGTTTGTTGAGCTCGATGGCGAGAACCGCGAGCACGTCGCGCGCGCGGCAGCGAAGAGGCGGCTGGCGCGGCTGCCCGTGATCGATGGCGTAGTCGATGCGGTGGTCGGGCAGGTGCGCGTGCGCGATCTGTTCATCTACCCCGAGCGCGGCATTGACGAGATGGTTGTGCCGGTGCCGTTTGTGCCCGAGGTGGCGTCCAGCCTTGACGCTCTGCACAGCTTGCGCGCGAAGCGTGCCGCGGAAGCCGTTGTTGTTGACGAGTGGGGCGGGACCGCGGGCGTCGTCACGCTTGAGGACATCTTCGAAGAGCTCGTTGGCGAGCTGCGCGTCGAAGGCGAGGCGCGCGAGGTTGCCGTCGTGCCGCTGGGTGAGGGGCGCTTCCGCGTGGCGGGCTCCTTGTCGATGCACGATTGGAACGAGGACTTTGGTTACGCCGTCGTGCCCGCCGAGTTTGAGACCGTGGGCGGCTTCGTGACGGCGCTCTTCGGACGCTTGCCACGTGTGGGCGACGAGGTGCGCCATGGCGATCTGGTCTTCCACGTGCACACCGTGCGCGCGCGCCGCGTGGTGTGGGTTGACATGAGCGTGTCTGCGGATGCGGACGGCGAGCTCGACCACCAGCCGGCCTTGGGCCCGAAGCGGGGCCGCCGATGATCTGGCTGTTGCTACTGGTGCTGGTCTTGCTCTCGGCGCTGTTCTCGGGCAGCGAGACTGGCTTCTATAGCGTCTCGGATCTGCGGCTCGAGGCGGACGCCAAGGCCGGGCGCGGCTCGGCGCGCTGGATCAAGCGGCTGCTCGGAGACGAGTCGGGATTGTTGATCACGATTCTGATTGGCAACAACTTGGCGATCGAGCTGGTGACTTTGCTGGGTGAGCACCAACTGTCGGGCAGCGGGCTTGTGCCGGCTGCGTGGATGGACCTCGTGCTGACGCTGACGCTGACGCCGATTTTGTTCTTTTTCGCCGAGCTTCTGCCAAAGGATTTATTCCGTCGCCGCCCGTACTCGCTGCTTGCGTGGGCGGTGCGGCCCATGGCGGTTTTCTACATCGCGTTCTGGCCACTGATGGTGGTGATGCGCGCGCTTGGCAACCTGGTCCAGCGCGTGTTGGGCATCGAGGACGATGACATCTATCAGGTGCGTGGCCGCGATCTGGTGGTGGAGGTGCTCGAGGAGGGCTCGCGGCGCGGCACTCTCGAGGCGCGCGCCGAGACGATGGCGAAGAACGCTTTGGGGCTGTCAGCCTTGAAGCTTAGCGATGTGATGACGGCCTGGGACCAGGTCGAAAAGCTTGATCTTGAGAGCCAGAGCGCGGAAACCAGCCGCGAACGCGTCGCTCGGGCCGAGCATTCGCGGTTGCCCGTGTTGCGCGCGGGCGCAGTGGTTGGGTATGTGCACCAACTCGAGGTCTTGGCGGCCGACCCGGCCGAGGACCCCGAAGAGCACCTGCACAAGCTGCTGTGCCTCGACCCTGGGACCTCGGTTCAGGTGGCGCTGGGGCGGCTTCGGACGTTCGGCAAGCGCGCGGCCCTGGTGGGGGAGCTGGACGCCCCTGTGGGGCTTGTGAGCCTGAAAGATCTGGCCGAGCGCATCTCTGGCGACCTTGCAGGCTGGTAAGTCGCTATGAATTCAAAGCAAGTGCAACTAAACCAAGGCCTTGGAGCAACCGACGTCCCTCTGTAGGATACTTGGCTGGAACGGGCCGCGTGCCCGCCTCTTATGAAGCAAAACCCCTCCATTCAGCTCGAGTTCGGCCCCGGCCGACTTGCCCTGCTCGTGCTCATCTCGGTCGCCATCGGTATGTTGGTCTCGCCAGGCAAGAGCCTGCAGACCCCCGGTGTGCCGCCAACGACGGGCGTCGCGAGCACCTACCAGCTTCCCGCTGGCGCTAGCGCCGACTCGAACAACCAGATGATCGCCGTGACAGGCGTCGACCGCACCGGCGCGTCGGTCCTGTACCTGATCGACACGGAAGCCAAGCAACTCGCGGTCTACCAGGCCACGGGTGGCACTTCCAGCAAGATGGGTGTCAAGCTGATTGGCGCTCGCCGTTTGGACCTTGATCTCCAGCTGTTTGGCTACAACGATCAGTCCGACTATCCTTATCGAGAACTGCAGAAGCAGTTCTCGAAGCTCGTCTCCGCGGACGAGTAGACTCTCCCCCCCCAAGTTCAGACCCGCCCCCTCCCGAGGAAACAACGTGGCCAAAGACGAGAACACATTCAGCTTCCAGGAAGCCCTCAACGAACTGCACCTTGAAGAAGAGGAGCTCAAGCGCCTCGTCTCCGAGGGCGAGATCCGCGCCTTCCGCGATGGCGACAACATGCGCCTTCGCAAAGAGGACATCGACACGCTGCGCTCCGAGCTCGGCGGCGAGATCGTCTTCGAAGAGGACGACTTCGCGGACGCTGGCATGGCGACCGAAGAGATCACCGAAGCGGACACGCTGATCGACGACATCGATGACATTGAAGACATCGAGGACTTGGACGAGGTCGAAGACCTCGACGAAGAAGAAGAGCTCATCGAGACTGTGCCCGTTGCGGCCGCCGTCGAAGAGGAGTCAGAAGGTATGGGCATGCGCGCGGCAATGATCGCGACGTCGCTTGTGCTCTTCCTGGCCCTGCCGATCTTCATCGCGCTTGCGACCGGCAACGTGGGCGGCATCGCCCGCGGCATCGCGGGGATGTTCTTCCCCGAAGTGAAAGGCTAGGCGACCGCGCCACCTGACACGCAGCAGCGACCCCGGCGCGGCTCCTTCGAATGACGGAGAGCCGCGCCGGGGTTGTTGCGTGTCTTGTCCCTGCTTCTGGCCGCCTTGCCTTCGAGGTCCGCAAGGGCGTGGGATCGGCTGAAGGCGTCACGCATCGAGATCGGCTTTCTGGCGCGCGGAGGCGATGATCTCCTCGATGTCGAACGGGCGGTAAGGGCCGCTCTCTTCGCCTTCGATCAGTGCCTTGCGGAGCGCCTCGCGAATGACCTCGCTTCGACTGCCAAAGCGCCCGGTCGTGACTTGGGAGGCGACGTAGCTCTCGAAGTGATCGCCGAGTCTGATGCTTGTGTTTTTCCGCATGGTTGTTCTCCTTGGCTCGTTGCTCTCACGGCATGACGACAAGTTGGCCATGGCGGACTTGGGATGGCGTCGCGTGAGTCCTTTCAAGCCATGCGCATCAGATGAGGCCCAAGCCGACTCTTGGGAGGATCTCAAGCGCATGCCTCATCGGACCGACCGGGGCTGCGTCAGATGCTGAAGCGGGTGAAGTGTGGGAAGGGGCCGCCGGCCTCTTCCAGGGAGCCGAGGGTGCCCCAGTCGCAGACCTCGCTGAAGGCGGTCCAGATCTTTTGGACCTCGGGGTGGGTGTGGGCGGTCTCGACGGCGGCGGCGTCTTGCCAGTCGAAGATCTCGAGCACGCAGCCGTCGGCGGCGCGCAAGAGGGTGACCTCGGTGTCCTTGGCGAGGCCGAGCTCGCGCAGGCGCGGCACGTGCGCGCGGATCAGGTCGAAGAGGGCGGCCTCGCAGTCGGGCTTCGGGCTGTAGATGGCGATCACGGTGTGGGCTTTGGTCATGGGGGCACCATACGGGGTTGGACGGGGTATGGCGAACTCGACTCACTTGCGCCGGGGATTGTGCTGGGCATATCGGTTTGCGTAGACCGGTGTTGCTGGGTGGGTAGAGTGGAGCTGTGAAGACCCGCTACATTTGGATTCTTGGAGGCTTGCTCACGGTTGTGCTCGTGGCCACGAGCAGTTTTGCCATTTGGGCGCCGGACGTATGGATCAACCGCCTCGGCCTGTCGGACGTGGGCGAGTTGCACGGTGAGATCATGTTCGAGCTGCTCGGGGGGGGGCGCGTTGCTCGAGGACGGGGAGGAGCTGCTCGAAGACGCGGACGCTGCGCGGGGCGTGCTCGCGGCGAGTGGGCTCGCCCGCGATGAGCTCGTAGATCCCTGGGGGCGCGAGTATGTGATTGAGGTCCGTCCCGAGAGGCGTGCGTTTCTCTACTCCACACGCGGGCGGGATGGACGTCTTGGAGGCGTAGGCGCGGACGAGGACCATGGCTGCCTTGTGGGTTCGGACGGGGCGACACTGGTGCACGACGCGTGGCCGGCGCTCACGCTTGCTGCCTTGCTTCCATCGGTGCCTCCTCCCGCGATCGAGGACGATCCGTACCAGGATGTGATCGAACCGAAGGGGAGCATCGATCGCGTGACGATCAGCCCGGGCGGCGAGCTGTGGATGGGGACCTCGTGGGGCGAGCTGTTGCGTAGCCGCGACCGCGGCGCGTCGTGGCAGCGAGTCGAGACGGGAGCGCGCAGCTCGAAGAGCATCAGTGCGCTTGGGCGCGTGGGGAGCGACCGGCTGAGCTTTGTCACATTCTTCGGGCCGCGGACGGCGATCGTTGCCGGTGCCATCGGGGAGCTGCACGATCGGGTGCTGCGTACGACCGACGGTGGCGAGACCTGGGAGAGTCTGACCTTGCCTGGCGGCGTCTGGGCCTCGGATGTCTGCACACTGGGCGACGGCTCGCCGCTTGGCTGGCTTGCGGGCTCGCGCCGGACGCTGCTAGTCACCAAGGACGCGGGCGCGACGTGGCGCGCTCTCGAGACACCATTTGAGGAGATGCCGGCGCTGGTGGGCGTCTCGTTCGTGTCGGAGAACTTGGGGGTCGTGGCGGGGCGGGATGGAGAGCTCGCTCAGACGCGGGACGGCGGCGTGACCTGGAGCTTGTTGGAGGGTCCGGTCTTGGAGTCGGGTGAGGAGTCGCAGGGCGGAGCGTGTTCGAGCTGCCGACGCCAAGCCGGCCGAGCGTGCGGCTTGTGGGCGACCGTATCGTGTTCGATGCAGAGGGCGCGCTCCATGTCGCCAAGTTGACGGAGCGTCCCAAGTGGGAGCGCTTTTCCGTGGGGTCTGAGGCTGTGGTGTCATACGCCACGACGGGAGCGGGGCTTGTGGCGCAGCTGGAGTCGGGGCGTCTCGCGATTTTGGACGAGAGCTTCAAGGAGAAGCCGCTTGCGCCCAAGTCGGTCACCGGCGACGTGCGCGCCATGGCGGCCTCGGAGGACTTCGCTGGGTTTCTGGAAGGTGGCGGCGAGTTTGCGGTTCTCGACGCCAACGGCTGGCGCCAAGGTCCGCTTCGGGGTGGACTCGGGCGCACCTGGGAGGTGCAGTCGCTGGATCGCGCGGGTGCGAATCTGGTCGCAACGTCGGAGTCTTCTCTGTTTGTCTCGCCGGATCTCGGGCAGCGCTGGCGGCGGATTGGGCCGGCCCGCGGAGCTCGTGTTTGGGCGCGGCCGGGTGGTGGGCAGGTCGTATTCGGGTCTCGACTTCAGTGGGAGCTGGATGTTGAGACGGACTCGGTGGGCGAGCTCGTGGGCCTCGAGGAGTTCGCTCCCGATCATGTGGAACGCCGGGGTGAGCGCTGGCTGGCTTGGGGTACCTGGCGGCGTGCGGACGAGAACGGGCACTTCGTTGTGTCGTCGCATACGCCGAGTGTGGGGGAGGAGTTCATGGGGGTGGTCGCCTGCTCTTTGGACGCGGGGCGAAGCTGGACTGTGGTGGATCGTGTCGAGGATGCGGGGATTCAAGCGCTTCAGTGGACCGATGACGACCGGCTCGAGCTCCTTCTGGATGGAGGGGGCTTCCGGCGCGGTGTGCTCGATCTGGACGGGTGGTGGGAGCCCGAGGCAACCATAAAGACCGTGCTCGAGCCGTCACTCGAGCGACTGAGTGGGCGGCCGCGTGTCGACTGGATGAGCTGGCTCTTCTTCGCGAGCGACAACGAGGGCTGGGCCGGGGGGCAGAAGTTCTACGGCGGCGGCGTTGAGTACCACACCGAGGACGGCGGGCTGCACTGGAGCCTTGTGCCCGGCCGCGGCGAGGAGGGGACTGAGATCCTCCATCCGGCGGAGGGGCTCTGGCTCAAGCCGGAGTACCCGCGCAGCTTTTTCGTCTGGCGGGATGGGTGGAGTGCGGACTTTCCGCAGCTTCCGATGAGCGGCGAGATCGCGCTGGGGTCTGTGAAGGAGGACAGCAAAGGCGGCCTCTTGGTCCGGCTCGAGAGCGGCGAGACGTGGTCCCTGCCCCTCGACGGTGAGGCGTGGGAGCGGCTCTGGTAGGGCGAAGCTGACTTTCCTTGGGCGCTGTGCTTTGGGTCGGTGACTTGGCTCGTTAGAATGAGGGCGCTTTGCGGATCTTCTGGCCAGATGGGGCCTTTGGGGACCGCTGGGCCCGAACACCCCTAACGGACAGCGCCATGCATAAGACTCTTCTTTTCCTCTCCTGCCTCGCTCTTGGCTCTTGTGTCACGCAGGCCAAGTACGACGACGCCTTTCAGACGGGCCAGATGTACCAGCGCGAGGCGCACGACAATGCCGAGTACATCGCGCAGCTCGAGGCCGAGCGCGCGCAGTGGGAGAAGGGCATGCCCGACATGGCCGTCGATGTCGTGGACGTGGTCGACGCCGCGTACACCGAGGACATCGACGCGCGGCTCGCGAGCTTGCGCAGCATGCTGAGCGGGATCGGGCATGACGTGAACGAGGTCTCGATGTTCGAGGTCGAGGGCGGTTATGGGTACAGCGTGGCGAACTCGGTCGTGTTCAGCTCGGGGTCGGCGGTACTGTCGAACGATGGGCGCGAGCTGATCGGTGCGATGGCCAAGGAGATCGCGGCGAAGCCCTACCAGCGCGTCTGGATTCGCGGGCACACCGACGGCGACCCGGTGAAGAAGCCGGCGACGTTGAAGCTGTATCCGTATGGCAACATCCAACTGTCGAGCGCGCGCGCGCTCGAGGTCGCGATGGCTCTGAAGAGTGGCGGTCTGCCTAGCAACAAGCTGGCCGTGGCCGGACTTGGCGCGAGCCAACCGGTGGCGTCGAACAAGACGGCCGAGGGCAAAGCCCAGAACCGTCGCGTCGAGATCTTTGTGATCGACGAGACCCAAGCGGCGGGCAAGTAGGCTCGCGAGGGCCGCGTTCGATGGCTCGCTCTTCTTTGTCGGTTCGGCTCCTCTTGGCGGGCGGGCTTGGTGTCGTTTCGCTCTTGGCGGGCTGCAGTGGGGACGCGGATGCGGCGTCGCGCGCGCGGGCTTTTGGCGAGCTTGAGCGGCTCGTGTTCGTGCCCGCCGGAAGGGCCGATCTGCCGAACTACGGCGGCGACTTCGAGGCGGCGTCATCGCTGCCGCTTCTGGTGGATCGCTTCGAGGTGCGCCGGCGTGATGTGACGCCCGAGGTTGTCCTTGCGACAGGCGAAGCCGAGGTGGACCTCGAGCGGCCGGCCACGTTCAACTGGTTCGAAGCCGAGGCGTTCGCGCGCGGGCGCGGCATGCGTCTGCCGACGGCTGAGGAGTGGATCTACGTCGCGTCGGGTCGCCTCGGACACGCCTACCCGTGGGGGCAAAACCAGCGCCGCTCGGTGGCGAATACACTGGAGCTTGGGTTGGGCGAGACGGCGCCGGTGGGGACGTTTGAGTCGGGTCGTGGGCCGTTTGGCACCTACGATCAGCTTGGGAACGTCTGGGAATGGGTCGCGGATTCCGCGCCCGGGATCGGCCCAAACTTCCGTGCCGATTTGGACGAGGACAACGGACTGCGCTCGGCCTTAGGAGGCTCGTACTTGGCGCACATGCGGCCGCTGTTTCCGCCGGCGGGGGCGCCGCCGATTTTCGCTCTTACGCTGGGGCAAGAACATCGGGCAACCGATTTGGGTGTGCGCTGCGTGGCTGGCGCGCGCTCCTGGCTCATCGCGAAGCTGCCCGAATTGGATCCGAACAACGATGCCGAGGCCGAGCGCCTGCGGGCGATGGGCGAGCTCTGGTATCGGACAGGTGAGGGACAGCTGATTGATCTGTTGGATGCGCTTCGGTCCGATCTGGCCGGTCGAGATCAGCGCGGCGCAAGCGCTCTTGAAGAGCTTGCCGCGGGAGCGCGTCGATGAGTGCGCGTCGCCCACCATGGCAAGAGTTCAAGGCGGCTCTTCTGCGCGAGGGTTTCCACCCGTCGAAGCGGCTCGGGCAGAACTTCATGCTGGATGTGAACACCGCGCGGGCGATTGTCGCCGACGGCCAGCTGCCGCCCAGCAGCCTGGTGCTTGAGATCGGCGTGGGATGTGGCTTCCTGAGTTGCGAGATTCTGAGCGCCGGTCACCGGCTGGTGGGCGTCGAGATCGACCGGCGCCTTTATAAGGTGGCGTCGGAGTTCCTCGAGCCCTTCGCGGAAGACTCGCCCGGAACGGTCGAGCTGATCCGGACGGACGCGCTTGCTAAGAAGCGGCAAATCGAGCCCGAAGTTCTGGCGAGCCTTCCCGACGATGAGCCGTGGCACCTGGTGAGCAACCTGCCGTATTCGGTCGCGTCGCCGCTTCTGGTATCGCTGTCGCGTTTGCCAAATCCGCCGGCCTCGATGACCGTCTTGGTGCAGCTCGAGGTCGCCGAGCGCATCTGCGCGGCGCCCGGCGGAGGCGCCTGTGGCGGGCTGTCCGCGAAGCTTGGGCTCTTGTACACGTCGCGGCTCGCGCGGCGGGTGGGGCCGGGGCTGTTCTGGCCGCCGCCCAAGGTGGACAGCGCGGTCGCACGCCTTGAGCTGCGTGCCGAGAGACCTACCGCAGCGGCCGTCGAGGCAGCGGATCGCTTGATCGAGGTCTGCTTTCAGGCGCGGCGGAAGACCCTGCGCTCGACCTTGAGCCGCTATTTCGGCGACCGCGACCTGGCGGTTGCACGGCTTGAAGCGGCCGGCATCGAGCCCAACCAGCGGCCCGAGAGCCTCGCGCCTGCAGAGTTCCTGAAGTTGGCATTGGACTGAAGTCGCACGGTTTTGGGCCGCCCCTTCAGAGGGTGATTTGCTATAATAGAGTCGCAGCATGGCTCGCCCTGCTTCGTTCGCCCTTGGCGCGCGTCGTATCGAGCCGGACAAGACACGCCCCATACGGCGACTTCTTGGCAAACGGCCGCGTCTCGATGGCACCCCATCGAGACGGCTGGACTTGACCTTGAAGCGCAAACCTTGATGCCTGGCGGGCATCCCGCGCGTCTCTCCAAAGCTGCTCTCACGCCCTACCCACTTTCTCTTTCGCCGTATTTGTGTCTGCCTTATTTCTGGCAGAACTCTCCCGCCGTGCAGGACCACGAGTTCAAAGACTTTGTCAACCGCGTGAAGCTCGCCGCCTCGATCGAGGACGTCGTGCGGACCCGCGTAGGCACGCTCAAGCGCGCCGGACGTCTTTATCAGGCCTGCTGCCCGTTCCATGATGAGAAGACCCCATCCTTTAAAGTCGATCCCGAGCGCGGGACTTGGCGTTGCTACGGCGCGTGCGCCGAGGGCGGGGATGTGATCAGCTTCATTCAGAAGACCGACAACTCAGAGTTCGTCGAGGCGCTTAAGACGGCCGCCAGCTTCGCCGGCGTTCCGATTCCCGAGGGCGGATTCGGCAAGAAGAAGCGTGAGGATACGGATCGCTTCAAGCCGCTGTATGACGTGCTTGGCCGGGCCGAGAAGTTGTATCGGCGGAAGCTGATCGCACCCGAGGGTGCGGCGGCGCGCCACTACTTAACCGATCGTGGGCTCTCGCCCGAGGTGTGCGAGATCTTTGGTGTGGGCTGGGCGCCGTCGGGGGGCAGTCCGCTTCTGGACACGGCCACGCAGGCGGGGATCGACGCCTCGTTGCTCGAGCAAGCGGGGCTCGTGCGGACGCGCGAAGAGCGCAGCTTTGACTTCTTCTACAACCGGATTGTGATCCCGATTCGGGACGAGAAGGGGCGCACCGTGGGCTTTGGCGCGCGCTGCTTGCCCGCGGACTCGAGCTCGGGTCCGAAGTACGTGAACACGCCCGAGACGCCGCTGTTCCATAAGGGACGGCTGATCTACGGGTATGACTTGGCGCTGCCGACCTTGCGGCGCGAGAAGCGACTGGTCTTGGTCGAGGGCTACACGGATGTGATCGCCGCCCACCAAGCTGGCTTTCGCACGGTGTGCGCGGTTCTGGGAACGGCGACCACGACCGACCACGCGACGCTGGTCCGCAAGTGCGGTGTGCGGCGCGTGACGCTGGTCTTCGACGGCGACGAAGCGGGCGCGCGCGCGACGCAGCGTGCGTTGATCGGGCTCCTGCCGCTGGGCATCGAGATCGATGTGGCGCCGCCGCCCGCTGGCAAGGACCCGGCGGATCTGTGTGGCGAGCGCGATGGCAAGGCCTTTGGGGAGCTCTTGGATGCGCCGATGGCGTGGCTGGACTTCTTAATTGGGCGGCTCGAGGGCTTGGCGGGCCGCGAGCTGTCGGACGCGGTTGACGATCTGTTCATGGTGGTGCGCGAGGTCAAGACGCCTGTGCACCGCGCGTCGCTGCTGACGTCGGTGGCGAAGGGGCTCGGAATTCCCGCCGATGACATCCGCGCGCAATACGACGAGCTGACGCGGCGCCGGCAGGTGCGCACGCCTCAGCCCTCTTCGGGTGGGGAACCTAGGCCGGCTGCGCCGCGTCCTAGCTCTGGTGGTGGGCCAGGCGCCTTCTTTCCCGCGGGACCGGTGGACTTCATGGAAGCCGGCGGCGACCCGTCGGGGGACGACTACGAGCCCGCCTTTACCGTCCCTCGCGCAACTGCCGGTAGGAACATCGGGCAAGCCGCTTCTGGCCGGGATAGGCTTCAGGCGGCCCAAGAACGCAATGAGGTCCTCGCTTGGCGACAGCTAGTGGGGGCTCTCCTGGCGGATAACGGCCTTGTATCCCGTTACTTAGACCCAGCAGGCGATGATTTCTTCGTCAACTGCCCTGAACCCACCCTGGTCACCGTCGTACAGGTGATCCGCTCTTTGTATTTCGAAGGTCCCGACGACCTCGACCTCGACGCCGAGGCCGTGGTGCGCGCCCTTCCTGAAGACCTGGATGACAAGCTTCCCGAGCGCCTCGAGGCCCTCGCCGACAACGGCGTGGCTTCTGATTTGGCTGCCGACTCGCTTCGTTTTATCCAGAAACTCGATCACTTGCGAGCCGTCTCCGACGTTCGTAAGAGGCTTAGCTGTGCCGAGACCAGCGACGAGCGCGATGCGCTGCTCGTCGAGCTGACCGACGCCCTGCGAGCCCAATCTCAAATCGTTTGAAACCAGATCCGGGGCGGCACCCCGGTGAACATCCCACCAAAGCACTAGGACTCCAGACCATGGCTGAACAGATCGAAGAAGTAATCGCCGAGCTGCTTGAGCTCGGACGAACGAAGGGCTCTTTGACCTTCACCGAGATCAACAAGGCATTCGACGACGACTTCGTTCCTCCAGAGCAACTCGAGCGGCTGTACATGCTGTTCGACGACCACGACATCAACGTGATCGAGGACGAGGAAGAAGACGCGAACCCGCTTGTGGTCAAGAACGTCGACGGCGCCGATTCGCCGGCGCGTCGGGCCGAGGTCCAAGCTGTGCGTCAGGCCGAGGCCAACGCGGCCAAGGCCTCGATGACCGAGCGGATCGACGATCCCGTGCGGATGTACCTGACGCAGATGGGCGAGATCCCGCTCTTGACGCGTCCGGAGGAGATCCACCTAGCGAAGACGATCGAGATCACGCGCAAGCGCTTCCGCAAGAAGTGCATGGCCTCGGCCCTGTGCATGCGTGAGTCGATCGCGACGCTCGAGCTCGTGAATGACAAGAAGCTGGCGTTCGATCGCACGCTGAAGGTCAACCCGAACCCGAAACCGGACGACGATCCCAAGATCGTCGAGACCTTGGGCAAGCCGTTCATGCAGCGGCGCTTGCCGGTCAACCTGTCGACGATCAAGCGCTTGTTCGACCGCTTCGAGACCGAGTACTACACGCTGGCGACGACCAACATGACCAAGGCGAAGCGCTCGGCGCAGTTGGCCTCGGTGCAGCGCTTGCGTCGTAAGCTCGTGATTTTGATCGAGGAGTGCCACATTCAGATCAAGAAGGTGCGCCCGTACATCGACATGCTGGAGGATCACTACCGCGAGATGCGGTCGGTGGACCGCCGCCTGATGCAGCTGCGTGGGACGAAGAAGGACCCCGAGCAAATCAAGGAACTCGAGGCGCGCCTGTTCGAGCTTGAGCTCGCGTGTGGCGAGCCGATCGGGCGCCTGCGTCGCCGCCACGACCAAGTGCAGTTGCACCACGAGGAGTACGAGCAAGCCAAGCGCGACCTCTCGAGTGGTAACTTGCGTCTGGTGGTCTCGATCGCCAAGAAGTACCGCAACCGCGGACTCTCTTTCTTGGACCTGATCCAAGAGGGCAACACGGGCCTGATGAAGGCTGTTGAGAAGTACGAGTACCGCCGTGGTTACAAGTTCTCGACTTACGCGACGTGGTGGATTCGCCAGGCGATCACCCGCTCGATTGCAGACCAGGCCCGGACGATCCGGATCCCTGTGCACATGATCGAGACGATGAGCAAGTTGCGCAACGCCTCGAAGAAGCTCTTGCAGGCTAAAGGCCGCGAGCCGAGTGTCGAGGAAGTGGCCGAGGCGTCCGAGATCACGGTCGAAGAGGCGAAGCGGGTGATGAAGATCTCGAAGCACCCGATCAGCCTCGACCGGCCGATCGGCGACTCGGAGGACAGCTACTTCGGCGACTTCATCGAGGACGAGACGGCCGAGAGCCCGATGGAGGCTGCCGGCCGCGAGATGCTGCGCGAGCGCATCGGCGAGGTGCTCTCCAGCTTGACCTTCCGCGAGCGCGAGATCGTCAAACTGCGCTATGGCATCGGTGATGGTTACACCTACACCCTCGAAGAGGTCGGCCGGATCTTCCGCGTGACCCGCGAGCGGGTGCGCCAGATCGAAGCCAAGGCCGTGCGCAAGCTGCGCCACCCGGTGCGTGCGCGCCGCTTGGCCAGCTTCCTTGACAACATCAAGGTCGAAGACGACGAGTAGACGCATCGAAGCCACATTGAGCGGGACAGGCCCGGCAGCTTTTGGCTGCCGGGCCTGTCCCCGTTTTGGGTTGCTGCGGCTTTTTTGCGCTCGCTCTCATTCGGGGGCGCAACCGGGGGGCCAGGGAAGTAGACTGTTGCGCCCAATCGGCGATACAGATCCACGATGCAACAAACAATCCAAGTGCTCCTGGGACTCCAAGAGCTCGATACGAAAATTTACTCCGTCAAGGACGAGCTCAAACGCTTGCCCGCTGAACGGAACCGCCGCCAGAAGGCCATCAACGCGCGAACTGCCACGCGTGAGGACTTCGACAACGAGCTCATGCGGCTGCACCTGGCGATCAAAGAGGTCGACATGGACACGACCCAGAGCCGCCAGAAGGTACGCAAGTACGAAGGCGAGTTGAACGACACGACCGACGGCACGGTTGTGGCTTCCTTGCAGCATCAGATCCGATCGCTGAAGCGCGATATCAGTCAGGCTGAAGAAGAGGGTCTTGAGTCGGTAGGGCGCTCGGAAGAGTTGACCGAGAAGCGCAACGCGGTCCAAGCTCTGATCACGGAGGAAGAGGGCTTCTTCGCCGAGTTCGAAAAGAACATGACCAAGGAGATGGCGGCAGCTGAGAAGAAGCTTGCCGAGCTTCTTACCGATCGCGAAAAGCGTCTAAGCGGCGACCTCGACGCCTCGGTTGTTGACGTCTACAGCCGCCTGCTCGATTCGCGCGAAGGCGTGGCCTTGTCGATGCTGGACGGCCGCACTTGCACCATGTGCTACATGGAAGTGCCCGCCAACCTCAGCGTGCGCATCGCGCGCGGCAGCGATCTCGTGCAGTGCCCGTCCTGTGACCGCATCCTCTACCTGCCGTAGTCGAGTCGTCAGCTAGCGCTTTGGCGCTTCCCGCGATCCGCGAGTCCGGCTTCTGCCGCTCGCGGATCGCGTTGTTTTGACAGCCTCACCTTGAGAGTCTGCAGCTCTCTTGCGACCACGCGGCATCGCTTGTGACTTGGGCCTCATCGGTCTAGCTACCCTGGCGAGACTCCTCTTTGGAGTCGCCCTATCCAGCAGTGGAGAAGATGCCTACGCGCAACGGACTGTGCACTAGCGGCCGAGTGCGCATCAGCGCCCTTTGGATCTCGCTCCAAACCTGCGGGTGAGAAGACGCTCGCGCGCAGTGATCTTTCGCTTCGGTTCAACGGCCTGGAAAGCACCCGGGCTCGTCCTGATCGGGCTGTGCCTGAGCGACCTTGCCTGAGGCCGACTCGCGTTCCGGCCAGCTGCTACGAATCGAGCTGGCACAGCGCGCCTTGGCGCGTGCCGCGCTCGGCGAGCTTGGCGTCCAGCCGCTCGCGGATCGCGTTCTTGTACAGAGGCTTCTGGGTGCCGTCCTTAGCCGTCTGAGTCCAGAAGGGCGCGAGGCGCTCTTCGGACGGAGCGTCACCGGTGACGCGGTGCAGGATTTGGTCCGGATACAGACGCTCGGTGAAGTCGGCGAGCCAGTCGACGTAGGTGTCGGCCGACAAGACCTCGAGGTCACCGTTTTGCCAATCCTTGGCCATCTGCGTGCGTTTCAGCACCATCAGGTTGTGGACCTTGACACCCGCGCAGCCGGCGCGGGCGAGTAGCTCGCCGCTTGCGCGCGCGCCCGCGCGGCCGTCACCGGGCAGGCCCAAAATTGCATGGCCCACGGTCTCGAGTCCGGCTGCGTGACAGCGCTCGACGGCACGCTCGAAGTCGGCGGCGGTGTGATAGCGGCGGATGGTCTCGAGGACCGCGTCATTTGCGCTCTCGAGCCCGAGCTCGACCCACACGGGCACCTCGCGCGCGAGCTCGCCAAGCAACTCGAGGCTCCAGTCGGGCAGCGTGTCGGGGCGCGTGGCGATGGCGAGGCAAGCGACCTCGCCGGTGTCGATCTTGGCGCGGATGGGGGCCAGCACCAGCTCGAGCCGCGCGCGCTCGACGTAGGTGTTCGAGTAGGACTGCAGGTACGCGATTGTGCCGCAGTCTGTCGTGCGCCTTGCCACGCGGCGCAGCCCCTCATCGAGCTGCCGCGCGAGGTCCGCGCCGCTCTTCAACGCGCCCGTGCCCGAGCCCTCGACGTCGCAGTAGGTGCAGCCGCCGAAGCCCTTCGAGCCGTCGCGGTTTGGGCACGTCGAGCCCGCGTCGAGGGCCACGCGGTACATGGGGCGGCCGAAGCGCTCGCGCAGGTACGGAGCGAGCGTGTTGAAGCGGGTGGGCAGGGACATGGGCGAGATCTTAGCGCTCCCCCGGCGAAGTCGGTGCGCGTCCTACTGGATAAGGACAACCGCCACGTTTGACAAGCGCACACCGACCCCGAGACCGGTTTGGATGCCCTGAGTGTGCACCGTGGCTCCGACCAAGGACGGCGAAGTCGGGACCGAGAGGCTCAAGGACTCATGCCCCTGGGTGTCGAGGGTCTTCTCTCCGAGTGGAAGGAAGCCATTGAACAGATCGAGGAAGATGAATCCGCCCATTCCGGGAAGCGCAAAAGCGGAGCTGAGGCTCGTCGAGCTGTAAACCGAAACACGGGCACTCGGCACGCCTTCTAGATTGAAGGTGACTGTCGCTCCCGGTGCAACGACACCCGGGACCGGGTGGATCGTGGGGAAGACCAAGAACGAATAGAGGAACGAGGAGCCGTTAATGTGTTTGAAATCGAGTCCGGTGTAAGAGCTGTCGCAAGGGGCTTCTGCAATGCCGCCTGCAAGGTCGAGGTTGGTTGGAACAACGGCGTGACTGCCGTTGGTCGCCTCGATGCCGGTTCCGCCTTTCGCGCAGGGAATGTAGTAGCCAATGTGTTGGCTGTCTCCCCCCCGCACTTTGGAGTGGGGACCATGAATCGTGAGGTCGGATGCGTCGAGGTAAATCCCTGATGCGCCCATGTTTGCGGCACTCTTGATCGGGAAGTCACTGACTCCGCCTAGGCCACCAACCACCGTCACATCAGAAAGTGTGATCGTTGAGTCATCGCCCCGGATCCCCGGAGCGCCAGTGTTGGACGTGCAGCAGTACTTGCCGTCGCCGCCTTGGACCGAGCAGTTCGAGAGCTCGACCGTGGATTGGTTTGCGTAGACGCCGGCCGAGGGCGTCGCATTGCTGTATTGCGAGACGGCGAAGACCCCTCCGCCAACGAACGTGCTGTCGTGGACGAACACCTGTGCGCAGTGATCCACTCCGAGCGTAGGGCTCGATCTTGCGATCATCTGGTCCGCCGTAACGTCCTGAAGCGTGACCGTCCCCTGGCAGAATCGGAGGTCGACTAGGGCCTCACACCCGTGGTCGGGCCACCAGTTCGGAATGAGGCAGCTGGTCGGTGGTGCGGTGGCGGTGAGGCCTGCAACGATCACTTGCGACCCGGCGTGGATTTGGCGAATCGCGATCGCAGCCACACCGCTCAAGGGCGAGTCAACGATCGGCAAGGCGCCGGGCAAGCCGATGATGTCGACCTCCTTGTCGAGGACGAAGGGGGAATACGTACCGCCGGCGACGGTGATCTGGTCACCCGGCTGAGCGGCGGTGATGGCGGGCTGGATGTCCGGGAACATCGCGCCGGAGCCGGGGGGGCCCACGGTGATGGTGCCGGCGAAGGTGGGGGCGGCGAGAACAAGGGACAGCAGAAGAGCGAGGGGCTTCATGGCGAGTGGGCCTTTGTTTGGGTTGGATTCAGATGACTCCGTCAGCGTAGCAGATTTCTAGAGATCTTGCGAAGAGCGGGACGAGGTGGCCAGGGAGCCACAGCTGGCCGCGTGCATCGACGTGATGGTTTGATTTGGGCTCGTTTTGTGTTCTGAGTCGAGCACGCCGCGAAGCGTCGCTACCATGGCGCGCCTATGCAGATTCGCCCCGTTGTTATTGGAACCGCTGGCCACATCGATCACGGCAAGTCGACGCTTGTGCGCGCGCTGACGGGGATCGATCCCGATCGGTTGAAGGAAGAGCGCGAGCGGGGGCTGACGATCGACCTTGGGTTTGCGCCGCTCGAGCTGTCCGACGGGCGGCGTGTGGGGCTCGTCGATGTGCCCGGACACGAGCGCTTCATCCGCAACATGGTGGCCGGCGCGACCGGCGTGGACATGGTCGTCTTGGTGGTTGCGGCGGACGATGGCGTGATGCCGCAGACGCGCGAGCACATGGCGATTCTGGAGCTGGTGGGCGTCAACCGCGGGATGGTGGCGCTGACGAAGATCGACATGGTTGATCCCGAGCTGGTCGAGATGGCCGAGGAGGACATCCACGACTTTGTCGAGGGCACGTTCTTGGAAGGCGCGCCTGTGATGCCGATCTCGGCGCACACGGGAGAGGGGCTCGAGGCGTTCAAAGCGGAGCTCGAGAAGCTGGTGTTTCAGATCGAGCCGAAGAGCAGCGAAGGTGTGTTCCGCATGCCGATTCAGCGCGTGTTTAGCTTGCACGGGATCGGGACGGTGGTGACCGGGATTCCGGTGTCGGGCGAGATTAGCGTGGGCAGCGAGGTCGAGGTCCTGCCGGGCGGGCGGCGCGCGAAGGTGCGCGGCATTCAGGCCTACGGCGAGAAGACGGAAACGGCCCGGGCGGGCCACTCGACCGCGTTGAACCTGACCGACGTGGACAAGGGCAAACTCGAGCGCGGCGCGGTGGTGGCCACGCCGGGGTACTTCCGGCCGATCTCGATGGTGGGCGCGCGTCTGACGGCGCTGCGCTCGCTCGACCGGCCGGTGCAGAACCGGATGCGCGTGCGGCTGCATACGGGCACGCACGATGCGCGCGGCGAGCTGGTGCTGCTCGATAAGGAAGAGCTGCAGCCGGGCGAGGAAGGGCTGGTGCAGGTACGGCTCGACGAGCCTGTGGTGTCGGCGCCGGGTGACCGGTTTGTGCTGCGGCTCTTGTCGCCGGTGATGACGCTGGGTGGTGGGATCGTGTTGGAAGAGAGCCGCCACCGGTTGAAGCGCTTCAAGCGGTTTGTGATCGAGGAGCTTGGGCGGCAAGAGGAGAGCCTCGAGAGCCCCAAGGAGCTTCTGGCTTCCGTGCTGGCGCGGCGTGGCAAGGAGGGCGCGAGCTTGGGCGAGCTGTCGCTGGAGATGAAGCGGCCCGAAGGCGATCTGGAGCAGCTCGTCGAAGAGCTGCGCAGCGAGGGGCGCGTGGCCTCGCCGGGCAAGAGCGGGCGCTGGCTGGCGGCCGAGGCGTTGGAGGGCGAGTTCGCTGATCTGACGCTGGCGCTGGACCGCTGGTTTGGGGCGCAGCCACATCGCTCGAAGATGGACTTGCGCGATCTGCGGCGCGAGCTGGGCGCGGACAAAAAGCGGCTCGCGAGCCTCCTGAAGGATGCCGCCGAGCGCGGGATCGTGGAGGAGCTGCCGGGGGGCTGGGTGCGGCCGCTCGATCACGAGGCCGAGCTGCCCGAGAAGCTACTGATCGCACTTGCGAGCCTCGAGAAGCGGCTGGATCAGGCTGGTTTTCAGCCTGAAGGGACCGGCGACCTCGCCGGGGCGCTTGGGATCCGCGAAGAAGAGCTCACGCGCATCACCGAGTACGCTGGGGACCGGGGCGAGCTGCTCGTGGTGGGGGACTTCTTGTTCACGCGCGCGAAGCTGGCCGAGGCCGAGGCTGCGATCATCGCGAACTGCCAGGGCAACACGGAGGCGCCGGGTCAGCTGGCGATTCCGGGGCTGCGGGACGTCCTGGGGACCAGCCGCAAGTACCTGATCCCGCTGCTCGAGCACTTCGACAACGCCGGCCTGACGGCGCGCAGCGCGGGCACGCGGATCCTCAAGCGGCGTTAGTCGCCAGATTGTTCTGATTCGACCTCCGGTGGCGGAGATCGAGCGGCCGATAGGAGTCCAGAAGCGGTGCCGTGATGAGCCTCCATTACCGAGGGGCGAACGCGGCGCATTCGGAACACTCCGTCTGGACGATCCAAGCGATGAAGAACGTGACCAAAAACACTCCCCTGCTCCTAGCCACCGGCCTTCTGGCCCTTGTCTCCTGCGGCTCAACGCCCGAGCCCGAAACGGCACCACCCGAGGAGCTGCTCGCCGAGGCCGAGGCTGAGCCCGAGGCCCCGCCCGAAGTCCAGGTACTCGAAGATCAGCTGGCCCAAATGGCTGCCGCGCTCGAGGTGGCGACGGCGGAAGCGGCCGAGCCGGTCGAGCCGGCCCAGGAAGAGCCGATCTCCGTCGCCGACGAGGTCGCTGGCATGTACTTCGATCCAGGTGAGGCCTTCCCGGTCGAGCTCGTCGATGGCGTCCCCGCGCAGACGGCGATGGTCGTGACGGACGAGGCCGAGGAGGCTCCGGAGGAGATCGCTTCAGAGCCCGTGGTGGAGTTCGCCCAAGGGATGGAGAGCCTTGACGGGGAGCTCGGCGAGGTTGAACCCCCGCTCGAGATCACCGAAGCCGACCTGGCAGCCATGACCGAGTCGATGCCGGACATGGCCTTCGAGGATCCCGGCTTCATAGAGCCAACGCTCGAGGTGACGGAAGACTCCGTCGCGAGTGACGAAGAGGCTGTCGCCGATGCGGTTGACAGCGAAGTCGCCGTCGCGGTTGATGGCGAAGTTACCGATGCGGTTGATGGCGAAACGCTTGCGGTGGCCGACGCTACCGACGAGGTCCCCGACGCAACTGAACTCGCCGACGCTACCGATCAACTTGCGGAAGGGCTCGACCAACTTGCGCAAGCCGAGGTCCCTGTCGACCAAGATCCCGCGCTGACGGCGGACGCCGTCCAGGCCGCGATCGCCGAGTCGATCGCCAGCGCTCTTGAAGACACCTCGCAAGAAGAGTCCGTGGTCGAAACTCCAGAGCAGCCCGAAGGAGAGGTCGAGCTTGCTGTTGTTGAAGGGCCCCCGGCGATCGAGTGGCGCCCCGCCGAGGAAGCCGCACTTGTGGCCGTCGTGGTGGAAGACGAACAGCCCGCAGTGGTGGATTCCATCGAAGCGGATGTCTCGCAAGAGCCCGTCGACGAAGTCGTGGCGGGAGCCGAGAGCCTTGTGATCGAGACCGTCGAAGAGTCTCCGACCGCGACCGCGATGAACACAGCAGCGGCGAACAGCTTGTCCGATGTCTTCGCCTTCACGAGTGACCTCGATCCGTCGACGCGACTGATCCTGGGCCCACTTTGCTTGGCCGATCCGAGTGGGATGTTGGCGCGCACTTCGGTGGGCTTCATCGATCTCGCGAACGTGTACTCCGACCTGACCGCGAGCCCGCCCGAAGATCCCGCAGTTGCGGGCTTGACCCACTCGAGCGGCGCCGAGTTCAACCCGATCTCGATCGAGGAAGCCGAGCTGACCGAAGAGCCCGGCCTCGGCATGATCTGGTGGGGCGACGAAGTTCCTGAGAAGCAGGTGGCCGCGAAGATGGAAGTGCAGACGCCGTCCGTCGGGCGCGTGCGCTTGGTGCTCACTTCGGGCGACTACGTCGAGGGCACCCTGCACAGCGTCGGCCAAGACCAGTACTGGGTTGACGGTGACCTGGGCCGTTTCGCCGTGCGCTCGGGACTCGTCTCGCACGTTGAGCACTTGCCGAAGCCGGGCCTCGGCCAGGAAGTCTCTGGCTTGCAAGCGGGTGATCTCGTGCGCGCCAAGGCGAAGAACGGCTACATCGAAGGACGCCTGATCTCGATGAAGGACGGCGATGCCCTGATCGAGACCGCCGCGGGGATGCGCATCACGCTTCCCAACGCCACGGTCGAGCCGCTCGGCAAGTCGAAGACCCGCGTTGTGATCGACTAAGTCAGCCCTGCTTGTCCTAGAATCGGCCCGCCTCGCAAATGTGCGAGGCGGGCCGATTTCATCCCCTTACAAGACTCGCACCATGCCTGGCAAAGACCTCTTCAATACCGTTGTTCGACTCGCTGGCCTCTACATGCTTTTGAGGGCGCTTGCCGCGTTGCTGTCGATGCTGTTCATGGCGGCCCAAATCGGGCCTGAGGGCGGGGGGGCAGTTGCCTTGGTCGTCGTCGGCTCGGTGTTGGGCCAAGGACTGATTGGGTACTTCTTCTTCAGCTATGCCCACCGCATCGGGAACTACGCCTGGGCGGCCGAGGAGTCAGAAGACAGTTCTGCAACCTAGGCGGCGCACTCGGGTAGCATGGGGGTTATGCAACGCGCCCTGAACACCCTGCTGCCGCTTCTTGTCCTGATCCTTCTCTCCGGCTTTGCCGCCGCTGGGGGGGGCGATGGCGAGATCGTCAAGGAGTTCAAGAAGTACTTCAAGAAGTACAAAGACACACCGAGTCGAGTCGAGGCGGTGCTCTCACTTGAGGGCGAGGAGTCCCCCAAGGTTGTGGGCGTCTTGATTCCCGTTCTGAAGGATAAGGATCCCGAGGTTGTGCGCGCCACAATCGAGGTCCTGTCGAAGTTCAAGACGGCGCCACCGATCAAGTTGATGATGGCCACGCTCGACAAGAGCAAGGATGAGTTCATTCGGGTTGGGCTTTTGGAGTCCGTGGCGATGGGCGGCTATGCGCTCGATCCCGAGGTCTTCTACCTGGCTCTGACCGACAAGGCTTGGAACGTGCGCCGGCGCGCGATCGGCGCCGTTGTCGCAGCCTCGCTGAGCGATCCAGCCGCGCGGATCAGCCTGCTCGACCCCGACGACAAGCCGAAGCGCAAGCCGCGCGACTTCCCCGAATCCCCCGAAGCGGCCGTGACGCCTCTATGCGTCGATGGCGAAGTCGCTGTGCGCTGCGCGGCGCTTGAAGGGCTTGCGGCGCTCAACTCGGTGAACGTTGTGGCTCCGGCGATCGAGTCGCTTGAGGATCCGATTTGGCAAGTACGGGTCAGCGCGATCAAGGCGCTGAGTTTGGTGCGCAACCGCGATGCGATCGGGCCTTTGATCGCGCGCATGCAGGTCGAAGAGGGGCGTCTTGTGGCCGACATCGGCGACGCTCTTGAAGAGCTAACGGGACGCACCTTCGGGCAGCGCAAGGAAGGCTGGCAGTCGTTTTGGACGACGTTCCACGATCGCTTCAAGATGCCCTCGGACGAAGAGATCGTTGCTTTGAAGGCGGCGCGCAAGTCGTCGAAGGCCTCGTACACACCACCTGGCGCCGTGAGCTATCACGGTATCGAGAGCCCAAGTCGGCGCATCCTGTTCGTGATCGACGTTTCGGGTTCGATGGAGAACGAGGTCATCGAGAAGGAGCGCTTCGAGGACGGCGAGTACCCGTCGTACAAGCGCATCGACATCGTGAAGACCGAGCTTGCGCGCACGATCGAGGGCCTCGAGCCTTACGTCGAATTCAACATCGAGTCGTTTGCGACCAAGGTGCAGCTCTGGAAGAAGGGGCTCGTCAAGGCGAACGTCTTGAACAAGTCGAGCGCGATCGACTGGGTGCTGAAGCTCGAGGCGATCGGCGGTGACTCGAAGGCCGACCTCGCGCGGGCCGGCATGATCGGGACGGCGAACATGGCTGCGGGCAAGACGAATACCTATGGCGCGCTGATGGCGGCTCTTGGTGCCGCCGGGACCGGCCTGCGCGACAAGGAGTACGAAGTGGCGGTGGACACGGTCTTTTTCCTGTCGGACGGGCGCCCGTCGACCGGGAAATTCGTGGATACCGAGGACATCCTGCGCGAAGTTCTTGAGGCTAACGAGCTACGCAAAGTTGTGATGCACACGATCGCCATCGGCGAGTTTCAGAAGTCCTTCATGAAGCGATTAGCGGACAAGAGCGGCGGTGTCTTCGTCGATCTCGGGCGCTGATTGTTGAAGAATCACTCCAATCCGGCTTGATCAGCGAACCCATCCTTGACGAGAGGCTCCTATGGATCTAACCTCTCGGCCCCATGTCGGGGTGTGGCTCAGCTTGGTAGAGCGCTGCGTTCGGGACGCAGAGGTCGGAGGTTCAAATCCTCTCACCCCGACCACCTTCATTCACCGAGGGGCTTAGCTCCTCGGCCCGCGCTGCGCTGATTCGTTTCAGCAAAGCAGCGGATGCCGCCGCAGACCGCGACGGCCCCCCTCTGCGAGTCTCTCGCAGAACCCGGTGATCTCTTCACCGACCTCGCGCTCAGTTTCTGGGCATGATTTTCCAAGAGCCCGATTTAAAGGGGTGCTCCTGTGACCGAACGTTCCTCCGACGTTGATTCTGCTCCCTTTGGAGCTATGGACCGCGCCGACGCCCCCAAGGGCGACGGCGGGGCGAGCTCTGACGATAATCGCAAAGACTGGCGCAAGAAACGCCGTGGGCGTGGGCGCCGGCGCAGGCCTGCGGGCGGTGACAAGGTGCAGAAGGGCGAAGGCGGGCCTAAGCCCGAGCCTCAGCCCAAGAGCGAGGGCGAGGGCGAGGCCAAACCCGAGGGCGCCGAGAAGGCTGCCGCGCCGAAGGAGAAGCAAGAGGGACAACCCGGTCCGAGCCGTGGACGCCGCGGCGGCCGTGGGCAGAAGCGCGGAGGCCAGCAGCAGAAGAGCGGCGGTCAGCGTGGCGGCCAGCAGCAGAAAAGCGGCGGCGGTCAGCGCGGCGGCCAGCAACCGAAAAGCGGCGGAAAACAGAGTGGTGGTCAGAAGCGCGAGCCGCTTGGAACGACCGAAGGCCTGATCCTGATCGACAAGCAGAAGCACGGCGATCTGCGCGCGACCGACAAGGGCTGGTTGAAGACGAGCCAGGATGTGCACGTGCTCCCTCACCTCGTGCAGAAGTACAAGCTGACGGAAGGCTCGCTGATCAAGGGGCCCTACGGCAAGGGGCATGGCCGGGCCAAGTTCGATCTTCTGGATGTGGAGACCGTCGATGGGCTGCCGCCCGAAGAGGCCTCGAAGTTCAGACCGTTCAAGTCGTTCACCAGCATTGCGCCCGACTTCCACTACAACGTGGGCGATCTGTCGGGCGACCTCTCGTTGCGCATCGTCGACCTGTTGGCCCCTGTGGGGCGCGGACAGCGTGGGCTGCTTGTTGCGCCACCGCGCACGGGCAAGACGATGATCTTGCAGGCCTTCGCGAAGGCGATCGAGGAGCACTTCCCCGACGTCACGCTGATGGTGCTCTTGATCGACGAGCGCCCCGAAGAGGCAACCGAGTGGCGCCGTACGATCGACCCGTCGAAGGTCTTCGTTTCGACCAACGACGAGACGTCGAAGAAGCACACGGAGCTGTGCGAGGCGGTGTTCAAGCGCGCCAAGAGGCTGGTTGAGATGGGCGAAGAGGTCTTCTTGCTTGTCGACTCGCTGACCCGCATGGGGCGCGCCTACAACAACGTGAAAGGCAACAGTGGCAAGACGATGTCGGGCGGCATCGACTCGAAAGCGCTCGAGATTCCCAAGCAGTTCTTTGGGCTGGCGCGCAACACCGAGACGGCTGGCAGCCTGACGATCTTGGCAACCGCGCTGATCGAGACCGGCAGCCAAATGGACCGCGTCATCTTCGAAGAGTTCAAGGGCACGGGCAACATGGAGCTTGTCCTCTCGCGGAAGCTGGCCGATCGGCGGATCTTCCCGGCGATTGATGTCGAGCGCTCGGGCACGCGGAAGGAAGAGCGCCTGTTCTCGCTGCCGAAGTTGCGCCAGATGCACACGCTGCGCCGCGTGCTGACGCGCATGCATTTCACAGAAGCGATGGAGCTCTTGGTGACCAAGCTGGATGAAGTGCCTACAAACCAAGACTTCCTTAAGCGATTCGAGGTCGACCCGGAAGCTTGAGGTCGCGTTCGGACGATAGAGCACTGTAGATGATCCACGCACACGGACTTTTCAAACGGTATGGCGAGCTCGTTGCGCTCGACCACGTCTCGTTCGATGTCGAGCGCGGCTCGGTCGTGGGCTTCCTGGGCCCGAACGGCGCGGGCAAGTCGACCACGATGAAGATCCTGACGGGGACGCTGGTGCCCGACGGCGGCAGCTGCGAAGTGGCGGGTCATGCCGTCAGCCCGTCCGACCCTGGAAGTCGCCGGCGCGTTGGGTACTTGCCCGAGTCGACGCCGCTGTACACGGCGATGCGCGTGGATCGCTACCTGGACTTTGTCGCAGGTGTTTTGGGCGCATCCCGGACCGAGCGGAAGCGCGAGGTCGGACGCGTGATCGACGCTTGCCGGATCGGCAAACACGCGGGGCGTCCGATCGGCGCTCTGTCGAAGGGCTACCGCCAGCGTGTCGGGCTCGCGCAGGCGTTGCTAGGCGATCCCGATGTGTTGATTTTGGACGAGCCCACCAGCGGGCTCGATCCGCGCGAGGTCGTGCGCATGCGCGCCTTGGTGCGCGAGCTTGGCGAAGAGAAAACGATCCTGCTGTCGACGCACATTCTGAGCGAGATCGAAGCGACCGCAAGTCGCGTGATCATCATCGCGGGCGGGAAGCTTGTCGCCGACGGCGATCCGCATGCGATGGCGCAGAGCCGCGCGGCGCGCCTCGTGGTCGTGATGCGCTTAGGCGTCGAGGACCTGGACTTAGAGCGCGCCCACATCGAAGACGAGCTGATGGGCGCGCATGGTGTTCAAGAGGTGCTGCACTTTGAGGTGAAACCCGGTGGGATTCGGCGCTGCGTTTTGCGCGTCGAGCGGGCGCCGGGCTCCGAGAGCCTGCAAGGCGAGCCGGTGGCCGAGCTCGTGACGCGGCGCGTGACGGGCCGCGGTTGGCATCTGTCCGAGCTGTCTTGGGATGGTGTGGACTTCGAAGCGGCGTTCTTGGCGTTGACGGACTTCGAGGGGGAGCGCTCATGAGAGGGCTCTTGCCCGTCTTTCGGCGGGAGTTTGGCGCGCGCATCGACGCGCCCTCGGCCCTGGTTGTGACGCTTGTCTTCGCGCTGGTGGGGCAGGGGTTGTTTTTCTTCCTTGGGCATCCGATTGGCGACCTGCGTCTGCCCGGGTTTTGGGCCGGGCAAGCCGCGACCCTGCAGGTGATCTTCGCGTGGATCCCGCTTCTGTTTGTCGGCTTCGTGCCGGCGCTGACGATGGGCGCGTGGGCAGAAGAGCGCTCGGCCGGAACCGAAGAGCTCTTGTTGTCGTGGCCCCTGTCAGGCTTGGCCGCGTCGCTGGCGAAGTTCTTGGCCGTGTGGCTGTTCCTGGGCGTTGCTCTGTTGATCACGATCCTGCCGCTGGCGTTTGTCGTGTCGGGGCTGGGCGATTTGGACTGGGGCGTGGTCTGGTGCGGGCTGTTTGGCGCCTTCCTTTTGGGTGGCGCGTGCTCGGCGGTCAGCCTGCTCTTGTCGGCGCTGTTCCGCGAGCAGCTGGCGGCGTTTTTGGCGTCGGCTCTGTTGCTGGGACTGCTGTGGGCCTCGGGCCTTTTGGTGGGCAGCCTGCCGGCGAGCCTGGCCGAGATCGTGTTCTACGCCTCGCCCTACGCACACTTCTTCGACAGCGCGGCGCGCGGTGTTTTTGACGCGCGCGACCTTGTGTATCACGGCTCGTTGATCGTGGCTGGGATCGTGGGGACCACGCTGCTTGTGGAGGGACGTCGATGGCGCTAAAGCCGACTTTGACGCGCAGCGCACAGCGCTGGAACGGGGTTCTCTCCGGTGTGCTTCTGATCGCCTTGGTGGTCCTTGTGAACGCCGTTTCGCGCGGGCTCGATCTGAAGCGCGACGTGTCCGAGGATCAGCTGTTCGCGCCTTCGCCCGAGCTGCAGAGGCGCTTGGCTGGGCTCGACGAGCTCTTGGTTGTGACGGCCTACTTCACGGGCTCGCCCGAGCACGGTGCGGTGCAAATCGCGCGCAGTCGCATGGTCGCGCAGTTGAAGGACTATGTCGACGACGCTAGAGGCCGCATGCGGCTTGAGTTCGTGGACCCGAACACATCGTCGGCGGCCAAGCTGAAGGCGCTGCGCCTGGGCATCACACCGACGCAGACCAAAGGCGCCTCGGTCGCGGGGGCTGTGGGGCTGCAGGACGTGTGGTTTGGGCTCTCGCTGAAGTACAAAGGGCGCGAGCGCGCGCTGTCGATGGTGATGCCGCAGACGCTCGAGTTTGCGTTTGCGTCCGAGCTGTTCCGCTTGACGCGGCAGCGTGTGCCACGGATTGGCCTGTACGCTCCGCTTGAGTCGAGCGGCGGTCGCGGTTGGCAAGCGCTGAAGAGCACCTTGGCGAACGCGGGCGAGGTTGTCACGATCGAGCACTTGTCCGTTGAGGACGCGCTTCCGGAAGACCTGGACTTGCTGGTTGTGGTGGGGCCGCGCAGGTTGCATCCGCGCGCGGGATTCGCCATCGATCAGTTTGTGCAGCGCGGCGGGAACGTGTTCTTGGCGCTTGAGGAGCGCGAGTATCCGCTGCCACAGGGAACCGCGAGGGCGTTCCCTACGGGGCTGCAGCCGCTGCTGGCTGCGTGGGGGCTCGAGCTGACACCAGAGACCGTTTGGGACCGTCGCGCGCAAGAGATCGGCATCAAGCGCCGCGAGGAAGGCCGGGACTTAGGCACGGTGCCGTTGGTGTATCCGTACTGGCCTGCGATCGGACCGGAGGGGCTCTCGAAAGAGCTGCCGGTGACCGCCCGGCTGGGCGGCTTGAACTTGTACTGGCCCCAGGCTCTGCGCACGCCCGAGGGCGCAACCGCGCCAGACGGCCTTGAGCGCGTGGCGATGGTGTCGAGCTCGGCCGAGTCGTACTTGGCCCAAGCGCCTTCCGCGCTGATCCCCGATCCTTCTTTGTTGGACACGGAATCGGCGCGGCTTGCCGGTTCGCAGACCGCGGCCCCGCATGTGATCGCGATGAGCCTCTCGGGTCGCTTCCCGTCACCCTATGCCGCGAGTGGTGCCCCGGCGCCGCAAGGTGTCTTCGACGCCGTCTTGGGCGCCGGCGGTTGGGACGGCAGCACGACCGACGAAGAGGTGCTGGATGCCACGGACTCCGCGGGCACGGTGGTGGTCTTCGCCGACACGGATTGGTTGCACGAGATGGGCTCGCCCATGTGGGACCCCGCGGCGCAGGCGTTTGTCGCCAACACGGCGGACTGGATGCTGTTGGAAGAGGACCTTCTAGCACTGCGCTCGCGCTTCCCGCGCGACCGGCCGCTGGCCAACTTCTTAGCTGAAGAGCGCGAGGCGCGTGGCATCACGCAGCTCGCGAACCTGGCGAGCTTGGACGAGGCCGAGTCCCAAACACAAGCGCAAGACGAAGCCGAAGCGGCCGCGAGTTGGCGGCGCACGATGGTGATGGTGAAGGCGCTCTTGGGCTCGGTTCTCTTGGCGCTCTTGGCGCTTGGCTTGCCGGGCTTCTTGCGGCGCCGCAAGGCCTCGCCGTTTGGAGGTGACGCTTGAAGATCACGAAGCTGAACTGGGTGCTTCTCGCCATGACCGTGATGTTGGGCTTGATCGTGAGCCTGGGCGACTCGCCCGAGTCGAGCGCGGGCGCGGATGACCGCGCGTTCGAGGCGTTTGACGCTTCGGCGATCTTGCGCGTGGCGATTCGCGACATGCGCAATGAAGACGCGGTCCCGCTTGTCTTGGTTCGCGAGATGGCCGATCAGCCGTGGCGTGTCGAGGCGCGCTCGATGTTCCCGGCCGAGGCGTATCCGCTTGAAGCCCTCTTGGCGCGCATCGGCAACCTGCGCGAGCGCGATCAAGTGGCCGAGGATTCGGACAGCCTTGCGCTGTTTGATCTCGCGCCAGGCATGGGGACGGGCGTTGAGCTCTCGAGCCCTGGAGGCGTGCCGTGGCGGTTTGTGATGGGCTTGCCAGGCGGACAGGCGGGCGGCTTTTTGCGCTCGGAGAGCGAGTCCCGCATCTTCTCGGTGCCGGGTTTTGTCGGCCTGTCGACAGCTCCGCGCCAGTGGATTGCCCCACGCGTCTTCGACTTCGATGCCACCGCCGTCAGCCGGATCGAGATCCAGCTAGCTGGCGTGAAGCTGAACCTTGGGCGGGACGACAAGGGCATCTGGCGCGAGCTTGAGACGCAACTTGTGGCACCGCGGGTGACCGCCGAGGACCTTGTGGGGGACCTCGCGGCTCTCGTGCTGCTCGACCTGGCTCCTGGGGAGTTGACCCCCGAGGAAGCGGGCTTTGGCCCAGGGCTCCCGCGCGTGCGCTTAGTCGATGCTGATGGCGAGCGGCTGGCCGAGCTGGCGATTGGCGGGGTTTCTGAGTTGGGGCCCCGCTTCGTCAAGGCGGGCAGCTGGCGCGAGGAGGGACACGCCGATTGGACCGGCCTCGTCGCGGCGCCGCTGGCAGCATCCGTGATGCGGCGCGTCTCGACGATTATCGAGGCACTGGGGCAGCAGTGATGTTGCTCGCTCTGTTCGAGGAGCGGCCAGAATTGGCATGGGGCGCCCTCGTGATGGGGCTGCTTGGCGGGCTGGCTCTCTTCCTGTTTGGGATGGACTTGATGGCGCGCTCGCTGAAGCTTGTTGCGGGCGAGCGGATGAAGGGCGTCTTGGGCGGCTTGACGAAGAACCGCTTCATGGGCGTGTTCTCCGGCGCACTGGTGACTGCGGCGATTCAGTCTTCGTCCGTGACGACGGTCTTGGTCGTCGGCTTTGTCAGCGCCGGCCTGATGAGTCTTGCGCAGACGGTGGGCGTGATCATGGGGGCCAACATCGGCACGACCGTGACGGCACAGATCGTGGCCTTCCATGCGACGAGCTATGCGCTCGGGCTAGTGACCGTTGGGTTCGTGGCGTTCACCTTCGGGAAGTACCGCAAGCTGAAGCACTGGGGGCATGGCCTGTTTGGGCTCGGGCTTGTGTTCCTTGGGATGCAGCTGATGGGCGACGCCATGCAGCCGCTACGCGCCTGGCCGCCGTTCATCGAGTGGATGGCGCGCATGGAGAGCCCATTCTTTGGGATTCTAGCCGGCGCCCTTTTCACAGGGCTTGTGCAGTCGAGCTCGGCAACAACCGGCGTCGTGATCGTGTTGGCGGGGCAGGGATTCATTTCGCTCGAAGCGGGTATTGCACTGTCACTTGGTGCCAACGTGGGGACGTGCGTGACGGCCGCGATCGCCGCCTTTGGCCGCCCACGGATCGCCATGCGCACCGCGGGGATCCACGTGATGTTCAATGTGATCGGCGTGCTCTTGTGGCTGCCGTTCATTGGCGAGCTCGCGGAGCTAGCGCAACGGATCGAGTGGGGTTCCGGTGGAGGGATCCCGCGCGAGATTGCGAATGCACACACGATCTTCAACGTCCTCAATACGCTTGTCTTGATCTGGTTTGCGCCGCTCTTCGTAGTCGCGGTCGAGAAGCTCTTTCCCGACCGCCCGGATGGCAAAGCGACGAAGGTGCACGCCAAGTACTTGGACTACCATTTGATCGACACGCCCGCGCTTGCGCTCGACCGTGCGCGGCTCGAGCTTCTGCACATGGGGAACCGCGTGCAGGACATGTACAAGCTGGCGCTCCCCGAGTTGCTTGCTGGAACGCGCGACGAGCTGTTGCAGCTGCGCCAGCGCGACGAAGATGTGGACCTCCTGCATGGCGCGGTGCTTGAGTACCTGGGCAAGGTCAGTCAAGAGTCGCTGTCGCAGGACCAGACTGAGGAGCTCATGCGATTAATCGAGGCGACGAATGCGCTTGAAAACATCGGCGATGTGATCGAGACCACGCTGGTCAACCTTGGGATTGAGCGCGCGGATGTGGGGCTCATCGTGAGCCCGATGACACGCGAGGTGATCGAGGCGTATCACCGGACGGTTGGGAAGGCACTGGATTCCGCGATCGTGGCCGTGATTCAGAAGAATGCGGTGCAAGCCGGCTATGTGCTGGGGATGAAGCAAGAGATCAAGGGCCAGCTGAAGAAGGCCTCGATGCACGAGGTGCAGCGGCTCGTCGCCGAAGAGCCGGGTCGTCTGTCCGCGTACCGGATCGAAATGGACACCCTGGGCAGCTTGCGCCGCATCTACGACAACTGCCGGCGGATGGCGCGTGCCGCGACCTCGGCTGAGGATCGTAAAGAGGCCAACTAGGCCTTGCTGGAACGGATTCTGGCCTTCGCCGCCCACAAACCTGCCGTGGGCGTTAGATTTGTCGCCCTCACTAGAACCGCCTGCCCTATCCCTGCCATGATCACGATCGAAGAAGTCGAAGAGCTGCTTGCCGAGGCCTTTCCCGGCGACGAAGTCCACGCCGAAGACATGACCGGCACGTCCGACCACTTTGCGGTCTTCGTGGAGTCGAAGACCTTCGAGGGGCTTGGCCTGCTCGAGCAGCACCGCATGATCCACAACGTCTTCACGGACCACATGCAGGGCGCAGGCGGCGACATTCACGCACTCAAGATCAAGACTCAGACCCCCTGAACGGACCAAGTTATGAACGCAGCAGACATCAAGGAAATCGTCGAGAAAAACGCCATCGTCATCTTTGCCAAGGGCACGATGTTCCAGCCCATGTGCGGCTTCTCGGCCAACGCGATCCACTGGATCAACCAGCTTCAAAAGCCGTTTACCGTCGTCAACATCTTTGATGATGAGTCGATCCGTCCGGCGCTGATCGAGTTCTCGGGCTGGCCGACGACCCCGCAGATCTTCGTCGGCGGCGAGATGCTGGGTGGCTCAGACATCGTTGAAGAGCTGTTTGAGTCTGGCGACCTCCAGAAAAAAGTGGCTCAAGCAATGGGCGAGGTCTGAGAGCGCGTCGGAATCGGCCGAGGGCCTCTCCTCCAAGCGCTCTCAGACCCCGCCCATTGCTTGAGCGTTGACGACCGCTTGCGCATGTGAGGTTTTGGGGCTGGGGGGTTGAAGGCGGGGCCTTCAACCCCCCTTGCGCTTCGCTTGGGGCCCTCGCTTCGCTCGTGCGTCTTGAGGCTTCTCGATTTGTCGCGAGCTTGTCATTTCAGCTCTCGGGGCCCTCGCTTCGCTCGTGCGTCTCGGCGTCTCTCGATCTTTAGCGAGCTTGTCACTTCAGCTCCTCGGGCCCTCGCTTCGCTCGTGCGTCTCGGCGCCTCTCGATCTGTCGCGAGCTTGTCATTTCGGCTCCTCGGGCTCTCGCTCCGCTCGCGCGTATCAGCGCCTCTCAATCTGTAGCGAGCTTGTCATCCCAGCTCTCGTGGCCCTCGCTTCGCTCGTGCGTCTCGGCACCTCTCAATCTGTCGCGAGCTTCTCATTGCAGCTCTTGAGGCCCTCGCTTCGCTCGTGCGTCTCGGCACCTCTCAATCTGTCGCGAGCTTCTCATTGCAGCTCCTCGGGCCCTCGCTTCGCTCGTGCGTCTCGGCGTCTCTCGATCTTTAGCGAGCTTGTCACTTCAGCTCCTCGGGCCCTCGCTTCGCTCGTGCGTCTCGGCGTCTCTCGATCTGTCGCGAGCTTGTCGTTTCAGCTCTCGTGGCCCTCGCTTCGCTCGTGCGTCTCGGCGTCTCTCGATCTTTAGCAAGCTTGTCACTTCAGCTCTCGTGGCCCTCGCTTCGCTCGTGCGTGTCAGCGCCTCTCGATCTGTGGCGAGCTTGTCGTTTCAGCTCCTCGGGGCCCTCGCTTCGCTCGTGCGTCTTAGCTTCCCTCAATCCCGGGGGAGCTTGGGGCTTCTGATTTGTTCGGGACTTGCCTCGGCGTTGCGTTGGGGTTGTTCTTGGCCTTGGGCATTCTTTTGGTGGCCGTTAGAATCGGCGGTTTGTTCGACTCCTTGATCCTCGTCCTACGATCACACCATGCAGATGCGCGCCGCTGTCCTTGAAGAGTTTGGGAAGCCCCTTGTTGTTAAGAGTGTGGAGCTTGCTCCTCCCAAGGCTGGGGAGGTGCTGGTTGAGTTGAAGGCTTGCGGGGTTTGCCACACCGATCTTTACACCGCTAGCGGAGCGGATCCTTCGGGGTACTGCGACTGCGTGCTTGGGCACGAGGGCGCTGGGGTTGTTGTTGAGGTTGGTGAGGGGGTGACCAGTGTTGCCACGGGGGACCATGTTGTTTGTTTGTTCTCGCCGGAGTGCGGGGAGTGCGAGAACTGCAGGAGTGGCAAGACCAACATCTGCACGGCGATCCGGCAGAGCCAGGGGCAGGGGTATATGCCCGATGGCACTTCGCGGCTCTCGGCGGGGGGCAAACAGCTGCGGCACTTTATGGGCACGAGTACTTTTGCGGAGTACACGGTGATGCCGGAGATCGCGCTGGCCAAGGTGGATCGTGAGGCGCCGATGGACAAGATTTGTTTGCTTGCTTGCGGGGCGACGACCGGGATTGCGGCGGCACTCTGGCGGGCGGACGTTGAGGCGGGCTCGACGGTCGCGGTTTTTGGCGCCGGGATGGTGGGGCTTGGAGCTGTTGTTGGGGCGAAGTTGAAAGGGGCCGAGCGCATCATCGTGGTGGATCCTTCCGAGAAGCGGCGCGAGCTGGCGATGCAGTTCGGGGCGACCGAGGTCTTGTGCGGCGGCGCGGAGGGGGCGCAGGAGGTGATCGACGCGACGCAGGGGCTTGGGGCGGACTACACCTTCGAGGCCACCGGTCGCGTGGACGTGATGGGGCAGGCTGTTGAAGCCGCGCGCATGGGGTGGGGCAAGTGCACGATTCTGGGCGTGGCCGGCAGGGGCGAGAAGCTCGAGATCGTGCCGCGCTTTTTGATCACCGGGCGGACTGTGCTCGGGGGTAGTTTTGGCGGGGCGAAGGGGCGCACGCAAGTGCCGCAGCTTGTGGACATGTACATGCGCGGGGAGCTCGAGCTAGACGGGTTCGTCTCGCACTATCTGACGCTCGACGAGGTCAACAAAGGCTTTGATCTGATGCATGCTCAAGACGGCATCCGTTCGGTGGTGACTTTCTGATGGGGCTCACTTCGATTCGGAATGCTGAGGGCGAGCGGCTGGACTTCACACTGCATGGCGACTCTCACGAGACGCTTGTGATCATTGGCCATGGTGTTACGGCGAACAAGGACCGCGAGTGGGCCCTGACTCTTGCCGCTTCATTGGCGGAGCATGGCATGGCGGCTCTGCGCTTCTCGTTTGCGGGCAATGGCGCGTCCGAAGGGGACTTTGGGGCGAGCTGCCCGACGAAGGAGGTCGGTGACTTGGCCGCGGTCCGAGCGGCGGTCGAGAGCCTTGGTTCGAAGGTGGTCTTCTATGTCGGCCACAGCATGGGCGCTGCTGTGGGCGTGATGGCTGCGGCCGATTGGCCGCAGTTGGCGGGACTTGTCTCGCTTGGCGGCATGGTGCACACGCGTGCGTTTTGCGAGCGCAAGTTTGGCGACCAAGTGCCGGGTGAGAGCTTGATGTGGGACAAGCCCGAGTGCCCGTTGAGTCAGGCTTTTGTCGAGGACATGACACGCGTGGACTCGGTGCTTCCGATCGCGCTCGGTCTCGAGATTCCGTGGCTCTTGGTGCACGGCACCGAGGACACGGTGGTGCCGAAGGCTGAGTCCGAAGAGATCGCACGCGCTCTCTCCAACGCGGAACTGATGCCTCTCGCGGGGGCCGACCACGTGTTCTCTGGCTCGGCCTCGTACGCGATGGCCGAGCTTGTGACGGCGTGGGCCGCCTCTGCAGTCGAAGCGCGGTCCTAGCGCAGCTCGACGATCAGCAGCTCCTTCTCGAACTGCTGCAGCTTGAAGGTCATCTGCTCGCCGTCGGTGGTGCCGTCGGGGCGTATGAGATTCGCGCGGACCGTGACCGTGGTGAGGTCGCCTTTGGTCTCGGCGACCGTGATCTCGTAGGAGTCAAAGCGGACGCCGTCCTTGAAGACGGCGCGGCTGAAGCTGGCCTTCCAGGTGGTCTCCTTTTTCACCCAAGCGGGGGTGCCCAGTTTTTGGGCGGTGGCGATATCGCCTGCGGCCGCGGCTGCGAACCATGCGTCGATGAGCTTGGTGGACTCGGCGTTGACCGGCAGCTCGTGGATGAGGGCTTCGATGACGGCCTCGAGCAACTCGAGGTCGGTGGGGCAGGCGTCGAGCATGGCGACCTGCTCGGGAATTGCGTCGGGACCCGGGGTCCAGTTGTCGGGATCGGAGGCGCGATCCCAAGCCGCGAAAGCGAGGTCGAGGGCAGTGAGGCCGGCGACGGCCACGTTGGGGTCTTCGCCCCCACGGCGCAGCGAGAACGCCTCGTCGGGGTCGCCGGCGATCACGGCTTCGTGGAGCGGCGTCAGGTCTGCGGGGAGAGCGGGTTCCGTTGCTGTGGGAGGCGCCGGGTGCGCGGCGACGGCGGGCTCATCGACTGGTGGAGCCGGGGACTTGCAAGCGGGGAGAAGGGCGAGGGCGAGGATGGCGAAGTGATGGCGATGGAGCATGGAGGAACGGGGTGGTTTCGGGGAGCGGCGGCGGCACGCTCTCGGTTTCGGTCGGAAGATCAAGTGGCTTGATGGCTTGCGCCACGCAAGTCATGGGCGCCAGGATTTCAGTTGGTTTGGATCGATCTGGCTCATGTACCACGTCTCGTCCGTGAGCTTGAAGCCGACCTCGAGGTTGCCGGTTGGGTTCGAATACCTGACCTTGAGGATACGGGTCTTTTGAGTCGGGGGGGCCCACTTTGGCGTTGCGATCGGCGGCAGTGTGGAGCCCCACTCGTAGCGCTCGGCGATGATACCGAGCTGCTTCTCGAAGCGGTTCTCTTTGCCGGGTTGGGAGGTCTTGGCGACAGCGGTTTTGCTGTTCGAATTCCAGGCGACAGCGAAGGCTTCGATCGCTTTGGCGGGGTCCGGGGGAAGCGTGCTCTTGTTCAACATGAACAGCGCGGCGCCCAAGAGGGCGAGCGCGGCGGCGCTCGCGATGAGCGTTGCCTTGACACCGGTTGTCTTGTTCGAGGTTGAGCCGCGTTTGCTTCTTTGCGCCTTGGCCGGCGCTCCGTTCGCCCCGCGGATGCGCTTAGCTGCAGGGAGGTCGGGTTGGCTCTTGAGGAGGCGGCGGACGACAAGCGCATCGGGCAGCATGGCCCAAAGGACGATGGCGCTGATGGCGGGGATGCTGACGGGGCCGCCCATGAAGCCGATCAGGACCGTGCCGAGGGAGTAGGTTGCCGCGAGGGCGACAACGATGGGGAGCGCAAACTTCTCGGTGTTCCGCATCGCGAAGATGTGGGCCGCGAAGACCGCGATGAAAGCGGCTCCCCAAAGGAAGGCGCGCAGCGGGCTATCGGTGACGAGAAACGTCGCGTTGTGAATGAGCCGGAACGTTAGCAGCAGCAGCAAAATGAGCAGCGCCAGGTTGCAGCCCAAGGCGACCTGCAGCCGTGAGATGCGCTTAGAAGCTTGGCGCAGCTCGCGGTTGAGCGCAAGGGCTTCGTCGCCCCTTGGCGACGTGGTTGCGATAGGGCCTTCGATTTCGAGCTCGGTGCCGCAGCTCTTGCAGCGCCACACGCGATCGAGATGGGGGAGGCGGTGCTTCTTGCTGCAGCTCGGGCAGATTGCGAGATAGGCCATGGGTTCGTGTGTTCAGGCGATGCGAAGTTCGTAGTGGAGGGACAGCAGCTTGAAGGGCATGCCAAGCTTACCGTTTAGCGCGGGACGGCCAAGCGACTTGGGCGTGGTTGGGCTAGGCTCTAGGCATGCCCCCCTTGGATTCAGATGTTGTTGCCGCGGCCTCTCTTGCGTCGCCTTCGAAGAAGCGCACGCGGCTGGGGCTCTTGTTGATCTTGCTGGTGTCTCTTGGCCTTCGTCTGGGGTCGATCGATCACGGGATGCCCGCGAACTACGTGCCCGATACGCACATCGTGCGCAGCGCGCTGGGGATGGCGAAGGACAAGAATCCCGTGCCGGTTGTGGGCAAGTACTCGACCTACCCGAATTTATTGCCCTACATGCTGCTTCCCGTTTACGCGGCCGAGTACGCGGGCGGCCGGGCGACCGGCGCTTGGGGTGGGGCGCAGGAGTTCGGCAACCATGCGCTCGAGCACCCCGAAGACGTGCACCTGCCCGCGCGGATCTTGGTGGCGATACTGTCTGCGCTGCTGCCGCTTGTGGCGTTTGGCGCGGCGCGCGCGATGGGCATGTCGCTGGGCGCTTGGGTGGCCGCTTGGCTGGCGGCGACGGGGCTTCTGGGGATGCACTTCGGCACGCAAGAGCGGCCGTGGGAACCCATGGTGGTCTTCATGCTGTTGAGCACTTGGCCGGCGGCGCGGTACGTCGTTGGCGAGCGGCGGCGCGCGCTCTTGCTGTCGGGCGCGGCGGCGGGGTTGGCGTTCGCGACGCATCAAGCGGGCGGCGCGGCGCTGCTCGTGACGGCGGTGGCGTGGCTGCTTGTGGCCGTGCGCAGCCGCGGTGAGTTGGGCGCGAAATGGAAACAGCTTGTGGTCAACGGCGCGCTGGCGGTGGCCGCGTTTGCGGTCGTTGGCGTGGTGCTCGGTCACCCGTATATGTTGGTGCACGGTGCCACGGGGGAGAGCGCGGTGGTGATGGGCGATCAGCTTGCGAAGACGCCCGGCGCGATCTCGATCGGCGGGCAGGGATACGTCATGACGCTGCGGCCGGAGTCGTTCGAGCGCCTCTCCAAAGCCCTGTTTGGCTACGACCCGGTGCTACTGATTCTTGGCCTAGGCGGCTTCTTGTTCGCCTGGCGCAAGCGTTGCTTGTGGCCGGCGTTGGCGTTGCTTCTGGCATGGGGCGTGCTATTCCTGTTTGGCTCGAACGACCACGTGCGGTACTTGTTGCCGCTGACTGGATTTCTGTGCCTTCCGGCAGGCCTATTTGTCGAGCGCATCTCCGCGCGCCTACCCCGTCGCACGGCGCTGTTGGTCTTCGCCTTGCCGATGCTGTTCCCGCTCGTGCAAGCGGCGCGCCTTGAGCACGTGCTCGGTGCAGACGACGTGCGCGCTGCGATCGCGCCCGAGCTGCAAGCGGGCGAGCTGCTGCCCCCCGGCGCGCGGCTGGCGATCGGGCGCTACGGGCCTGACGTGCCGCGCTCGCTGGCAAGCCTCGAGCGCTTGGCCGGCGTGCGCGAGCTCGGTGCTCGCGAGAAGCATCGCCTCATGTACCTTCAAGCGCTGCGCGAGTCCGGCATCGCGGCCGACGATCCGCAGTACGGTGCCCCAGGCGGTGTCGGCTTTGATGTTGTGTACCTTGAGGACTACTTCGACTTCGAGGACCGCACCGGCAGCTTCCAAGTCAAGGTCCCCGAGCTGGCGGGGCTCTCCGCAAATGAGGTGCTCTTGCGACTCGGCGTGACGCACGTCTTGTTCGCGGACAAGACACCCGGCGATGGTGTGATCGACCTGTTGCTGGCGCCACGCGCGGGCTGGAAAGGCGGCGACAAACCGGCGCCGCTCACAGGCCTCGAGGCGCGCTCGTTCTGGCCGCCCGGGCACGTTGAGTACGACTCGCGGCACCCCTCGAAGCCGGCCGAAGATGGCCCAACCGAAGCGCGCCTGCCCACCGAGCTGGACTTCGCGCTGACGGGCATCTGGGATGTCGAGCGGCCTGGACCGGCGTTGTATCTGTTCGAGCTGAAGCGATGAGTGAGCAGCGGAAGAGCGCGGGCGGCAAGGGCCTCGAGCCCGGCACCAAAGTCCTGCTCGCCCTAGGCGGCGGCTCCGCGCGTGGGATCGCGCACATCGGCGTGATCCATGCGCTGGAAGAGGCGGGCCTCGTGATCGCGGGCATCGCCGGCACCTCGATTGGCTCGGCTATCGGCGGCGTCTATGCCGCCGGCGAGATGGACGCCTACGAAGAGTTCATGTGCGCGATCGGCCGGCGCGGTGTCTTGCGCATGTTGGATCCCGTGCTGCCGCGCTCGGGACTTTTTGCGGGCAAGCGCCTCAGCGACCTGTTGAAGAGCTTCGTGGGCGACGTGTGCATCGAGGACCTTGCGGTGCCGTACAGCGCCGTGGCCGTCGATGTCTCGGGTGGTGACGAGGTGCGCATCAGGTCGGGCTCCTTGGTGAAAGCCATGCGTGCTTCATTCGGGATCCCGGGCTTGTTCACACCGTTTCCGCTGCAGCTTCCCGGCGAAACCGACGTGCGGTTTTTGGTCGACGGAGGTGTCGCGAGCCCGGTTCCCGTGATGGCGGCGCGCGAGCTTGGCGATCTGCCAATCGTGGCCGTCAACGTGAACCGCGGGTTCGCCGAACCTGTGATTCAGAAGAAGCCGGTCGAGCCTCCAAGTGGACCCTCAAGACGCGAACGCCTGGCGGCGTTCTTCGAGTCTGAGCGCGTCCCACGCGCCGCGCGTGAGTACCTGCGCAGCTTCTTCGATAGCTCGAATGGCAAGGCACGGCAAGCGGATGACTTGGAGAGCGAGACGGACTCGCGTTCGAGCTTCTTGAGCCGCTGGTCGGGGCTCTTTACTAGCGGCGAGGCCAGCGCCAAGCGACCGGGCATGGTGGACTCCTTGTACAACAGTGTGTTGCTTCTGCAGCACCACCTGGCGCGCTCGCAGTTCCTCGCCGAGCCACCCGCGCTGTTGATCGAACCCAACATGGAGGGCATCGGTTTGTTCGACTACCACCTTGGTACCCTGCTCGTCGAAGAGGGCGCGCGCGCAACGCGCGAAGCGCTCTGACCGGACGGAGGTTGCCAGGGCTCAAGATCGCCACGCGCAACCTCCTGATCGCAACGACCTAGAACTCCCAGTCCAGGTCGACGGCGTCGCCCCCTGGAGTTGCGTGGGCAAGCGGGCGGCCCTCAGATCGGGAAGCTCCGCGCCTGCTCGAGCCTACGAATTTCGTGACCCCCATGTCATCTGCAGCTCCGTGCCTTATAGGGCTAACGCGAAAGATTAGCGCCGGTGTCTCCCCCGAGCAGCCCTCCCACATGCCGGCAAGAAAACGCCAAAACGAGGAGGTTTCGATGAGTGCGAAGTGTGCGTCGATTGCGAAGGCAGCTGTCCTGATCACCCTTGCGTGGTCGCTGGCGCCGAGCCCGGCTCGGGCCGTGGATTGGCCCGTGGTCCCGGGTCAGAGCATCCAGGCCGCGATTGATCTCGCGGCGCCAGGAGACCGCATCCTGGTGCAGCCGGGGACCTACTACGAGGTTTTGGACCTTCAAGGCAAGCAGCTCGAGCTGCTTGCGCCGGGCGGGCCGGCCGCGACCACGATCGATGGAACGGGCTTGGACAACACGCTGATCCTTGCCATTGCAACTCCGGCTGGCACACGTGTCACCGGCTTCACGCTGACCCACGGTGTCGGTTGGCCTCTCCCCACCAAGGCTGACTTCTACGGCGGTGCGGTCTACGCTCGAGAGGGTGCGCAGCTTGAGGTCACAGATTGCGTCTTGATCGATAACGGCTGGGTCAAGGCGACATTCGGCGGTGCGATCGTCTCGACCGGACTCGGCACTCACGTGATTGCGCGGCGTTGTGTGATCGCGCGCAACCGCGCCTGGGCTTGCGGCGGTGCAACGCTGTGTGACTACGATGGCACTTTGCTGCTCGAGCAATGCACGGTCTTTGGCAACATGAGCAATGACTTCTTTGGCTGGCAAGGTGGCGTTGGAATGGCGAACGCTGGGAAAGTGTGGGTCTCACACTCGATCGTGTGGGGCAACCAAGGCCAGCAGATTGCGCCGTTTGGCGGGCCCTACAGCGCTGGCACTGCCGCCTACGTCGACTTTTCCGATGTGGAAGACGGCTTCACCGGAGTCGGAAACATCAATGCGGACCCGCTGTTTTTGGATGCGGCCAATTACGACTTCCACCTACTTGCGGGCTCCCCGTGCATCGATGCCGGCGATCCCGGCTTCGCCTTCGACTGCGACGGAACTTTGGCTGACCTTGGCGCGGAGCTCCCTCTCTGCTTGGACTGCAATGGAAACGGAATCAACGATGCCATCGACGTCCCGAGCGGCCTGAGCTTCGACTGCAACGGCAACGCCATCCCCGACGAGTGCGACGTGCTGATTCCTGGCGCCGACATGAACGCCAATGGCTTCTTGGATGCCTGTGAGTTCGTCGTGAGTACGGTCGCGCCGGCCGTGGGGCCCTGGTACGTTCCGCGCACGCTGACCCTTACCGGCAGCAACTTCTCCACGAGCGCTCCCGCGGTTGTGATCTTCCGCTCACCCACGACACCGACGCCGGGAGATGCCCCGCTGCCAGCGACCGTTGTCGACGCGAGCACCGTCAAGGTCGACGTCCCGATCGGCGCTCCTACTGGAGCCGGCATTCAAGACATCATCGTGAGGCAGAACGGAATCGACTCGACCCTCGCGGCCGGCTGGAAGTGTCTGCCCTCTCTGCAGCCCACGCTGACAGGCGACGCGGTCGCCGGCGGCACGCTGGACATGCTGACCGAGTCGGCCACAGGTGGACTCGTGTTGCTCTACACGGCCGCTGACCTGGGCCCGAGCATGTTCCAGGGAAGCGGCATTCACTGCGGCGTGGTCCTCGACCTTGCGACGACCACTCTGCAAGGCGCCGGACCTCTCTTCGCTAACCCCGCGTTCACGTGGACGTTTGCTCCGGGGACCGTGCCTCCGGGGCTGACGATCTACTTCCAAGGGCTCGTGGTCGAGGCGACGAGCTATGGCATTGAGCTCTCGTTTAGCGAGTCCTCGGTCATCACCATTCCCTAGGCCTATCGAGGCGGGTGCCGGCCGCTACAGCTCATGCTGACGAACGTTGGGCTGGCCGGGCCCGCACTTCTTCGCGAATAGGCGCAGGCGGCTTTAGCGCTACAGCTTGCCGAGGTGCGCGAGGGCCTTGAAGAGGGCCAGTGCGGAGAAGCCGTCTTCGAGGCGGCCGGCGAGCAAGTCTTCCTTGACGGCGGCGAGGGGGCGTGTGCGCAGCAGCAAGCGCTCGGCGTCGTCGAGTTCGAGCGGGCCGGCGGGCTCGCAGTCGAGGGCGACAAAGGCGTGCGCGAAGTGGTCGCTGATGCCGTTCATGGGGAAGAAGCCGCCGAGCGAGATTAGGCGGCCGGCAACCAGGCCGGTCTCTTCGCGTAGCTCGCGAACTGCTGCGGTTTCGGGGGCCTCGCCATGGTCGATGCGACCAGCGGGGACCTCCCAGTGCGTGCGGCCGTGGGGGTGGCGGTGCTGCCAGACCATCGCGATGTGGCCCTTGGTCGTGAAAGGCACAACCACGATCGCGTCGGGCACGCGGAAGACGTGGTACTCGCCGGTGGGCTGGGCATCGTCCGGTGACAAGCGCAGCTCGTGCCGATCGAGTGCGCACCACGGCGAGTCGTAGACGCGCTGGGTGCGCATCACGTCGTGCGGACGAAACGCGGGCGGGTTGGGCGCGTCCTCGGGGTGATGCTGGGGCGCGTGATCGGGCTCGTCGTCGGTCATGCGTTTTGCCAGAGTTCGCGCCAGTCGGGGCGCTGTGATGTGGGGCGACCGGCAAGCTGGTTCAGCAGGCCGGGCGACAGGTTGAGGTCTTCGAGCGCGGTCTCGCTGAGCGCTTGGCCCGCGGCCTCGACGACGGCGTCGGCGTTGATGTGCTGGTAGTCGTACACCTCGCTGGGGCGGCCGCACTTGGAGAACTTGCGCACGGCGAGCGTGCGCTGCTTCACCCCGATGATCGAGCCGATGTTGTCAACGAGGCCGGCCTCGCCGTCGCACACGGCGACGATCGGGACACGCCGCGCGGCGAGGGAGATGGCCTCGGCCGTGCTTGCGCTGGATCCCGGCACGGCAAACAGATCGCCGCTAATGCAAAGGCCCTTTCTTAGCTGCGCGTAGTCGTCCGCCTCGGCTTGAATACCGAGCAAGATGTCGCAGCTGGTGATCACGATCATGTCGGCGAAGATGCCTAGCTCGAACAGACGGTCCGATGCCTCGAGCGCTTCGGTCGCGACCGAGCCGAGCGCGAACAGCTTGACGACGTTGTCGCCGGGCTCGTAGCCTTCGTAGCCGCGGTAGTCGACAAGGTAGTAGCCGCCCGCGAGGATGTCCTTGCGCAGCGCGCTTTTGATCGTGGCATCGTCTTGCGCGGGGACCGCGCTCTCATCGAGGCCGCCGGACTCGCCCGCGGGGACAAGGGCAGCGCTTGGCGCGCCGTCCTTGTACGCAGCGTGGCGGCGCAAGCGGTCGAGCAAAATCGCTTGGCGCACGCCACGTGTGACGCCGCGGATCACGACGCCCTTGCGGCCCTCGTTGTCGCCGGTCATGTGCCGGCGCATGGTCTCGCAAAGGATCCAGTCCATCTCACACGCGAAGAAGGGCTCCCACGTGACGAGGTTCGGAATCTGGATGTCGGACTTCCAGCTGTGCTGCGCGCCTTCGCTGGACAGCGTGACGCCGGCGGGTGTGCCGAGGATGACGAACTCGGCGCCCCAATACAGGTTGTAGTACAGCTGATCGAGCGCGCGTTTGATGAAGAAGTCGTAGACCGTCATCACGGGGAAGAACGGCACGCCACCGAAAAGATCCATCTTGCCAAAGCTGCCAACGGCGCTCATCGCATTGGCTTCCGCGATCTCGAAGCGGATGTGGCGCGTCCACGCATCCTGGCTGGTGAACATCTCGGGGTGGTGCGCGTCGAACGCCGGCTGCAGATCGTCGATCGTGCAGGCGTCGCCCTCGCACGGCGGCGGGCCGTAGATGCGCTGGTCCATGCCGGGCGCGAGGTTCGTGCTGGTGCCAACGTCGGGCGACATGGTGACGACCAGGTCGGCAGCCAGCTTCCAGCGCTTCTCGGTGTCGGTCAGATCGCGGCTTGCGCCGGCCATCTGCGGGCCGCCTTGGTCCTTCGTGCCGATGCGGATCAGCTTAGAAGCCAGCTGTCCCCACATCCACTGCGTGTGCACGGTGGGAAACATGGACAGGTCGATCTCGAGGCTCTCGGGGAAGCCACCTTGGGCCTCGATCGCATCGTTCAAAGCAGAGCGGTTGGCAAGCGAGAGCGCACGCACGCGGGCCATGCCTTCCAAGAGGCCATCGCCACGCGCCTCGCACGCTTGGCCCTCCGCAGAGTCCGCTTCGAAGCGCACAAACGGGCGCTCGGTGTCAAGGCCGCGGCTGCCGAGGATCTCGGCGAGCTCTTTCTTCGACGGCAGCGCCGAGTGGTTCGACGGATCGGCGAAGCACTCCATGCCCCAACCCTTGATCGTGTGCACGATCAGCATCGTGGGCGTGTCGGGATCGAGGCGCGACTCTTCGAGGGCTTGCGCGATGCCCTTGATGTCGTGGCCGCCCACGTCGTCGAGGCAGCGGATGACCTCCTCGTCGGTCAGGTTGTCGAGGATCTTGGCGGCGCCGGGATGGCTCGAGTGGGCTTCCTTGCGCACCTCGTTCGCGTCGCGCTTGTAGAGGAGCAACTGGAAAGTATAGTCGGTCAGGACCTGTTCGAACCAGTGGCGCAGCGCGCTGCCGCCGGGAGCGGCGAACAGCTCTTCGCGGAAGTGGCCGTGCTTCAGCTGCACGACTTGCCACCCGTTCGCAAGCGCCATCGCCTCGATGCGATCCGAGTCGCGCGCCTCGTCACCCTTGTGGTTCGGGATGCGCGCGCCGTCGAGGTTCTGGCGGTTGTAGTCGATGATCCAAGTGACGTTGCCGAGGCGCCGCTCGGCGACGTCGGGCATGCACTCAAGCAGACTGCCTTCGCGGAATTCGGAGTCGCCAATCAGGCTCCAATACTGCGCGCGCTTCGAGAGCTCGTGGCCGTGGTCGCGACCATAGCGGTGCGCGAGCGCGAGGTACACCGACGCGACCGGTGGGATGCCGACCGAGCCCGACGGCAGGAAGTGGAACGAGTCGGGATCGCTTGCCGCGTGATAACTCTGCAGCACCGGTTGACCCGGCTCTTCGGGGAACTTTCGCAGACGGCTCATGACGCCTTCCGAATCGGCCTCGTCGAAACGCTCGCCATTCGGGTGCCGAAACGTGCCTGTTAGGTGACCAAACGCGTGGTCCATCGGCGCCGCATGCGGCTTGCAGCAGATGAAGTCCTGCGGCTCGCGGACGATCAAGTGCAGCGCGCCGAGGATGTGCAGCGAGCTCGCGCACGATGCGGGGTGCCCGCCGACCTTCGGGTCACCGGGTTCCTTGTCTTTGCGGTTGTTCGCCTGCCAGACCATCGCGCACATCTGGGCAAAGGCACGTTCGGTGATGGCGTCGAGTGTCGCGCGGTTTTGAATCGAAGACATGGGAAGCGGTGGGGCGGGAGGGGCTCGGTGGGAGCCCGTGTTTCAGTTGGGGAGGAGCGGCGCGAGATCCTATCCGTTTTTGGGGCGGATTTTGGCCGCAGAGTTGGGAGTCTTCCTCGACTCGAACATCCGTGAATACCGGAGTTCCGAGGCCTCTATTCGGCTTCAGTGGAATCGCAGGTCGGCAAGCCCATCGCGGTCAGATACAGGTACCTGTAAGTGGAGAGCATCGTGGGGAAGCCGTATTCGGTGTGGGCCTTCTGATTGCCGGTTTGGGCGAGCTCGGCGCGCCTTTTCGGATCGGCTGCAAGGCTGCAAAAGCGCGCGGCGAGGCCGCCGGCGCCTTCGGCCATCGGGACCACGAGGTCGCTCGCACTTGCGGGCATCATCAGCTTCACGTCGCCGACGTCCATACAGACGGCCGGGCGTTCGGTGGCCATGGCTTCGATCAGCGAGATGGGCATCTGCTCGGTGTCCGAGCTCAGGCAGAACAGGTCCATCGCGCGCACGGCGGGCGCGCAGTTTGCGCGGTGGCCCGCGAAATGGACGACGTCTGCGGCGCCGAGCTGTGCAGCGCGCGCCTCGATCTTCCGGCGTTGGTCGCCGTCACCAACGAGCAAGAGACGCCAGTCGAAACGAGGAGCCGTCTTGCGTGCGGCGACAACCGCCTCAACGAGGCGGCGGTAGTTTTTCTCCGCGCGCAAGTGCCCGACGGAGCCGACCACGAACGCACCATGCGGGATGTCGAGCTCGTCGCGGAGCTCGAGCGCGGGGCCCTCGTTGGCCTGCGCATCAAAGCGCGCGAGGTCGATGCCGTTCGGCACGACATGCAGTTGCGCGGGGAAGACCTTCCACTTCTTGTCGGCGATGCGGCCGAGGTTGTGCGACGGCACGACGACGGCCTCGACTCCTCTGAATGCAAAGCGGCGCATCAACGTGCGGCGCAGTTTGAGACCATCCGCCTCGTCGGGCCCGAAGCCATCCTCGTGGTGAATCACCGGCAGGGTGCCAAAACTGCGCGCGGCCATCACACTCTCGATCGCGCCCCAGTTGTACGTGCAGACGAGGTCGGGCGCGACGTCGTCGAGCTTCGCACGCAAGGCGCGCAAGTTGCCAAAGAAGCCCGCCTTGGCCGGCGCCTCGACCATGCCGATCTCGAAGCCTTCCGGCAGCATGGTGCGCGCCTCGAAACGACCGTCCATCGACATGACGCTGTGGCGAAACGTTTCGCCCAAGCCGGCCATCAGGGCCGTCGTGCGCACCTGCGAACCACCGGGGACGAAGGAGGGGAAGACGTGAAGGATGTGGGGGCCCGCGCTCATGGCCGGATTATCGCCGCTTGGAGGGCATTTTCTTGCCTCTCAATCCCCATCTTTTCGGGCGCGCGACTTCGCCCGATAGATGGCGTGATCCGCTCGGCTGCCTCGCACACTGAGTCCCACGAGCGAGCCTCGCGTCCGGATCGGCCTCATGTCGGCGGCCTCCAGTGTCGACAAGTAGAGTCTCCTCCTCTCTTGGGTCCGTCTCGTCGCTCCGGCGGCGTGGCGGACCCTCTTATTTTAGGAGCCGTTCTTGGGGACCACGCTGAAGTCGAGCCGGATCCGGTTGCGATACGGCTCGCCGGGAGCGAGAAGCACGCTGGGAAATGCCGGCTGGTTCACCGCATCGGGGAAGCCTTGCGCCTCGAGGCAGATCGCGCTGTGGGGGACAAGTGCGCCCGCTTTGCCGCCGGGCACGTTGAGGAAGTTCGCGCTGTAGACCTGCAGGCATGGCGCGCTTGTGGAGAGCTCGAGGCAGCGACCAGACGTGGGCTCAAAGAGCCGCGCAACGGGACGCACCTGCATGGGGTCTGCGTTCCCATCGAGCGCAAAGCTGTGGTCGAGCCCGCCGCGCGGAGTCAAACGCTCGGCATCGATGGCGCCACGGACAGTCCGCATGGTTGTGAAGTCGAGATGCGTGCCAAGAACATCCTCGAACGCCCCCGTCGGAAGCAGGTCCGCGTCATTGGTCGCGATCCGTTTCGACGCGATCCAGAGCTCGTGGTCGAGCACAGACTGCGACTCCACCCCAGCAAGATTGAAGTACCCATGGTGAGTCAGGTTCACCGGAGTCACCGCATCGCTCTCGGCTTCGAGTTCGACATCGAGGCAACTTCCCTCGAGCGTGTAGCGAACCGACACAAACAACTCACCGGGATACCCGCCCGCCCCGGCCGCCGAGCGATGGCTAAGGAGCAAGCTCTCTCCATCCACCCGCATCTCAAAGCGAGCCCTGTGCAGCCCCTCAGCCCCGCCGTGCAAGTGATCCGCGCCCGCGTTAGCCTCGAGCGAAAAACTCTGCCCACCAATGGAAAAGCAACTCCCACGAATCCGCCCAGCAACGCGCCCAACCACAACGTTCATGTGCGCAGCATCACCGAGGTAAGAGGAGACCTCCCGGTACCCAACAACAACATCCCCGGGCCCCGAACGCCCAGGAACAGAGAGCTCAACAAGCGCCCCCCCAAGAGAAAGAACCCGAGCCCGAGCCACCCCGCTCTCAAGAACCCCAACCAACAACCCGCCCCCAACATCTTCGATCCAAGCCATCCCCAAGAATGCCGCCCAACACCAAAGAAGGAAACCCCGAAGGTGAAACCAGCGAAGCCCAAAGCAATAACGGACAACAAGCCCGAAGCCTGAGCAACGCCAAGCGAGTGACCAAAGTTGCGGAGGCAAAGAGCCGGACGAGCGAGCCCCGGTGCCAAGAAGGCAAGCTGAGGAAAGGGAACGAGTCAGCGAGGTCCCCAGGCCCGCTCAAAAGCAAAGGCCCCCAAATCAAAAAGCCGTGCGCCCTTCAACACTCAAAACCTGAAGGCCCCGATGGGTGTCAAGATAGTTGCAGCGTCCATGTCTAGTTTATGCGCTTAGCTTCTCCTCCTCCGGAGCGGGGTTGAGCTCGACGACCTTGGGGTGCGACCAGTCCCTGGTTGCTCGCGACCATCGC
>Ga0316206_1000312_pt1 | contig 75408 bp, 82 predicted proteins | sample 6monthpyrite_MG_FD_204942 | JGI IMG/M metagenome (GOLD analysis project Ga0316206, IMG submission 204942) | Microbial mat bacterial communities from mineral coupon in-situ incubated in ocean water Damariscotta River, Maine, United States -... | ecosystem: Environmental > Aquatic > Marine >...
CTGAAGAGTAAGAATGGAATGACGCTGCATTTCTTATTCCGAAATTGGTTACGCGAGCAATAATTAGTGTAAAAACAGGTCAGTGAGTATTCACTTGCCAGGGTTCTGTCTGAACGACAAATTAAGCAGCCAGCTTTCTCAGATATTGAATGACCTCGTCAGATTCATAAAGCCAGGCAGGGCTGCCATCCTTATTTTCTACCTTCAGACAAGGCACCTTGATCTGACCACCACCACTTAGCAGTTGTTGGCGATGCTGCTGATTGTGTTGCGCATCACGCAACTCAATATTAAGTGACTGGCGTTTAATTTCGCGGCGAACCTTCATACAAAATGGGCAGGTCTTGAATTGATACAGCGTTATATTCTGCGTGGTTTGGTCGAGTTGCCCCTGTTCTTCAGCAGGACGTTCAACCCCTTTTGGTGATGTCAGTTTATCGACCAATAGCATAATCGGTCCGATCACGCGGCGCAGGGTGCGAAAGAATAGTCTGATAACCCATTTCATTTTCTGGATATTCCTGATGGTTGGTAGCTCATTATAACTGACCATCTATACCCTCCGTAAAGCGGATTTTTCGATAAACGCGACATTCATACGGCTATTTAACAGGTAAAGGATGGCCTGTAGTGCCTGACATCCATAAGCTGTTGAAAGTAATAGGTGGACTGATTTTCGCTCACTGTACTCAAAAAAAGGAAAAAACGAAGAACTCGGGGCTGCTACAACACTATTAAATAGTGTTAGGATGGCGGCAGAATTAATAAGATAAACAATAGCTTCAAGGTCAGACACGGATATTTAACCTAACCATGTTCAAGCAATCAATAACAGTTGTGTCTTCACCCAAAATTTATGTTCCACTCCTTGTGGCGATAGCTTTATCGTTGTTTCTGCTTAAGAGCTGTGGCAAAGAGCAGGATGGTCAGGGAGGCGGTTTTCCCCCGCCGGCGGTAAGTGTCGCCGAGGTCATCGTGCGTGACGTCACACCCTGGGAGGAATTCACGGGTCGAATCGAGGCAAAGGAAGTCGTGCAGATTCATCCTCGCGTTGGTGGTGTTATAGAAGAAATCCCGTATCGTGAGGGTGGCATCGTTAAGAAGGGCGAGCTGTTATTTGTCATTGACCAACAACCTTTTCATGCAGAACTAAATCGTGCCGAGGCAGAGCTGGCCCGCGCAAGTGCCCAGGCAGATCTTGCCCGAGCTGAGATCCGGCGTGCGAAAAATCTGGTAAAACGCAAACTCCTTTCACAAGGTGAATATGATCAGCGTGTCGCTGCTGAGAATCAGGCTAATGCGAATGTGCGCTCTGCAGAAGCCACACTGCAACTTGCCCGCCTCAATCTGGAGTACACCGAAATCCGTTCACCTATCGATGGACGTACCGGTCGTGCACTGGTGACGAAAGGCAATCTGGTTGCATCTGACCCAACGCCTGATCAGCTTACGACGGTTCTTTCGATTGATCCGGTGTACGTTGTTTTTCACAGCGATGAATTAACCTACCTACGGTATTTTATAAATGAGCAACAAACAGTCGGACCAGAAGACGAGGCTAAACGACCTGTCTATGTTGGGCTCGGTAATGAAGAGGGCTTTCCGCACCAGGGTTATCTCGACTTTGTAGACAATCAAGTTGCATCACAAACGGGTACGATCGGTTTACGTGCGGTTTTAGACAATAAAGATATGTCGTTGATTCCGGGTTTGTTTGCACGAGTTAAGTTACTGGCGACCAAACCGGTTTCAACTCTGTTGATCGATGAGCAGGCCATTCTTACCGACCAGGATCGCAAGTACGTTTATATTCTGGGTGAGGGAAATACGGCACAACGCCGGGACATTACGATAGGTCGTAGTGTCGAGGGTTTGCGCATGGTCAGTACTGGCTTGAAGCAGGGTGATAAAGTCATTGTGCATGGCACTCAAAAGATATTTTATCCGAATGCTCCGGTTAAGCCTCAGATGATTGGTATGGGGGATCCACCAGCCTCTCCAGGACCAGCGCCTGAGGCCAGTCAATCTGAGGCCGGACACTAAGTTCGGCTGCAATGTGAGTTATTTCCGATGAAAGATTTCTCGCGCTTTTTTGTCGACCGGCCCATCTTCGCGGCTGTGCTATCGATCCTGATTTTCACGGCGGGTTTGATCTCTGTACAGTTATTACCCATTAGCGAATACCCCGACGTAGTCCCCCCCACGGTTAACGTTCGTGCCGTCTATCCTGGCGCCAATCCAAAAGTGATTGCCGAAACCGTTGCTGCACCGCTTGAAGATGCGATTAACGGTGTTGAGAATATGATGTACATGAAATCGGTGGCGAGCAGCGACGGTGTGCTGAGAATGGATATTACTTTCAAGCCGGGTACGGATATCGATCTCGCTCAGGTCCAGGTGCAAAACCGTGTTAGTCAGGCCACGCCGCGACTGCCTGAAGATGTGCGGCGCCTGGGTATTGCTGTGCAAAAGAGTTCGAGCAATTTGACCATGGTTGTGCACTTACTCTCGCCGAAGGGAAGCTATGATGCCACCTATTTGCGTAATTATGCGGTATTGCATATTAAGGATGAATTGACGCGTATACCCGGTGTAGGTCAGGCATTGATTTTTGGTGGGGGTGATTATGCGATGCGTATCTGGCTCGACCCCGATAAAGTTGCGGCGAGAGGTCTGACCGCCAGCGATGTGGTCAACGCGGTACGTAGCCAAAATATCCAGGTCTCGGCGGGGCAGATCGGTGCACCTCCTCAATCGACAAGCTCCGCGTTTACCATGTCGATTAATGCAAAGGGACGCCTGGTTACGGAACAGGAATTCGGTGAGATCGTCATCAAGGCCGGTGCGAGCGGTGAAGTCACCTACTTACGTGATGTCGCTCGTTTGGAACTGGGTGCATCTGATTACGCCTTACGTTCACTGTTAAATAATAAGCAGGCAGTAGCGATCCCAATTTTTCAGGCACCTGGTGCCAATACGATTGAGTTATCCGATAACGTGCGCGCCAAGATGGCTGAGCTCTCCAAACAGTTTCCTGAAGATTTGTCCTGGCAGATGGTGTATGACCCCACCGTATTCGTGCGTGATTCGATAAAGGCGGTTGTTATCACCCTGTTAGAAGCTGTATTGCTTGTTGTTATTGTTGTTATTTTATTTTTGCAGACCTGGCGCGCCTCGTTGATTCCTTTACTGGCCGTGCCTGTTTCGATCATCGGTACTTTCTCGATACTATTATTGCTCGGTTTTTCGATCAATACATTGACCCTGTTTGCGATGGTGCTGGCGATTGGTATCGTCGTGGATGATGCGATCGTGGTGGTCGAAAACGTGGAGCGTAATATTGCCTCCGGTTTAACCTCGATTGCCGCCGCACATCGTGCCATGCGTGAAGTAAGTGGCCCGATTATCGCCATCAGTTTGGTATTGATAGCCGTATTTGTTCCTATGGCATTTCTATCTGGCGTGACGGGTCAGTTCTATCGCCAGTTCGCAGTGACCATTGCAATTGCTACGGCGATTTCGGCGATTAATTCGCTGACACTATCACCGGCACTGGCTGCGGTGATCCTCCGGGGCCATAACGATACACCCGATAGATTTACCCGTTTAATCGATAGCCTGTTTGGCTGGGTGTTTCGCCCGTTTAACCGTTTTTTTCAGCGTAGTTCAGATGGTTATACTGGCGCGGTAAAACGATTGCTGCATCATCGCCGCCCCGTCTTCGCTGTCTACCTGGTGTTGGTTGGTCTGACCTGGCTTCTGTTCACGTCTGTGCCGGGTGGGTTTATCCCCACTCAGGATAAACTCTACTTGATCGGTGTCATAAAACTCCCTGAGGGCGCATCACTGGATCGTACGGAGGCCGCAGTTAAAAAGATGAGCGAGCTGGCGATGTCCACCGAGGGTGTTTCGAATGCCGTCGCTTTTCCTGGTTTGAATGCCTTGCAATTCAGCAATACGTCGAATACAGGCACCATCTTTTTTCCCTTAAAAAGTTTTGATGAACGTTCACGCTCAGCAATTGAAATAGCTGCTGAATTACAAGGCAAGATTTCTACTGTTCAGGAAGGTTTTGGGTTTGCCATCGCGCCGCCCCCGATCCTGGGTCTAGGTACGGGCTCTGGTTATGATCTCTATGTACAGGATCGAGCCGGTCTGGGTTATGCTGAACTACAAAATGCTGTGCAGCAGATGACGGGTGCAATCTCACAAGTGCCCGGTATGACTCAGGCCTTCTCATCTAATCAAGTAAACGTACCGCAACTCGATGTTGAAGTGAATCGCATCAAAGCGGAGATGCAGGGTGTGCCTATAAGAGATCTGTTTGAGACGTTACAGATTTATTTGGGCTCGATGTATGTAAATGACTTCAATCGTTTTGGCCGTACTTATCAAGTGATTGCACAAGCCGATGCACCTTTTCGTAACAACGCGGATCAAATCGCTAATCTGCGCACACGTAACAAAAATGGTGAGATGGTGCCGATTGGAGGTCTGGTGAAAATAAGTAATACTTTCGGCCCCGACCCAGTCATTCGCTACAATGGTTATCCCGCTGCCGATTTGATCGGTGGATCTGATCCACGTGAGATGTCTTCTGCACAGGCGCTGGCTGCGGTTAATCAGATAGCGTCGCAAGTGCTACCGAAAGGCATGACGATGGAATGGACCAACTTGAGTTACCAACAATCGACTCAGGGTAACGCGGCGCTGGTTGTGTTTCCTTTATCTATCTTGCTTGTCTTTTTAGTGTTGGCCGCCTTATATGAAAGCTGGACCTTACCTCTGGCGATTATTTTAATCGTACCCATGTGCATATTTTTTGCGTTGTCTGTGATCTATTTCATGGGTGGTGATAACAATATTTTTGTGCAGATAGGTTTGGCGGTATTAATCGGCCTTGCCTGTAAGAATGCGATCCTGATTGTGGAGTTTGCTCGTGAACTTGAACTGGATGATAAAACACCGTTTCAAGCCGCTATCGAGGCCTGTCATTTAAGACTTCGTCCTATCATCATGACCTCAGTTGCATTCATCGCCGGTGTGATCCCCATGGTTTTTGCCAGTGGTGCAGGTGCTGAAGTTCGTCACGTCATGGGTATCACCGTATTCGCAGGCATGATTGGTGTGACTGTATTTGGCCTGTTTCTAACGCCGGTATTTTATACTGGCCTGAGAATGTTAGTGCTAAAAAAATCTATTAAAGACTAAGTCGATAAAAAGTTTTTGACTCTTGTCTCTCATGTAATCTACTTTTCCAATATATGAAAGAAAAAATATGAGTACAGAAAAGGACCTGCATGCACGTAGCGATTCTAAATGTGAGCTGTGTGGTGCAACAAATAGTTTAAGTGTCTTTGACGTTTCACCAGATTCTGATTCGAGTGCGGATACATGTGTGTTGCTCTGTGATACATGTCGAGGGCAAATCAACGAGCCTGAAACCGTTGATGCCAATCATTGGCGATGCCTTAACGATAGTATGTGGAGCCAGATACCTGCGGTACAGGTAATGGCGTGGCGCATGCTCACCCGTTTGAGTGCTGAAGGTTGGCCTCAGGATTTACTCGATACGCTCTATCTAGATGAAGACACGCTGGCCTGGGCGCAGGCAACCGGTGAAGGGCAAACGGATGATGGCGTTAAACATATAGATAGCAATGGCTCAGTGCTTGAGGCAGGGGATACGGTTATCCTGATAAAAGATCTAAATGTGAAGGGCGCCAATTTTACCGCCAAGCGTGGCACTGCTGTACGAGGTATTTCGTTGGTGGTAGATAACCCGGAGCATATCGAGGGCCGCGTCAATGGCCAGCAAATTGTCATTCTGACAAAGTTTGTTAAGAAGTCTAGTTAACTATAATATTGGGTCTGGCATGGATGCTGCATTGTGTTTGCAGAGAATAGGCCTTGTCTGTAGTCGGTCGAATCTGTGGTAGGTCGGAAAGGAGCACTGCTCCCATTTTCAGGCTAAAAGCGGCAGGTAAGTGACCGAAAGGAAGCTAAATCTACAAGATGAGCGGTAAACAGGGGCAAGAATTTTCCCCTTTCTGGCAGGAAAGATAATGCGATTTTCAAACTATAAATTAATGACGCTTAGTATCGCGTCGATGCTGGTTTTGCTGTCATGTGCTGAGATGAAAAAACCTGGCAATGAAATTGGTCATGTAACACGGGATATGACGCGGGTGATTGGCTATGGTACAAGCGAACTCACTCGTGAAATTCGTTATGGCACGCGTGAAACAGTTATAATTGTGGGCAAAGAAGAAAAACGTGCTAATAGGCCAAAGAGTAAGTAATAGTCGCCATTCAGTCATAAATTAAGATGTCTTTGCTAAAGGATCTATTGATCTTCAGGATCTATATATCTTCTCGGGTGTTTTATTGGTAGGCATGGTATTGTCCTGGTTTTAATAGTTCGGTATCGTTATGCACTATATATAACGGTATCAAGCAGTCCATGAGCGACAACGCTAAATCATTCACCATTATGTTAAGTGCACTGGTCTACTATGCGTGGGGCTGGGAGTATCTTGATTTTATCTATGACAATGTTGGGGATGTGAGCATTATTATTCTCAATTATGTTGTGATTCCCTTTGTGCATTGCACCGTATTCTGGTTCTGGACAGGACTTAAATATAAATTCAGTGTCGGTATTATGATCTGGATTCCCGTTATACTCATCAACCGCATGCTGGATTTTGTCTGGGAACCATTTTTGTGGTTAATGGCATCAGCGGTCATTAGTTTATTTCTACTGAAAACACTAGAATGGTTGATGGCTAAAAAATACAGAAGAGAAACGTATGACGCTTGATACCTTTTTAGAAACACTCAAATCATCACCATCTACGATTGAGTTTGATGATGCGATGGCGGTGATAGAAACATTATATGAGTTTACTCCGGTGTCTTTCACCAATGGTGATCTCGTAAATAATACCGGACAAAATTCAGGTTCGTGTAAGCTGTTTGCCTTTGCTAAAGATCAAGGATTGAGTCAGCAAGAAACACTGCATTGCTTTGGTAAGTATTATCGGGATGATGTGATGAAAAATCCTGACGGTAATGACCACCAAAATATTAGAAATTTTATGTGCTCAGGATGGGATGGTATAACGTTTGAAAAATCGCCGCTAAAGATTACCACCAGGGACTAAATAAAACTATAAAACAGGGAAGGGAAGCTTATGGATATTGTTAGTCAGATAACACAATGGATCTATCCTCTTATCGAACTCGCGGTTGTGATTTGTTGTTTTATCTACATCAAGCATAAGATTGGTATGTTACTGGGTATTGCCTTTAGTTTGATGCTGCTCTCATCATTGACCTGGCGACTCGCGAGTTATATTAATGGCCTATACGATTTTGATTTAACATCAATCTATGAAGTACTTGGTTATGTAAATCTAATTATTTATTTAGTTTCGTCAGGTTTAATCATTGTCGCGATTATAAAGATAGGTGAGCTGGTAACATCCAACTCAGCGCCCGCTGGCCAGTCTGGTACACAGTCAATTCTGCCTCCGGCATCGGGTAAACCTCTAGGTAGTGTACTCTTATATATGTTGCCAGCCGCAATTGGTGCGATAGTGGTGGTGATTGGAATCGTGATACTGGCTGATCGACATGGTGAAGATGAAGGATTATTTGTCGTTATGCTTGGCTTGATGGTCGTACTTTATTCATCCATTTATTTTCTCGTGGTTCTGTACCGACTCTGGCACTTTATTATTCAGACCTCGAAGGCTGAAGGGCTCACACCATCGATTGAATCACCCGGCAAGGCGGTTGGCTTTTTATTTATTCCATTGTTTAGCTATTATTGGGCATTTATTGCATTCGGTAAGTTACCAAAAGATCTAAATGCGATTGCGAATCAGCGTGGATTCTCGAATGGCATTTCAGACAGCATGGGAATACTCGTAGCGGTATTTTCTGTCATCAGCGTTATCCCTATTCTTGGCTACATAACGGGTGCAATTCTGATGTTTGTATTAGTCCCAATTTTCCTCTCCCAGTCCATCAGGCTGGTCGCGGCATTACAGGGTGCGGGTTCTAAAAGAAGTGATGGGAGCAGTCTTGGAGGTAGTAATGTGGGCGAAAATGAGCTGGAAGGTTGTTAACCCTATTCACTGTTTATACCGTTATAATAGAGTTAGCAGGTAGGTTTTTGACATTACTGAATTAATTACTTAAAAGAGGAAGGTCCATGGATATTTCACTCATCATTTTTCTCGTTATCATTGTTGCCGTTGTGTTTTATATCATTGCGATATTCAACCGGTTGGTGGCCCTGAAAAACCGTTACCAGAATGGTTTTGCGACGATCGAGGTACAGTTAAAACGTCGTTACGATTTGATTCCCAATCTTATTGAAACCGCCAAGGGTTATCTAAAGCATGAGCGTGAAACCCTTGAAGCGGTAATTTCAGCACGTAATTCTGCAGTGAATGGCTTAGCAGCAGCTGCAGCGGACCCAGGTAATGCAGATGCAATGAAATCTCTGATGAGTTCGGAAGGTGCATTAGCCGGTGCGATGGGCAAGCTGAATGTTGTGATGGAAGCGTATCCTGATCTAAAGGCTAACCAGAACATGATGCAGCTCAGTGAAGAGTTGATAACGACTGAAAACAAGGTAGGTTTTGCTCGCCAGGCTTTTAATGATCAGGTGATGGCTTATAACACCTATAAACAAAGTTTCCCTCAGGTTGTACTTGCTGGTGCCTTTGGTCATGGTCAGGATGCAACGTTGCTGGAATTTGAAGATAGCAAAGAAATTCAAGCTGCACCTAAAGTCTCTTTTTAATCGATGGACTTTTTTCAGGCACAGGATTCAGCACACCGCAGCACTACCCGTCTGGTGATCTTTTTCGCGCTGGCGGTACTCAGCTTGATCATCTTTACCAATGTGCTGGTGATGGTGCTATTCGGTTTTCTTGGTGCGGGTGAGGAAGGTCTTACCGTAAGTCTGATTGCTGATCAGTTTGACTGGCAGGTATTCACGGTGATCGGTGTCCTGGTCTCAGTGGTGATATTTGGTGGCAGCGTCTACAAAACGATGGCACTTTCTGGTGGCGGCACAGCGGTTGCTGAATCACTGGGAGGGCGATTGATCAGTCAGAGTACAACCGACCTGCACGAACGCAAGGCATTGAATGTTGTAGAAGAGATGGCGATTGCCTCCGGTACACCGGTGCCACCTGTTTACTTACTAGAGCACGAAGAGGGGATTAATGCCTTTGCTGCGGGGTATACGCCTAGTGATGCCGTGATTGGGCTGACTCATGGCACTATCGCCTATCTTAGTCGCGAAGAATTACAGGGTGTGATTGCGCATGAGTTCAGTCATATCCTGCACGGTGACATGCGTTTAAATATCCGTTTAATTGGTATTTTGCATGGCATTTTGCTTATTGGTTTGATTGGTTATTACATTTTAAGATCGGTTCGTGGCTCGAGTAAAAATGCTGGTCCAATTATAGGTTTGGGGTTGGGTTTACTGGTCATCGGTTTTACCGGGACGTTTTTTGGCAACCTGATTAAGGCCTCGGTGAGTCGTCAACGTGAATTCCTTGCGGATGCCTCTGCTGTTCAGTTCACCCGTGATAAAAATAGTATCGCGGGTGCCTTGAAGAAGATTGGTGGTTACTCATTAGGATCAGAACTGGAGACCTCGCAAGCCCCTTCCATGAGCCATGCGTATTTCAATACGGGCGTGAGTTCTTTTATGCAATCTATATTTGCGACCCATCCTCCATTAGAGGTTCGGATTAAACGTGTCGACCCACAGTGGGATGGTAATTTTGCACCGGTGACTAAAGAAATTAACGAAGGGGAAGCCAGCGAAGATGAATCACCAGCAGAAAAATCAACGTCGGGAGCTAGAAAAGAAGCGATGAAAACGGCTGTAGCGGGTGTCGTCATTGCGAATGAAATGCTGGACAGCGTCGGCCAGACCAGTCCAGAACAACTGGATTATGCTGTCGCGTTGGTAAATGATATTCCAAAAGCTATTCATGATGCAGTGCATGATCCCTATGGCGCACGTGCCGTTATCTATTGTCTTGTGATTGACAGACAATCAGAAATTCAGGCAAAGCAACTTCAGCATCTTAAGGAATTTGGTGATAGCGGTATTTTTGAATTCACCAGTAAGTTGCTGGCGGCAGTGGCGGCACTGGATATTAGATTTAGGTTACCACTCATTGACATGGCCTTGCCATCGCTTCGCCAGTTATCGGATGCACAATATCAGATTTTTAAAAAGAACCTGCTGGTGCTTATGCAGACTGACAACCGTATTGATATGTTCGAATGGTCTCTACAAAAAATTCTTTTTCGCCACCTGGACCCGGAATTTGGCCGGCCGGGCAAGCGGGTGGCGAAATTCGGTTCTTTAAAAGCAGTGCAGGAACACATTAACGTTTTAATGAGCATGTTGATCTATGCATGTGTACAGGATCAAACACAGATCAAAGCGGCCTTTGCCGAAGCCGAAAAAGAACTTGGCTTAAATAATCTGGTGCTGTTATCTCGTAAACAGATCAATATAGATAATCTCGGTATCGCAGTTGATAAGTTGGCCTTGCTGAAACCATTAATTAAACCGCGCTTGTTGAAGGCCTGCCTGGCTGTCATTACCCAAGACCAGGAATATTCACCCCAGGAAATGGAACTTATGCGGGCTATTGCCGACGTGCTGGATTGTCCGTTGCCCCCTTATGTGGGTTAAGTTATTTGCACGAGAGTATTGAGTGTGAATAAGAGCTTACCTTTTACATATAATCCCCCTGCGAACACAGGCCTGGATATTCTTTACCAGGACGAGGATTTACTCCTTATTAATAAACCTGCTGGCTTACTCTCGGTGCCAGGACGTGGTGAAGACAAGCAGGACTGCCTGATTCAGCGTGTGCAGGCAGAATTGCCAGACGCGAGGGTTGTGCACCGACTCGATATGGAAACCTCGGGTGTCATGGTGATGGCACTAAACGCTGAGGTACACCGACAGCTGAGCATGTTGTTCGAACAACGCAAGGTTCAGAAGCGATACATTGCGGTCGTTGGAGGGCAGGTTAAAGATGAAAGTGGTTTGATTGATTTGCCGCTGATAACAGACTGGCCGAATAGACCAAAACAAATAATTGATCATGAGCAAGGTAAACCATCACGTACTCGTTTCAGAGTAATATCACTTGATCATGATCAAAGCACGACGCGTGTTGAGTTGATTCCCGAGACCGGGCGCAGTCATCAGATTAGGGTTCATTTACAATCGATGGGGCATGCAATTTTGGGTGACAGGTTATACGCGAGTGACGAAGTCAGAGATAAGTCTCCGCGTCTGTTATTACATTCGACTTTTATATCTTTTTGTCATCCAGTTAATGACGACAACACCTCTATTGAATCCGAAGCACCTTTCTAAACGAAACTGAAGTTAATACACCTGTATCTTCAGGCAAGGCAATCTGTGCTGTGTATTTGTAGCTATATATGATCGTTTTTTGATCAAAAAACGATCACTTCCTTAAGAAAATAACAATATTCCAATCTATGCCCTCGACGGATCCAACTTAATTAAGTATAAGGGTGTAACAGAACGCATCACCAGGGGGTGCGAAGTGTATTGTGAATATTTCGGATTAAAAGATTATCCTTTCCTGTCGACGGCCGATCGGCGTTTTTTCTATCTCAGTGAGAATCAGGCAAAAGCCAAGGATTACCTGAGTTACTTACTCGTTCTGCGTGATGGCATTGCCGTGATTACGGGTGAGCCTGGCATTGGTAAATCCGTGCTGATCGACCAGGCCATTGTAGATATGCCCGAGAAATTGAATGTTGCTCATCTGAGCCAGACTTTATTGACCCATGACGAGTTTATATTATCCCTCTGTATGCAATTCGGTTGTACCCCCGACTGTAAGGACAAGCCTGAGCTGTACAAGGCCATACAGAATTATGCCATGGATCAACATTTCGAGCTTTGTCAGGTTTTAGTCGTTATTGATGAAGCGCAAAACCTGAGTCCGTTAGTGCTGGAAGAGATTCGGCTGCTGGCAAGTATGGAGATGTTCGGTCGTAAGCTGATTCAATTTATTCTGCTCGGTCAACCTGAGCTGGCGATTAATATTAACGCGTTACCCAGTGATGCCTTTTCTCAACTTGTTCGCCTTAATCATCGGCTTAAACCACTCTCTCGAGATGAGGTTTGCGAATATATCGATTATCGGCTATTTGTTGCAGGCAATGATGGCCGTTTAGAATTCCCCAAAGAGTTAATCGACGGAATGCTGTGTTATACCGGCGGTATACCACGATTGGTTAACCAGCTATGTGATATGATGCTGGTAACGGCATATATCAACAAAACAGATCAAATCGACACTTATTGTTTGCACAGCGCGATCCACAAGCTAGCCTGGCCATTATATATAGAACGTAAAAGTGACCTGCCGTTGCGTCAAGTTGCGCATGAAGAAGTTGATATGCGTCCATTGCCACTACTCATTGTTCGTAAGAATGACATTATTGTTGGCAAATATTTATTGAATAAAAAACGCATGCTGGTTGGTCGACAGAAGAATCTGGATATATCTATTGATGAAACGCTTTCCAGCCGTATTCATGCCCAAATCATTTACATGGATGGCCAATTTTATATTCATGACCTAAACAGTATGAATGGAACGCATTTTGAGGATAAGAGAATAAAATGGCACGCCTTCTCAGATAATGAGAGTTTGCGCATTGGCCGACATACGTTGTCATACCAGGTAACGGACGAGAACGAGCAGGATATTTTGATTTCAGAACTGGAAGAAGAATCAGCTGCGATCGCCTGATTGTATTTTTCTGAAATAATTTCTTCAAATATATAAAAGTATCATTGTTTAATTAATATTAAGGAGTTGTCATGCCAGGGTACAAAGCGACAGTTGTAGGCGAAAATGTTGAATTTAGTTTCGATGATGAATCACAGTATCTGGATTTTTCGAAAACAGTATTTGTTAATGCAGATGATGAATTAAGTGCACAGGAAACTGCGTTGGCAATGGTAAGAGAAGAGTTATTATCTCAGTCATTTATTGAGGAGTGGGATGAGGCACCTATGACCATAGATGAGATAAAACAGGTCGATGTGCTAGCTGCATCAGGATTAGATGGTGATTTTGTCTGGCATTTCCCAGAAGACGAATAGAGAGCCTTGACTAACAGATAACCCCAGAGAATAAGAGCCAGGGGACTTATCTACAATTTTACTACTAGTCCAATTTACTACTAGTTCAGGTTTGGGAAGATAGATTCCAGCGTGGTGGGATCTATCTGTTCCTTTGGTGTTAAAGATTCTTCTTCAAGTATACGTTTAACATTGATATCTGAATCTATTGGTTCGATGACATGTTTAATTTCTAGCCGCTTGTTTTTCTCGTCCCAGGTCTGGGTTGATAGATTAAATACCTTGCGTTGTTTATAGTATTTTTTAGTTCTGTCTTTCACTAACAGGACGATGGGCCGTAAACGCGTTTTTTCTGTCGCAGAAAGTACGATCCCAACCTGACCATCATTGAGCTCAACAACTGTTCCAACCGGGTAGATGCCCATGCATGACATAAATTGTTCGACAAGGTTTTGGTCAAAGTCATTCTTGGCCCAGCTGTAAATATTTTGCAGGGCCTTGTAGGGCGAAATCCCGTCGTGGTAGCAGCGGTCACTGGTAATGGCATCATATACATCAACAATAGAGGCCATTTTGGTGATGAGGGTTATGTGATCGGCAGGTAGTTGATCCGGGTAACCCTTACCATTTATTCGTTCATGATGGTGTAATACTATTTCAAGTGATTCGAATGGCATATCCTCATCTACTTTGAGAATCTTGTGACCCTCAGCAGGGTGCGCCTTCATGATTTCAAATTCTTCTGGGGTCAGTTTCCCTGGTTTATCAAGGACTTCAGTCGGTGTCTTTAATTTTCCGATGTCATGTAACAAGGCACCTAGTCCCAATAGCTCCAGGTCAATTTTAGCCATTTTCATATGGCGCCCGAAGGTCAAGGCCAGGATGCAGACATTGATGCTATGCGTTAAGGTATATTCGTGCCGCTCCTTCAAATAGGTTAGCCACTGCATGGCATGCGGGTTAACAATAATATTCTCAGCCATGCCACTAACTAACTCTTTGGCGGTTATGATGTTAACCCTGCGGCTGGCTTTTACGTCTTCGTAGGTTTTGCTGATATAACGTCGAGTGTTGTTGTAAATCTGTCGGGCGCGAAACAGATGTTCACGGAAGCTTGAACCATTGCTATCATGATTAGCCGTTTGACCTGCAAACAGGGTTGATTTGCCTCCACCGCGAGTGGCAAGCAGGGCGAGATCAGGTTTGACTGAATGATCGGATTGCTCAGGGTCAATATAGACGAACTGACAGACCCTCGTGACTTCCTCGATCTCTCCTTCGTTATTTAACGGAAAGCCTTGAAACAGAAAGGGCGATTCAAGCCAGGGGATGTCCAGCTCGTCAACATACATGCCAATTTTTAAATCGGCTACATCGACCTTGATTGAATTAGATTTGGAGTCGGACATCAATATAATAGTGTGTCGAATGGGTTATCAAGTCAAGGCGCTCAAGGCGTGAACGGGCGTCAGGGCGGTATAAACGGTTGAAAAAATGAATTATCACTCGCCGATTATTCACAGGTTATCTGATAGTATGTGTCATATACCGCGTAGTAGCCCCGTTTAGATGGCTCTGGATAAAGATAGGACTGAGGTTTGGAAAAGTATACCGCTGAATTTTGGCAAGTGGATTTGCCTGTTGGCTGGCAAGTTGAAGAAGAGGACGAAGCCGTTTCTTTTTTTCATCCAGATAGCAGCGGCACCATGACGCTGAGCACGATAAAAGAGCAGGAAGATATTGCCGATGAGTATATTGAAGACCTGGCGGCGGAGCATCTTGATGCCGGTGCTGAGTTATTTGATGTGGAATTTGACTCTTTCACGGGTGTGACCTGTTGTTATGATGATGATCAGGAATATTGGTGTGAATGGTATTTGCGTTCAGGCCCAGTGTTATTGTTTATTACGTATAGCTGTCCTTTGGAAGAGGAAGGAGCAGAGGAAGACGTGATAGAAAGTATTTTGGAATCATTATCGTCACGTACAAGCGAAAAATTACACTAGCTGGAAAAGCTGTTAAGGCCAGATGAAGTCCCAACCTGAAAAGTTAGTAAAGAAACACCCTGAGCTTATTCACTCTGACATGGTAAAAGTAATTTCACATGTACAGCGTAGAGATAAAGATAGCGACTGGATTATCAATACCATCATGATTGAAGATTGTGAAGTTCCTTTTCGTTTTAAGCGCAAGAAAGAATTTAAAAATGTGAAAGGCGCAAGAGTTAATCTGACATATTATCGTGAAATAGAAAATGTCGGCGGCCTGGAAATGGAAGTGATGAATGTCGTCAGGGTAAAAAGGTCATGATACCGAAATATTTTTTCATACAAATACAAAAGCATAAACATTAGCCCATGGATATATTATTACTATTACGCCGTAGCCCTTTGTCGCTGGCCTTGATCATTATTTCCGTGATCGTAGCCGTAGCGTCTTCACTGGGTGAAAACACAGAAATGCTCTATCCTTTCTTTATTTCAAAGTATATCAATGCCGGCTTGCCAGAAATTATGGAAGGTGAGATTTGGCGACTGATCACGCCGATCTTTATTCACTTTGGTTTAATACACATACTGTTCAATTCACTGTGGTTGTATGATCTTGGTGGAGTGGTTGAATCGCGTCAGGGATCACCACGACTGGGTGTGTTGGTTGGTGTTATTGGTATATTAAGTAATCTTGGTCAGTTCCTGTGGGATGGACCAGGCTTTGGTGGAATGTCAGGTGTGGTTTATGGTCTGCTTGCTTATGTTTGGGTACAGGGGAAACTGAATCCCCGATTTGGCTTGGAGTTACATCAACAAGTTGTGTACATGATGTTGATCTGGTTTTTTGTTTGCTGGTCGGGTGTGATCGGTAATATTGCCAACATGGCCCACACGATTGGTCTTCTATCAGGTTTGCTGCTTGGCTGGATTTTTTCACCAAACAAAAAATTTAATTTCTAATTGCGATCGCGTCTAGAATGTCAGATCAAAAGCGATGTCAACGATGTAATAAAGACTTTGTCTGTCACTCAGATAATATTTTATCCTGCCAGTGTAATACCGTGTCACTTTCAGAACAGCAAAGAAGTAAGATTCTAGAAAAATATAAAGATTGCTTGTGTGTTGATTGTCTAAACGAATTAAAAAATCAATTCCAGCCAGAATAATAACGTCTTATTTCCATAATTTAATTGACCTTATCCTGAACTGGCTAGTTGTGATGCAGTTCAATCCATTTATATTTAAGTGCTTTCATACTATTGCCTGGCTAGATTCTTTAGCTCAGTAAAAGTTTTAAACAACACTACATAGTTCATGGAGCACGAATATGATTGACATGAAACAAATTAAGGAAAATGTGTCTAGCAAGATAAAGACATACCAGTCGCCTGAAGAAGCAGAGTCACTTCCTAAAGATAACCGACACACGTCGAGAAAAACGGCTGCGAGTGAAGGCTCCGCATCTATCGGTGCCTCAATCCGTATCAAGGGTGATGTCACTGGTGACGAAAACCTCATCATTCAAGGCGAGGTAGACGGCACAATTAAGGTGCTTGGTCATAACGTGACGATTAGCAGGACCGGTATAGTGAAAGCGAATATTGAGGCAAAGCAGATTATCATTGAAGGTAAGCTTGAAGGTGATCTGAATGGTGATGAGAAGGTCATCATACGTGAAACCGGAAATGTTTATGGCAATATTGTTTCACCACGAGTGACGCTGGAAGATGGAGCCCTGTTCAAAGGTAGTATCGAAATGGAGCCCCGTTCCGCCAGTAGCACACAATCAACATCAGGCGTGAATGCAATTCATGGTAGTGACAAGTCTGAAATAAAATTAGCATAAACTTCATCGTAAGATAATAACTATGTTAGTTAAACCAATGAGGGTTGCGGAAGAACCTGTTCAGGAAGCGGGCCGAGCTATAAAGAGCCCGCTTCTTTTTGATTTGTTTGGCAATTTTTCAGAAGAAAGATATTTTCAGTTGCTAGATATACAGCCCGTCAGCGGTCAATTCATTGAACATTTTTCTTCGTTGCACTGTAAGTTATATCTTCCTGGCTGCAGTGAGTCGCTGCTCTCGTTGAACATGGACGATCTGGACACCGATACCAAACTAAATCGGGCGCTTGTAAAAAATCTCGGACTTAAAAAACAGAGCAAAGCATCTTTAAGTTTAATCTTACTTTGGGACTTGCCAAATTACCTTGATGCAAACCTTTTGCATACCTTGATACAATACCTGCTTCCTCATTGCACCGATGATGTTAAGTTGCATGCGTATATTCATACGCGTGGGCAGATGCCAGCAGAGCCGGGTGTTTATCAGTTGCAGTCGGATGGCAAGATTGCCATCACTCTAAAAGACCAACAGACTAGTTCGAGTCCAATGTATTATCAGGAAACATTGCAGAAAACCCTGTCTCCATTCCTGGTTCAACGCAGTATCCTTCTTTCTGGCGGGATGCAGGAATATCTCTTACAGCGCCGGAAATAGAATAATACGTAATTTAGTGTTATATCCATGTAATAATTTGGTAATTACTACCGTTTGCGCTAGTCTCATAGCCAGAGTCAGTCTGTAACAAAACAAGAATGATTGTCTGGAAGACCCAATAAGACTGACAATAATTAGAACATCACAATATGGAGGTGGTTTATTATGGTCAGGAAGAACAGCCGTTTTTCTCGTTTCTGTTTATCAATTACTTTACTTGCATTATCTTTCTTTAGTTCTGCATTATTTGCCGACGATGATATTGAACGGCTATTTGTGTTTGGGGATAGTCTCTCCGACTCGGGCAATGCTTTTATATTGACAGGTATGCAGTCAGTTGCACCTTTTAAACTAATTCCTGATGCTCCCTATGCGATAGGCGGCCACCACTTTACGAATGGTCGAACCTGGATCGAACAGTTAGCTAAGAAATATGGAACAACTGCACGGCCCGCATTTCGTTATGACGGTAGTACTAACTTTGCAGTTGGTGGCTCACGTGCCAGGAATGCTGGCGCTGTTAATCTGACAACGCAGGTCGGTTTATATCTGAATCAATTTTCAGCTGATTTAGATGATGACGATTTATTTGTAATCTTTATTGGTGGTAATGATATACGCGATGCGATTGAGTCGTTCGCCACCGACCCGACGGGACAAACTAGCGGGTTGATTATCACAGAAGCCTTAACGGGAATACAGGACAACTTAACACTTTTAATTAGTTCAGGTGCTCAAAATATTTTAGTTGCAAATGCACCTGACCTGTCATTAGTTCCGGCAGTCCGCCTACAAGGACCACAGGCTCAATACATTTCACATATCATTAGTGTCCAGTTTAATCAGGGTTTGGAACAATTGCTTGCAGGTATACGGGCGTATTATCCAGTCAATATTTCTGAGTTGGATATATTTTCATTGATCAATGATGTGATAACTGACCCCGATGAGTTTGGTTTTGAGCAGGTTACTAATGCATGTATTACGCCGGGCGTCATAGTGGGTGCAATCTGTAAGAAGCAAAACGAATATTTGTTCTGGGATGGCATTCACCCAACACGGAAAGGACATAAACTCATTGCTCGCAAAGCACTAAAACTGTTGGATGATGACTGACAATATCTGTTGTTGTTCGGCATCGTACTGAGGGGTAAAAGTGGAGAATACATCGGGGCAAGGTAAACAAGCGACCATACCCAGTGAAGTGCGTGGCTGGAATTGGGGGGCCTTTTTGCTCAACTGGATCTGGGGCCTGGGTAATTCAGCCCCGATAGCATTATTGATGTTTGTGCCGTTGATTAACCTGGTGATGCCGTTTGTGCTCGGTATAAAAGGCAGCGAATGGGCGTGGCGTAACCGTAAATGGGAAAGTGTTGCAGCATTTAAACGTGAGCAACGGGTCTGGGGCTGGGTCGGTGCAGGGTTGTACATCGGTGGAATAAGCTTTGTTGTTGCGCTGATCTTCTTCATTGGCGCAATTATGAAAAGCTCTGATGCATATCAGATTTCACTTGACCAGGTTACGCATCACCCTCAGGTTATTGAAGCGATTGGCGAGCCGATGGAGCCGGGTTTTTTCGTCAGTGGTCAGGTCAATATTCAGGGTTCCAGCGGTTACGCCGATATTTCTTACGGGCTTACCGGCCCAAAGGCAGAAGCGACGGTGTATGTGCGCGCGACAAAAGACATGGGGCAATGGCTATTCAGCCGAATCATTGTAGAAATTGAGCCAGATAAACACCGAATAGTACTCGTTGAGGAATGAACTGACGTATAATTAGAGTCTGGTTAAAGAGAATTGCAGTTGAACATTGATTATCAGAGCATCAGTCGTTAAATCCGTATTTGTCCTGTTGTGCATGAGCAGCATAATGGGGTGTGTCGCAAGATTCCCGCCGCTAAAACATGTTCGTCCCTTATCAGGTGATTGTGATGACTATGCGCAGTTTTCTGTTTCCATCATAAAGCAACGTGACCAGGGCTTTTCAAAAAGAGCGACGATCAACATTGCCGGATTTTCAGTCGGTAGTGAGGAAAACCGCAAATTGCTTTTTGCGGAGTATAAACCCATCTTCGAGATTGTTTATGCCGACTATCAGATTCGCTCGTCAGGCATACGGGCTGCAGGCAGAGTATTCTGCGAGCATAAACTGACAACGTCATGGTTACCGTTAGTCAATGAAAATTACAAAGATGCGGCTGAGATTGTTCGTCTGTGCCAGGGGGCGAATGATGCGGAAGTTGATATGGCTCTTTGTATTCTTGCCAGAGCGCGCGGCAAGCCAGATCCAGAACTTGAAAAACCACCTGCATAAATATCACTTATCGGAATATATAAATGAATGATCGAATCAATGAACTGGAAACACAGTTGGCCTTTCAGGAAAGCACTGTTTCATCGCTTAATGATGCGGTGACGGACCAACAACAACAAATTGATATCTTGCGAGAACAGCTCGACTATATTAAAACGCAGATGCAAAGCCTGGCCGAAACGGTAAACAGCCCTGGTGGGGATGAACCACCGCCACCACATTATTAGATAGCTGGATTAGGTTAGCGGGGAGCAATAGCGGTGACAGAAGGGGTGAGTACATTTGAGATGAATATGGTCGATAAAGTATCGATGCCATCTGTAATGACATTTGTTCATAGCAAACTATTGGAGTTTGATACTCGCCTGATTGAGTGGATAAAACTCCTGCCTTTGAATAAAAAGGCGATACTACACGGTTGTTGCGCTTACCCTCTACGAATTAAACCTCGCGCACGTAGTTATAAATCAGGTTACCGTCTGCGCGCTAGCGTAAATACCGAAATGGCTCCACCTTTTGTTTATCAGCATTGGGGTAGAATTCCTTCAGCGAAATGTAAACAGGGCTGGTATTCGGGTGCAAAGATATTTAGCTTTGATGATTTGGAAGAATGTGCCGTGCATACGCTTGCGCATGAATGTTTCCATTTTCTAAGTCACTCTAAACAACTTGCACATAAAAATACCGAGGCCAATGCAAATTGGTGGGCCGATCGGTGGACCGACGATTTTAGAGTAACTCGAATTTAGATTAATGCTTGTTTAGATTAATGCGATTTTAAATTAGCATTGGCGTAGTTGTTTATAGGGGGAGCAATGGCAAGGATTGTCTATGGCATCTCTGGCGAAGGATCGGGACACTCTTCGCGCGCCCGCGAGATCCTTTCGCACCTGTTACGCAAAAGTCATGATATCAAGGTGGCCAGTTACGATCGCGGATACCGGAATTTAAACAGTGAATTCAGCAATGAACTCGAGGTTAGTGAGATAACCGGCTTAACTATCGCCAGTGAAGATAATAAAGTGTCACCTATTCGTACTCTGCTGGAAAATCTGAAGGGATTACCGGACGGCGTCAAGAGCTTTCGTAAAACCCGCAAAAATCTGTTTAAACAATTTAAACCTGATTGTGTGATTACCGATTTTGAACCGACCACTGCCTACCTGGCAAACTATTATAATGTGCCACTTATCTCATTAGATAATCAACACCGCATGCGTTATATGGAATATTCAAGGCCCAGTGAGTTTGCCAAAGATGCCCTGGTGACCGAAGCAGTGATTCGAGCAATGGTACCGAAACCTGATGTCTCGCTAGTCACGACGTTTCATCTTGGCGCTGTCAAAAATAATCATACATTTTTATTTCCTCCCATTTTACGTCAAAGTGTTTTGTCGCTTGTGCCTACTATGCAAGAACATATTTTAGTGTATGCGACATCTGGGTTTGAGACTCTGCTGGATCAATTAAAAGACTTTAGCCAGGAGTCATTTGTTGTTTATGGATATGATAAAGATGAACAAGAAGGGAATATTCAGTTTCGATCGTTTAGTAAAACCGGTTTTCTCGATGACCTGGCATCCTGTAAAGCTGTGATAGCAACGGCGGGTTTTACTTTAATCACAGAGTCACTGTATTTAGCCAAGCCCTACCTGGCATTGCCAATGCAGGGTCAGTTCGAGCAGGCATTAAATGCACTGATGCTAAATGAACGTGGTTACGGCAAGGCAAGCTTCGATTTAAAACCGGATGATATTTCTGCTTTTTTGTATCAGCTGCCAGAATATAATAAGAATTTGATTAATTATCCACGTGAAGGAAATAGCAAGATCACTGGGTTTATTGACGGATTATTAGGGCAGGATGGGAAAAAACTGAAACAGTATAGCCGGCGTAATAGAGTATCCAGTCGGCTAAAATAGGCATTGTTTGCGGCCCCCATTTAGCGTAACTTTTATTCAGTTGTGATTCAGGTTGGTATTTTAGTCTATATGTAAGGCATAATTACCAACGTTTATTACAAAATATTAACTATTTTAAACAACCAATGAAAGGATAGGAATGTGAAAATTCACACCAACAAATTTATCGCTATCGCTGTTTTGTCAGTGCTGGCATTCACTGTCTCGGCAGGGGATGCAAAATATAAATCGCAGAAAGACCGATTGAGTTATGCGGTGGGTGTCCAGATGGGGAATAGCTTGAAACAGCAAGGTCTTGAGGTTGATGCCAAAGTTGTGGGCCAGGCGATCGCAGATATTCTGGCAGGTTCCAAGCTCAAGGTGAGCGACAGCGATATGCAAGCAGCGATTACTGCCTATCAACAGGAGATGACCGCCAAGCAGCAGGCTGTAGTGAAAAAACAAAAAGCGGCAGGTGCCGAATTCCTCGCTAAAAATAAAAAACGCAAAGGGGTCAAGACCTTAGCTAGTGGTGTTCAATACGAGATACTGAAGGCGGGTAAGGGTGCGAAGCCAAAGAAAACAGATAAGGTTAAGGTTCATTACCATGGTACGTTGATTGATGGATCGGTATTTGATAGCTCAGTAAAGCGTGGTGTACCGGCAGAATTTCCTGTAAATCAAGTTATACCTGGCTGGACTGAAATTTTGCAGTTGATGCCCGTGGGTTCAAAATGGAAAGTGGCTATCCCGTCCAATCTTGCCTATGGTGACCGTGGTCAGGGCAAAATTGGTCCAGGTGAAACTTTACTCTTTGATATTGATTTGCTCGAGATTAAAAAATAAGCGTTTTCTAGTTTGATAAAACGGCACTGCCTGATCACTAGTGTGGTCGCAGTGCCGTTTTTTTATGCCTAGTTATTTTGTGGATTTATTTTGGTTACTTAGTTGTTGTAATTAGGAAGAATTTTTTTCTGCTTGCGACAGCCAAATGCTTTTGTTTCAATCTGTAGTCCGTTTGGACAATAACTAACACGATTGAAAAATATGCAACCAACACAACTATCTGGATCATCTGAGATAAATTGGAAACGTGCCATTGTCTTCGTTGATATGGATGCCTTTTTTGCATCGGTCGAACAATTAGATGATCCTTCATTACGCGGGCAACCGGTAGCGGTGACAAATGGTTTACGCGGCACGTGTATTATCACCTGTTCTTACGAAGCGCGTGCCATGGGGGTGCATACGGGTATGCGCATCAAAGAGGCACAGCAGTTGTGTCTACGATTAGTACAACGCCCGGCGCGACCGGAGCGCTACGCCCAGATCGCAACACGTATGAGCGACATTTTGCGCGAAAGGATTAGCCCTGATATTGAAGTATTTTCTGTCGATGAGGCCTTCCTCGATGTGACGCATTGTCAGAAATTACTCGGATCGCCAGAGTCGATTGCACTGCAGACCAAGGAACTGATTCAGGATGTTATCAAGTTACCCTGCACGGTAGGTGTGGGCGGTGACAAGACGACGGCCAAGTACATCGCAAAATCACATAAGCCGGATGGCGTTGGTGTATTGCTGCCCTGGCAGGCAGCCGAACATCTACGAGATGTGCCCGTTGCTAAATTGTGTGGCATAGGCAAAGGCATTAGCCATTTTCTTGCCGCACGCGGTGTGTATACCTGTGGCGATATGGTGAACTTGCCAGTGGGGGTGCTTGGAAAACGTTTTGGTTATCCGGGAAGACGAATATGGTTGATGTGTCAGGGCCTGGATCCTGACGCTGTGCATACCAGTGTTGCTGCACCTAAAAGTTTAGGCCACGGCAAGGTCATGCCCCCGGATACAAAAAACCAGGATATCCTGATCACGTACCTTGCGCACATGAGTGAAAAGATTGCGATGCGTCTGCGTCGTCATGCATTGGTTGCCAAAAGTTTTTCAGTAGGTTTGTTAAGTGCTTATGGCTGGCTTGGTGGCACCTATCGAAGCGCGTTGCCTACCGATGATGGTAAATTGATTACCGCCTTTACACGACAAATGCTAGATGAACATTGGCGAGGTGAAGGGATATCACAAGTTCATATTACAGCATTGGACCCTCGGCCAGTTGATGGTCAACTGGAATTGTTTGAAGAAGATGATCATGCACAGCATAGTGATCGCCAGGCGGTGAATAATGCGATGGATACGATTAATCAGCGTTATGGTGAACTTACTTTAGGACCTGCTCGTTTGCTAAAACGTTCTGATATGCCAAATGTGATATCGCCTGCGTGGAAACCGAGTGGGCCACGGCAGTCTATTTAAAAATACCAGTTCAGATAACCCTGGGTAATATTGCGAGTGAAAATCTCCGCCGTCAGATTGGAGTCATTGTCTGTATAGGTATAACGCACGCCAAGCTCAAGCCCAGAGATTGGCGTGGCATAAAGATTTAATTTGTATTGAAAGCGATTATCTTCTCGAATGAAACCGGAAACGGATTCGGCTTCATAGATGCTATTGCGGAAAACGATCTCATTTTTCATCCTAAACGTTGCGGGCAGGCTGTTTTTGAGTCTGAGCCGAAGACTATGACGGGTTGGTGAGTAATTGCGTGTTGCAGTATCTTGACGATCATTCATCTCATATTCATAACGCAAACGTAGTTGGCCGATAGCCGTAGCACTCACATACTCACCACGAAATCGCTGACGTGTGCCATCAAGATAATCATAGAGTAGGTTATCAGATGCTACATCGCTAAACTGGTAACGAAACCGCAGATAATTTCCCTTGCTAGTATAGCGTTTCAGGTCCAGGCGCAGGCCGGATGTTGACTGGTAATCAATATTATCGAGTTGACTGCTTGTGTAATGTAACGATGGCGTGATTCTCCATTTTCCTGTTTTTACAGGAAAGGCCAGAGCTGCTCCAGGTTGGGTAAAATCATTACTGTTGATCGTCGCGAAGTTCTGATCGAAATAGGAAAATTTCACATCGACATGTTTGAATAGAATGTTCAAATAAGCATAAGTTTCCTGAATATCATCTGATTGTGTTGACGGGGAACCGGTTGCAGCCTGGGTGACATTGCTGTCATGGCCATAGGCAATATTGACACCACCATCTAAAAAATTCTTTTGTGTGTTCCGTTTATGTTTGTTTCTTTTCCGGGTGACACTGTATTTTTTTATCATCCTGCTGGCGAGGGTACTAATTTTGGGATTATCGTTATTACGTGCCGCCTTTTTAAACCATTCAATTGCTTCTCTTTTTTGTTTTTGTTTGAGCTTAACCAGACCGAGATTGTATTCAACGATCGATTTGAGTTTGTTACTAGCCAGGGCGCCCTGAAATGACGTCTCAGCTTGTAAATACTGTCCAAGCTTATAATGACTTACACCGAGATTATATTCGATGACGAATCGGTTATAGCCGCTGGCCCTGGCTTGATTGAAGTAATGGATGGCTTGTGAATAGTTTTTTGATTTGAAGGCCTGCATGCCTCGCTGAAAGAAAGTATCGTCGCCAGCAAAAGCTGAGGCCACGCTGATAGTGAAAACCATGGCGATAATCAAAAAACGGAATCGCGTGGCGGGCATGGTGGTAAACAGTCTCCTCATAAAAAAATGGCCTGTCTTTTAGGACAGACCACTACATTACAGCATATCTAAATTGTCGGAAAGTGGCTGTTACACATTCAGGATTAAGGTGTTTCCGGTGCCTCTGGTGTTTCAGGTTCTTCCGGTTCCTCAGGTTCCTCAGGTTCCTCAGGTTCCTCAGGTTCCTCAGGTTCCTCAGGTTCCTCTTTTTCAATCTCTTCCTTCTCGACTTCCTCTTTTTCTACCTCTTCTTTTTCAGGTTCATCTTTTTCGTCTCCTTCCTTGTCTTCCTCCTTATCGTCGTCCTTGTCATCATTGGGAGTCGATTCGTTACTCTGGTGATCCAGTTCGGGTAGTTCAATCTCGTTAGTGATCTCATGTGCATCCTCACTACGAATCACATCCATTGTGATATCAGACAGGTCTGGTGCATCAACGGCATAAGCGACCGGGCTGGTCAGTGCCAGCAGTAATGAGATGGTGAATGTGCTCATCAATTGTTTCATATGTGCTCCTGGTAAAAATCCTTTTTAGCTAATCAGGGTTGCTGTGTAGTGCGAAGAGGCAGGTATTGCCACCAGGTTTAATTCAAAGACACGCGTTTGTCCCTCGTGGGTAATTTTCGCATACAGGGTACCGCCATTTTTTTCTTTTACAATTAATGGCAAGGAAAGTTTATTACTACCCTGTTTGAAGCTGGTTTTCCATTCCAGACTTCCGCGATTAGGGTAACCCGCAATCTCTGTGCCTGCCGGTAATTCAATTCGAATCTGTGCATTTTGAAGCTGTGTGGGGCTGTTAAATACAAGGTCAACCTTGCGTGTTTGCAGTGGCTGCAGCTCGACTGTCATCACTGGCATAGAATTGTTTTGCTCTAGTGACGGGCTGTTGAAGATAAACAATACCGCAAAGATGGCCAGGGCCGCGGTACTGAAACCAGCCGCAAACCAGATAGGCACGGAGCGTGGTTTGTGAGTGCTCACTTTATCTTTCTGGCTTTCTTTCGTATTTTTCAGGAACTGCAGAACCCGCGACTCATAACCCGCGCGAGGCGTGGGGATGTCGAGGCTGCTGAGCTGCTCAAGCAGATTGTGTGCAGACTGATATTCTGCCCGGCATGATTCGCAGTCCAGTAAATGCTGAGCCATAGCCTGCCGTTCCTGCTGGGTCACTTCGCCATCCAGGTAATCGTCGAGTCGGCCTGTTACGGATTCACATTTCATTAATATTTGCCTCATAGGTTAACACGACGAATTTCACGAAATGGTTCCCTCTGTAACACCGTTCGCAGGGCTTTTCGGGTGCGGTGTAGACGGGATTTCAGGGTTCCCAGCGGGGTCTCCATGATCTCGGAAATCTCCACCAGGGTATGTCCCTCCACATCATGCAGCAGAATCAGCATTTTTTGCTCAGGGGCTAGCTCATTGAGAGCCTTTTCAAGCTTTTCGCCCAGTCGGTGTTGCTCAACGGCCTGGATGGGACTGAGAGCAGAATCCACCTGTTGATTCATGTTCTCGGTCTCATCCTCATAATTCGGGATGCTGGGATTGCGTTTTTGCCTGCGGGTAAAATCGATAAACTGGTGATACAGGCTTTTTAACAGCCAGGTCTTTGCTCGTTCCAGCGAATCCAGATCAATATCCTTGTTATACAAACTTACTAGCAGTTCTTGCACGATATCTTCAGCATCATCCGGGTGGTTGCTCAGCCGGTAGGCATACTGATAGAGAACCGTGAGGTAAGGGCGTATCTGCTTTTCAAAGCGTTTTTGCCTGGAGCCTGAAAATAAATTATTAAATCGCATGACTGGAAATTAGCTATTTGTCTGGTCGGTGCTACTTATGATGTTTTGTTACGTCTTTCTATTACAACTTATTTCTTACCATAATACAAAATTAACTAGCAGGCGACTCTTTGATTGAACATGTATGCGGAAACCTGCATCAGGTAATCAAGTGGTTAACTGTTTTTTGTTGCCTTGTTTGCCAGTAGCTCAAAGGCGATAGAGGCGTATTCACTAAAGTGAGAGAAGGTGTGGAATTCTTCCATTGTGAGCTTACGGCCACTGCGTTTGCAGTCTGCATAAATTAAACCACGCCCTTGTCCATTGACCCAGATGGGCATGGCGAAAAACTCCAGTACATCAATGCATTCTCTAATGGGTTTGGTGAGAAGGGGCATCATGTTTTTACGAATATTGTCATTTAACCAGAAGGCATTTCTTGATTTCATAATAGAGGTAAAAATATTTCTCTCGTCAAGCGAGATGGCAAAGCACTTTCTGAAACGATCTTTTTCATCTCCGAGAGTATATTTTGCATGCAGGTTATTATCCTGTGGTGATGTAAACGCTATGATGGTGCGTTCCATAGCCAGTGCACGGTAAATACCTTCACTGATAGTGCCAAGGATGGCATTCAGATCTGTTTTTTCATGCAGCATGGTGGTGAGTTCGCGGAGTATGCTCATTTGCAATGACTGATCGGCTACATGTATGTCACCTATTTCTTCAAGCTCACCCTCCTGGTTGTCACTAACGGGCAAAGGCATATATTTTATTGCCGCTTCTGCACCATATTCCTTTGCGGTCCGTGCAGCTTCATGTGCACTATTTTCAACAAGCACGCTGGTCTCTTCCATGGATAACCCAATGTGTTCGGAAATATTCTTAATGCACTCACTGGCTTTGATTCCACCCCAGCCATCTTCTACCGACAGGATCAGGTTATTTGCATAATCCAGATCCTGTACTGCGCGATTATCGGATTGATTTCCTGAGAAGTATTCGGTCAACAACGTACTCAGGCTCCATTCTGCATTTAGTGATGCTGATAGTTGTTTCAACGTAAATCCCAGCACGGCCTGTTCGGCTTTTTCCGAGCTCTCCCAGTTTTTATAGGCCGTGTCCAGTTCATTTGCCTTGCCGTAAGGAAAGCACCAGAAGGCCATTTTACCCAGGCGGGAGAGCAAGGCCGCGACGAACACGGCCTCAGGTTCAGAGCTCCCTCGTTGTTGAGCCATGCTTCGTGCCTGTACGGCGGCATGAAAAGAGCGGGCCATTTCTTCAAGCGCATGGTCATGCTGTACGCCCTTTATCATAGGCTCAAGCAGTGCGATGGACAGGGCCATGCTGCGAACCGTATCAAATCCCAGCAAAACAATGGCGCGGCTGATAGTGTTGATGGGCTGGCCGGAAGGATTAAAGATGACGCTGTTGGCAAGGCGTAGCACGCGTGTCGTCATGGTGCTGTCACGCAATATGAGATGAGCCAGGTTGGCAATGGAGGTGTCTTCTTCGGTCGATGCGGCAGCAATACTGCGCGCGGTGTGGGCGAACACCGGCATCTCTTCTTCGCTAATGCGACGAGTCCACTCTTCTAGACCGACTGTCTGGTTTTTCGACTGTTCCATCTGCCTGCTGTTTTAGAATACTTGTGATTAGGTACTGTATCGAGCAAAATGAAAAAACATAAAGGGTGATCTAACTATTTGATCTAATTATATTTCCCGACTCAATTACATTACTAAATTAGTTGTTTATAGACATAATATTAGATGCGGTTGAGCCTGTTCTCAGGTTGGTTTTGATGAGTCGTGTGCAATGGAGGTGTTTGGTAAAAAGGGCTGGTGGCAGAAAAAGCTAAAAGCGATTTACCTCGACAAACATGGTCGCAAAATTCATTTTATTTTTTCTAATAATATTCCTTTCCCTTGCCATCAACTTGCCTGATAGCATGATTACGCGTTTGGGCTTAGATGCGAATTACCTGTTAGCGGCTCTGATCTCAATGGTGATCGCTGGTTTGCTCGTGCACCGCCGTATGCTTCTGGTAATTTTAGTTTTGCTTTGCACATTAGGTGCAAATTTACCTGAGGAGGTCATTGATCATCTTGGTCTTGATCGGGATATCTTGTTTGCCACCCTAGTTGCCTTAATTGTGGCGCCTTTTATTGCTGGCAAGATCGAAATTAAATAGCTGCAAACAAGCTCGAAATCTTCGTCAGCAAATACATTCAAGCCCAGGCAGGAAAGTGTTATTTATGGCAATAATCATGCCGGCGATCACCTGTAGAAGGGGCTCTGATACGTTACAAACTGTTAACTCGATTGACGGAATATCACTTAATGTGTACTAATCTACTACCCCAACTGAATAATAGATTTCAAATGAATCAGACAATTGGAAATGCATTAATGGAGAAGCGCAAGCATAAGCGCATCCAGTATGGTCGGACAGTAAATGTTCGGACGCAAAAGGGTCGCGATCTGAAACTGGAGATCCTGGATTACTCTATGGGCGGCATGGGGCTGGTTAGTCACACCTTGTTTAGACCTGGCGACATACTTGAATTTGAGTCCATTATGACACTAGATGGCGACGTCCGTACCCTTGAGCTGAAGGGTGAGGTTTGTCATATTCAGGAGCAGTTCCAGGAATATGCATTCGGGGTTAGCTTTCTTTAGCAGTCGATTTTTCCCTTCCATATTTTGCAATTTGTGACTTTGATACCGTTCCTTACATAGTAAAAAGCTTATATAGTACAATCATAAGAATATAGCCGCAGGTTGGATAACGGTTTGTTGAAGGTGGGTCAGTTGGTAGAACAAGAGCACGACAGGCGCAGTTTTCCCCGCGTCCCTATTCAGGCTCGTATGCGTGTCAGCCACTCTCGTCTTGGCACCCTGGAAGGTTATTCCATCAACGTCTCAGATACTGGTATTTTCCTCCGCCTTCACGATGTGCCCAAAGTCCCAAGAGGGGCACATGTCGGTCTGCAAATGCTGGATTCAGCCAATCCCGGCATCATTTTTAACACACGGGTCATTCACTCATGTGAAAGCGGTCTCGGGATTGCTATCGTCGACTATGAGCTGAATGGTATGCGCTACACTCTGGATGAACTGCGGCGTCAGTGGGACGTGAGCAAGTCTGATATGCCTTATGACGGTTCCCGTGGGCTTCACATAACCAAGACCAAAAATTAGCCAGGGCCAAAAATTAACGCTCATTGCTCTGCCTGGTAACCTCTTCCCATAAGCCAGATCGGTTCTCACTGAAGTAATATCTCTAAAAACCAAAGAGTTAAACCTCTAATCTAGGGTGATCTCTAGCCATAAATAAGCTATAAATACCTTACTTAGATTGAAATGCCTGATTTTTCAGCGTCAAACACACCTCACCGGGATAAGACGATGGTAACAAGTGCTCAACGGGATATTATAGAACGTCGGATTTTTACACGCCGTCTGGTCAATGCGCAGGTCAAACTGACCCACAGTACTATCGGTGAGGTAAGGGCGCGTACACGTGATATCTCGGACAGTGGTGTGTTTGTAGAGGCCTTTCCCGTTCCCAAGCTACCTATCGGCTCTCATGTCAAAATGAACCTGCTCGACTCTCCTCAGCCCGATATAGGCTTCAATATGAAGGTTGCCCGGATTGAAGCGGGGGGACTTGGTTTGCTCTTTATCGACTATGAGATGGGTGGGGAACGCTATACCATCGATAGCCTCAGGCAACAGTTTAGAAACAAGAAATAGTCAGTTTTATGACCCCGATTCATATCCGGGTGCTGCGGCATTCGGCCTTTTATACTCCCCTTCTCATGACCATCGCGGGCGGTTTCCTTCAGGAAGAGGGACTGGATGCTCGCTATGACATCGCCTCGCCCGAGAATAACGTGGAAGACGGGATTCAGTCGGGTCAGATCCAGGTCGCCCAGTCAGCGGTGGCAGTCAGCCTTGTTTCACCTCAGCAGAATATCCCTGATGATTGCCAAATTCATCATTTTGCCCAAATTAATCAACGCGATGGTTTTTTCCTGACGGCTCGCCGGGCCCATGAGGGTTCTCACGGGACGGATTTCGACTGGCGTGAGTTAATTGGTAAGCGTGTACTGGTCGACCATTTTTTTCAGCCCCTGGCCATGTTCAAATTTGCCCTGCACAACCTGGGTATCGATTTTACCCAATTAGAGGTGATCGATGCGGGCGATGTGAATGCCATTGATACGGCATTTCGAGGAGGGCAGGGCGATTTTGTCCATCAGCAAGGTCCCTATGCACAGCAGCTGGAAGCTGATGGTTTGGGTAAGGTCGTTGCGAACATAGGTGATATAGTCGGACCGGTCGCTTTCAGCAGCCTCTGCGCATCGAATGGCTGGCTACGTTCCGATATGGCGAAGACATTTATGCGCGCTTATCGCAAAGGTCGCGAGGCTAGCCGAAATTTACCCGCCGAAGAGATTGCCCGTCTCGAAAATTTTTTTTTTCCTGATATCGATATGGCTGTACTGACTCAAACGATCGCTGCCTACCAGCGTTTGGGGTGTTGGGAATCAGAGCCGGATATTTCCAGAGACGTATATGATAAGACCCTGGACATATTTGAGTTTAGTGGCGACATAAATCAGCGTATTGCTTATGAGGATGTGATTTGCGTGCCACCTGCGTGATAAACTGTAGCCAACAGGAAGACACAATAATAATAACGGAGCAAATAAACCATTGGTACTTGCGGACTTCTTTTCAGGATTATCGACAACCGCCTCTGTTGCCTCGACCTTTCAGTCTTTACTGAAAAATACGCGAGGTACACAACGTGCGCTGCTACTTGAGTTGCAAAAAAATATCAATTTACTAAACCTGTTTATCGATGACACCTCCAGAACGACCATCATCATTAAAAAACTAAATGTCGCTGAATATGAAAAAGCGGTAAAGAGCGATTTTAATTTTAAGGATCTGAAAAAGACACGTGTCAGCGGGCGCCTGGTTTTGAATGTTAAGTCTTTGCAAGCCTATGCAGGTTGGCAAACGGAACAACTGTTCGAAAATATTTACTTAAAGATGCATCAATTGAAAAGTATTATTGATATTGACCCTGATAATAAAAATTTCCGTTTAAGTGTACGTCTTAAAAATTTACACAAGATTATGATTCTGTTACTCAAGCATATAAAGTCCTGAATTATGGCTGGTTCATCAAAAAAAGTTATTTATGCCGCGTTAATCGGTAATGCGCTGATCGCAGTAACCAAGTTTTTTGCGGCGTTTATTACGAATAGTTCGGCGATGCTCTCTGAGGGTATTCACTCACTAGTCGATACCGGTAATCAAATACTGTTGTTGTATGGCATTAAACGTGCGCAAAAACCTGCGGATGAGATGTTTCCGTTTGGTTATGGAAAAGAAATTTATTTCTGGAGTTTTGTCGTCGCGATTCTTATTTTCGCGGTAGGCGCAGGAGTTTCTATTTACGAAGGTGTTCATCGCATTTTGCACCCGCAGCCAATGAGCGATGTTTATATTAACTACATTGTCCTGGGACTAGCTATCGTATTTGAGGGCATCGCCTGGATGATGGCGATGAAGGAATTTTCAAAACAAAAAGGTGAGCGAGGTTTTGTCTCTGCGATACAACGAGCTAAGGATCCCTCCATCTTTGTTGTACTGTTTGAAGACACGGCGGCAATATTGGGCTTATTAGTCGCCTTGCTTGCCATTTTCCTGGGACAGCTAACCGGCAACATTTATTTCGATGGTGTCGCGTCCGTCATTATTGGCCTGATTCTGGGGGCAACGGCAATCTGGCTGGCCTATGAAACCAAAAGCCTGTTGATTGGTGAACGGGCAAACTCACCGGTTGTAAATGGTATTCGCGAGATAGCACAAAATTCAGTTCAGGTAGAACATGTTAATGAAGTGGCGACCATCCATATGGGGCCCGATTTTGTGCTGGTTAATCTAAGTCTGGATTTTATCGATGCGATTAGTGCGCAGGATATCGAACAGACGGTTTCATCGATGACCTTGTCGATTAAAGAATCTTATCCCATTGTGAAGCGTGTATTTATTGAGGCGGAGTCACGAAGTCAGCATTCTAAAACATCGAAATAACAATATTATCTAAAATAAAAAAGCCCGATCAGTTGATCGAGCTTTTTTCATCTTGAGGTGGAGCTAAAATTTAAGCCGCAACTGTTTTTTCGCTATTGAGGTTCATGCGTTCCACCGTCTCCTCGTGAACTGCAGCCAGTGTTATCCCGTCTAAATGACTCGACACTTTGGATTCAAGTACGCCCCAGGCATACATGGTTGCTGATTGCGGTTGGCCATTGAAATCAGCGGCTGTTTTGCGGTTGATGTCTATTGCTGAAACAATCTCTGCAATCGAAATAACTTCGCTGGGTTTACCAAGAACATAACCGCCGCCAGGACCACGCACGCCTTTGACGAGATTATTTTTACGTAATAACGCAAATATTTGTTCAAGATAAGAGAGAGAAATATCGAGCTTCTTGGCTAAAGAAGTTAATGATACGGGGTTGGGCATTTGGAATGCCAAATTTAGCATAGCTTTAATTGCATAATGTGCACGAGAAGAAATAGTCATAGCCTTACTTTCCTGTAATTTAATTGTTGTCCAACTTAACTGATCTGCAGAAATAGCCTTTCCTTTGCGACATTCCTTGTTCATCCCGGATAGGCTAAGTGCATTCTACGGATACCCTGCTTACAAAAATAGGAATTAACCTTTGTTTCCACAATGTTTTTTTTGTTAATTATTGTTAATTTTAGTCTGGTTATCCTTCGGCCGTCTTTTTGTAGGGTTGTTCATTCTTTCGTCAATTGAGTCAAAACCAGATGGCATTGATAGAAATAGTTTAAATTCAGCTAATTATGGCACAATCTGAAATATTACCGTTTCACAGGAAGGTCGGATGTCGTATTACGGGATTACCCAGATTCTTCGCTATGTGCTGCTAGGATTACTCAGCAGTCTGTTATTTGCCTGTGTAATTAGCACCCCCGATAAGAAATTTGCAGCAAAAAATCCATCCGCTCAGCCCTCTCAGTCTGTGGCGCAACCTATTTCTATCGCAGACGAAAGCCTTGCAAATGAAATAAACCAGCTCAAGACTCCCCGCCAGGTGAAGAACAAGATTCTTAGGTTGTACCACGAGGATCCTGTTGAGAGGGCGTGGGCCGCTTATCAGTTGGCAAAACTAGGGCGAGGAGCCGCGCCCGCCGTGCCTTATTTAATCAAAATGCTGGCTGATGACACTCCTGTTTTGTTATCTCGTTATCTCGGTGGTGGTTTTCATTCGAGTTCGGATACCACACCTGCCCAGGAGGCATCGAGAACGCTGGCAAAAATTGGCGGCCCGGCCACAGCAGGATTAATTGAGGCACTGAATTCACCAAATGAAAAAGTGCGGCGTCTCGTGGCTAAATCCCTGGGGCAGGTTGGTGATATCAAATCAATTGAGATTTTGATCAAGGTACTTTCTGATCCGAGTCGCCGCGTGCGTGCCGCCGCGGCCATTGCGCTGGGGAGTTATAACCATCCTATTGCATCGCAAAAGCTAACTGAAGCCTTTCCATCAGCTGCCCCTGAAATACGCGTACATCTTGTTTATGCCCTGTCCCAGATTAATGACATCATTGCGGTCCCCTTTTTGATCGATCAATTCAGTCAGCAACCCCCGGATGTGAGAGCCGCGATTGCATTGGCGTTGGGAAAACTACGTGATGCGAGGGCCTTGTCCGCGCTATTAATAGCGGTCAGTGATGACGATGAAATTGTCCGCGCCAATGCTTTATATGCATTGAGCTCTTTTTATACTCCAGAAGTTATCGATACTCTCATTGGTAGCCTTGACGATCCCGTTCAGCGTGTGCGAGAGGCGGCGGTTGAGGCGCTAAGTCAGTTAACCGGACTGAAGTTGGGTCCAGTTAAACAGCACTGGCTGTCATGGTGGGAGACCCAAAAGCAAGCTATGACAAAGGGCAATAAGCTTAAAAAGCAATAAGTCCAAATAGCCTGCAATGGCTAGCGCAAAGTGAGACCGGGTTTATATTTTTCACCGCCACGTTCTGGTGTAATCGCTTCGTCATTCCCCCTAATTGACATAAAGGCGAAAGATTTTGTTTAAGCAGGAACGTCGTGAATACACGCGCGTTATATTCAGGCGTGAAGTCTATTTAACGCTCGCTAATGGAGAGTCATGCCATTCGGTATCTGAGGATTTTTCAATGTATGGTATGAAACTTATGACGGACTCGGCACTGGATAAGGATCAAACCCTGACGCTTGATTTTAAAATTCTCAGTAAAGATGACTGGCGTGAGATAAATTTACGCGGCAAGGTTGTTTATTCGACCGCGGAAGGTGAGAGTTACAAAAACGGGATCAGTTTCTATTAAATACTACTTCGTCGTTCCCATTTGCGGATCGACCTTTAGCAATGTTAGTGCGCGTTGGGCCTTATCTATGCAATCCGGAAATTTACCATGCTGCTGCTGTATTTTTGCGGCCAGGATTAAATTTTGAATCATGGTCCGTGTTGCTTTATCAAACACGTTTGTCCCGTCATTTAACTGTCGGCTCGCGCTTTTGATGTCTCGATCGCATTGAATATCTAAACGAACGGTACGTTGCCTGGCGCAGCCAACAACAAGGGACAGGCTCAGGAAAAAAAATAGTGTTGTTCTTAATATTGTTCCTAGAGTCATGAGCTTTTATCGTTACGAATAATTATTAATATATACTAGCAGAGTCAATTCAAACAATAAGGGCTTAATCTTATGCGTGCATTACTGGTTGTTGCTCATGGTAGTCGTCGTGCCGCGTCTAATGATGAGGTGCGAGCTCTGACCGAGCAGCTGCGTCCTCAGGCTGAGTCAGAATTTGGCTATGTTGCCTGCGCATTTCTCGAATTGGCGGATCCCCTGATTCCAGATGGTCTGGAGCAGTGCCTGCAAGCGGGAGCGAAGGAGGTTGTTTTGCTACCGTATTTCCTTTCAGCCGGTCGGCACGTCACAGAAGACATTCCCAATATAGTGGCTGAATTTACGGCAACTCACCCTACATTAAATGTGCAGATCGCACCCTATTTTGGGACGGCGCCCGGCCTGCCAACGGCTCTGCTTCATTTGGCGATTAATTAGCCAATAGACATCCGTTTAAATAGTTTTCACAGTGTAAATATCTCACGAAAATATTTAGTGAAAATATTTTTAGCTTGATCGAAATTTTGCGCTAGATCATGTGAATGATCAGAGACTTAGCTTGCAAAAGTCACCCAAGATCTAATTATAACCTATTGATTTTAGGGGACAAAATCTTAATGAAATGCCGAGGCGGCCCTTGCCAGTACTGCCGGACAGTACTATTGTTAGCGGGCTAGTTGCTGTTAGCTTAATTGTATCGGCGGCTGGGCGGAAGAAATTTCGCATTTTCTTTGTTGTTATATAATTAAACCTCTCCCGTGGACACTGAGTAATCCTGGGGGAGGTTTTTTTTTGGTTTGTTTTCTCTTGCTTTACTTTAGCTTCGATAGCTCGATATCTTTGGTAACTAGATTAAGTATCTCGCTATTCGAGAATTTGAGTACAATGACAGCATTATATAATTATAAAAATATATGACTGATTCACACGATCTTGAACTTGTCCTTAAGTCTCATATCCCCATCGTTGTTATTGAAACACGTGAGGAACGTCGTGCCGTCAATCTTATTCAGTCTTTGCAGTTTTCAATTGGTTTACCGATTTATCGCTGGACAGTGACAGAGGGTCTGCAGAGAATCGATCTGGATTTTGAACCTCAACGCATAAATTCTGAACCTACGGCGGTTTTGGGTAACATCAAGGCAGGACAAAATGCGGGTATCTTTGCCCTACTAGATTTTCATCCCTATCTTGAAGAGCCAACACATGTTCGTCTGCTCAAAGATATTGCGCTTGACTATCATGTTACGCAACAGACCATTGTACTCATCAGTCACGATATAAAAATTCCACCCGAGCTGAAAAATTTTACTGCCCGTGTAGAGTTGAAACTGCCGGATGAGACAGCACTGAGGGATATTGTTAATAACACAGCAGAAGAGTGGTCGAAACGATATAGAAAGAAGGTCAAGGCTAACCCTAAGGCATTTGATGCACTGGTTAATAACCTGTCCGGCTTAACCTATTCAGAAGCACGACGCCTGGCCAGAACCGCGATTTATGATGACGGTGCGATTACTCCCGACGATTTACCTCAGGTGATGAAAGCCAAGTATGCCTTGTTAAGTAAAGAAGGTATGTTGCACTTTGAGTTAGGTTCTGAAAAATTCTCAAATGTGGGCGGCTTTGGAAAGTTAAAGGCCTGGCTCAGACAACGCCAACCTGTTTTTAACGGTGAACTCGAAGGACTTGATACACCGAAGGGTATTTTATTGTTGGGCGTACAAGGTTGCGGCAAGAGTCTCGCCGCTAAAGCGGTTGCCGGTGTGTTAGGTATCCCGCTATTACGAATCGATTTCTCCGCCATGTTTAACAAGTATCACGGCGAAACAGAACGAAACCTGCGCGAATCCTTAAAGGCAGCGGAAGTGATGGCGCCCTGTGTGTTATGGATCGATGAACTGGAAAAAGGCATTTCAGTCAGTGACTCAGATGGCGGAACTTCCAAGCGTGTATTAGGGACCTTCCTCACCTGGATGGCCGAAAAGCAGTCGGCTGTTTTCCTGGTTGCCACCGCGAATGACATCGACAGCCTGCCACCTGAACTAGTGCGTAAAGGCCGCTTCGATGAAATATTTTTTGTCGATCTGCCTGATGAAATGAATCGTGCACTGATTTATGAAATACACCTTCGTAAAAGAGATGTTGATAGTAGTCAGTTTGATCTTGTGCGGCTTGCCGCGGCCAGTGAAGGTTTCTCCGGAGCAGAGATAGAGCAGTCTATCGTATCAGCTATCTATACGGCGCATGCGAATGATATAGAACTTAGCAACAATCATATCTTGCAGGAAATAAAAACAACGAAACCACTCTCTGTCATCATGGCGGAGAAAATATCAGCCTTGAGGGAATGGGCGGAGGAGAGGACTGTTTCGGTTAATTAGGTTTTTGTCATTCCCATGACGATACTTTCTATATTATTTATTTGAAGGACCCTACGAGGGCATTTTGTTTTATATATAGTTTTTTCGCCCACTGGGCGAGTCACTTTCGTTGTGCAGACAAAGAAAGTAACCAAAGAAAACTGTCCCCCGATGCTGGTGTACCTCGTGAGTTTTCGTGTTTTTTGCTGAGGTCCGGTTTTGATTCGCATCCATGCTCAACAAAACCGGGCTCGGCGTCCTGCCTCGCGCTTATTTTATTTCTCCAAAAAACACGAAAACTCACACACCATCACATGGGGGAGATCTTGCTCACAACAAGAATAGTGACGTTAGTTTAGATTAATGTCTCTGTGCCAGCTAAGTGGAGGATTCCCCATGCCATCGCTATTCTCGTGCGTTGAATGAGCGCAGGTTGCGCCCGAAGGGGCGAGGCAGGACGCCGAGCGTCAATTGCAGGGGCATGGATGCCCCTTCAATTGACCGCCCGAGCACATTCATAAGCACGAGAATGCTCAGCGATTGCGGGGTGTCTTTTTTCTTTGGTTACTTTCTTTTTGGACAAGCAAAAAGAAAGTAACTCGCTTCAGCGAAGCGAAATAAAAATAAATTTTTAGAGAAGAAAAATACTTTGCTTCACTGAAGCAAAGAAACACATCCTAACCTTACGGCTGTTTACCCATTTTCAAAGGCAATGCCTTTTGTCGTTCATATTCTTTCATTGAACCATCATAGAGTTTTACGTTTTCATAACCCAGTTGCCGCAACGTGAAATAAGTGTGTGAGGCACGATGCCCGGAACGACAGTAGACAATAACCGATTGTTTAGGATCCGTTAGTCCTACTTTGGCCAGTTCCTGTTTAAGAAAGTTGTCATCATGCAGGGTAAATCCTTTGTTGATATTGAGTGCCTGATCCCATTGCCAGTGTCTGGCGCCGGGGATATGTCCGGTACGTGGGTATTTAGGGTGACCTGTATATTCTTCAGGACTGCGGACATCGAGTAACAAGGTGTTTTTGTCTTGTGCGGTGACATTGCTGAGAGTGGCGGTCGCCTCGGTGCCGGTTTTTTTCGGTGTATAGGTTTTGGCATGCAGTGCGGGTGCCTGATATGAAATTTTGCGTCCTTCGCGTATCCATTTAACTAATCCACCGTTGAGTAGTGACATATTAGCGTGACCAAGTTGTTCTAATTCCCACAATAGTCGTGACGCGTGTAATCCGCCCATATCATCGTAAGCAACGACATGTGTTTGCTGGGTGATACCTATCTGCCCTAACAGTTTGATGATCTGTTTTTGTCCGACACTTAAGCTAACTTTGTTTTTTGATTGCGTCAGGTATTCATAGGGCAGGTTGATGGCACCTGGCAGGTGAAAACGCTGGTACTGTGTGCCATCAGACATATCAATTAAAATGATATTGGCCTTGTTTAAATTTGCTGCCAGCCAGTCAGTCTCGACCAGCTTTTGAGTGGGGTCAGGAGCAGACCAAAGTGCGCTAACGGGCAGCAGCAGGATAAGTGATAAAGCGATTTTTCGTACGAGCAAACCGGAAACCCCCTTGTATACAATAGACTCTGTCGTTAATCTGTGGATTGTAGAATAGTAGGTGAAACCTTACCACAGCATGCCAGCCGTTAATTGTAAATACCACACATCCACACCTGCTCGTTGGACTTGCCACCGTTGCCGGATAAGTTTTTGTCCGAGTTGTGTGGCAGAAAGCGGATCGGGGCATGCACCTGACTGTCCCGTTTGCAAACGTCAGCTGCAGTCGCTGGGTTCAGAGAATCTGGTCACGCCTTTTTGGTCACGGCTTCGCGAATTTTTTATCTATCCTGGTCATCCTGGGCCTTTGCTTCTGCTCGTTGCGTTAACCGCCGTTATTTTTTTGATCGGACAGGTACCCGCCGCCTGGAGTGTCACGTTTGATATTGCTATTTGGCGAATAGAGCTGATCTATTTTTTCTTATTTCCCTTTATCGTCTTATTCCTGAATTATGCATACAACGTATTGAACGACACCGCCCATGGGCACTTGAAACCTGTTGAAGTCACGGCGGAGCGCTTATTTGCAAATAGTACAATCGTCTTTGAATTATTGCTGTTGATTCTGTTTTTGAAACTGTTTGAAGTGGCGGCTCGAAATCTATTGCATGAGCCTGGTTATCATGCTGCGTCAGTGTTTACGTCCCTGGTGACGCCAGCCATCATAATGGTCCTGGCGATTGATAAACAGTTTTTGAATGCGATCAACCCTATCGCCGTCATGTCCGTTATTGCCCGGATTGGTATGCCATATTTTATTATGTCGGTATTGTTTTATCTCCTGGGTATTGCTCAGGACTATCTGATGGACATACTACTGAAATATATAGATCAGGCTTATTCTCTGGCTGCTTATGCCTTTGTTACCATGTATTTTTATCTGATTATGTTCAACATGATGGGATACATCCTGTATCAGCATCATGGTGTGCTTGGCTTTGGTATCGATGTTGAAATGCATGATCAGGAAGATGAAAGTCAATTTGACACGGTGAACGTGAGCCCTGAAATGCGCGGGGTGGAGATTTTGATTCATGAAGGTAAAACCGATCAGGCGTTGAAAGAGTTGCAGGAGATGGTAAAAAAGAATCCGAGCAATACGGATGCACGCGAGCGGATACTTAAGTTATCAAGATTAGTCGGTAATACAGAATTGCATGCGATACAGGCACAATTATATATGTCGTATCTAAGTGATGAACATAATATTGGTCAGGCGGCTGCCGTTTTTGAATCCTGCTATGAATATGACAAGACGCTGAAGCCAACTAAAGCAGCCGAGCGGCTCGAAATGGCCAAATACTTTCGAAAGAAAAGTAAATACAAATTAACAACGGCAGTGTTAAATGATTTACACCGCGATTTTCCCAGTTTTGATGGAATTCCTCAGGCTTACATGATCGTCGCACAAACCTTATGTGAACAGTTTAATGACGATGAGCGAGCGAAATTGATTCTGGAATTTGTTATTAAAAATTACTCATCTCATTCTTTGATACCTGAGGTTAAAGAGTATCTCAAGATCGTAAAAGGCCTGTCTGCAAGCTAGCGAATGAGTTACGACGCTGCCTGGATCTGCTTTGCTTCCGTGCTATCAGGGTATAACTCAAGCAGCATGTTTGAGTAATGAGCCTGTTTTTCCTCGTTTTTGTTTTTATAGTGCCTTGCGATTGAGGATAATACTTCTGCATTTTTTTTAAATTCTTTTACAGAATTTACCAGAAGGTTTGCAATCTTTTCGGCATCATCAATATTTCCCCCTGCGGCAAATTTTATTGCGACATTGGCAAGAAGATCTGGCGTCCATCGAGGTTTGGGTTTTGCATTTGTTGCGTAGTGTTGATAAGTTTCGAAAACGACTTTGACTGTTTTGCTACCCGTTCCTGGAAACATGAGTAGCGCGTGCGCGTAATGATGGTAGTCATCAGATGCCGGGTTATATTTAGCGATAGTAAATAGTTGTTGTTGAATTCTTAAATCATCAGGGTATTTCCGTTCAAGTTCTTTAAACGCTTTCTTGGCCTCATCAATTTTCATGCTGGCGAGTAATTGCTGTGCCTGTGAAAACGCATTTGTATAGGCATCTCCCTGCTGGCTTTCGCCTATATTTTTTTGCTTTAGTGCGCCAGGAATGAATTTTAAAATTCCTGCGAACAACAAACCACCGATGAGTCCGCCGAGATGGGCGGCAATATTTATATTGGAGTCAAAAACAAAATAAATAATGGCCTGGGATAAAAAATAGAGCGGCAGGATCCAGACGGCTCTGGCCTTTATAAAATCAAAGTAGATAAATAGAAAATAGAAAAAGGAAATTTTTCTGAAGCCGTATATCATGATGGCCATGCCCAGAATACCCGTGATGGCGCCGGATGCGCCGATACCATAAGTAAAGGAATCGCTATATAAGGTGGCATACAAAAAATTACCGGCCAGCCCTGAAAATAGATACCCAGCTAAAAATAGCAGGCGACCCATCAGTATTTCTATACCCAGACCGAGCAGGATCAGCATCACGATATTACCTATAAGGTGTGCATTGTCCTCATGAATAAACATACTGGTGAAATAAGTTTGCAGACTGGGTTGGGATGGGTTGAGAGCATATTTCGTCTTAGCCGATCTACTTAACAAAGTATGAAAATGATCTTTGTTTGCGCGCCACTCAGTATATATTTGGTCACCAGGTTTAATGACTTCGTTATTCTCAAGTTTCTTTTGAAATTTGCCATCCTGTCGCATTTCAGCATAGGCATTGTTATTTTCTGCGCGGTCTGGTTTTTGTTTTATATACTGAGTTAGCTCGATCATATCCAGGCCAGAGCTTTGATAATACTCATGGGCGTATTGCTCATATCTATCATCGTTAACCTGCCACATATAGAAAATCAACACATTAGCGATGACTAATATCAATGTAATCAGTGGAGGATTTTTCCAGTCGGGTTTTTGTTCAAGCGGTAAAAACATCGATTAAGTCACAAATTATTTAATAAAACTCGTTGCGGGCCGATGATATGCGAATAATAGTTAAGTCAGTCAAAGATAAGTCTGCGGGCTTGTTTTAATATTTTAATTGTTTTATTTACACATTAAGGTGAGTATGGTGGAAGTCTCCAAATTTGTCACGCAATCTAGGGATGAAAACGTGGATAATCAGCAAGTTATCGATGCTGTCGCAGAGGCAGTTGATCGCCACCAAATTTTTGGTGACCTGCTTACGACGGTAGAGAAACAATACCTGCTTGATCGCGGCGTTGTGCGTAGCGTGCTGCCTGGCGTTAAGTTGTGCCGACAGTCACAACGTGATGACAAAGTATTTATTCTGGTCGTTGGTGAAGTCGAGGCCAGCTCTGGTGAAGATGCTAGTAAGACGCATATTGCGAGCCTCAGGCAAGGCGAAATTTTTGGAGAAATCGCGGCCCTATTTGGTATGCCGCGCGTCTGTGATGTAACCGTTGTGCGACCCTCAGTCGTGCTTGAAATTCCTAGTGAAGTTTTACGTTCCATAATAGAAGCGCGGGTGGAACTACGTGATGCCGTGGTGGATCGCTTCAAGGAACGGATTACAGAAACGGCCCTACGCACGGTGCCGATGTTCCGCTATCTTGATGACGAAACAATGAAAATGCTGGTCACGCACTCAACCTTAATGGGGGCGCCTCCTGGCAGTATACTTATCGAAGAAGGCGAGGTCGGTGAAGCACTCTATGTGGTGATATACGGCAACATGCGCGTTAGCCACAATGTTAATGACAAACACCTCAATCTGGCGTTGTTACAACCTGGAGACTATTTCGGTGAATGGTCACTGTTAACAGGTGCGCCTCGAACCGCAACGGTTTCGGCATTGTCTCAGGTGGAGCTGGTTTCGCTTGATCGTGCGACATTCCTGGAAATAGTACAAAAGCACCCGGAAATTCGTGACCGGATCGATCTTGAAGCACACAATCGCAACGACCAGTTAAGAACCAAGGAAGCATTGTGTGGTGAGTCAAAGGCCAGTCGGAATCTCGATGGTATTAAGGATATCCTCAAACGAAACGAGTGACGTGTTTACATAGGTTTTAGCCGTCGGGTAAAGTCTACTGTTCTGTGGTCTAGAGTGTGATAGCGCTCCTTGGCATAGGCCTCCAGTTGGTTTACAGTTAACGAACTAATAATCTGGTGGAGGATAACCATGTCTTTGTTTTCAAAATCAAAGCGAATTTTACTAACCCTTGTTGTATTTTCAACATTTGGCCTTGGTCTGCAAAATGTTGCTAACGGAGCAATTGTGAGCTCAAGTGACATGATCGCAGCGCAACAAGACCTGTTTGATCGTGATCAACTAAAAACATTAATGTCGCGCGAAGATGTGCATGAGCAACTGGTTGATTTAGGTGTTGATGTTGATGCGGCAATTGCTCGTGTTGATAGTATGACCGACATCGAAGTTCAACAACTGTCAGCTAAAATGGATGAGATGCCAGCCGGTGCTGGTTTTATCGAAACAGCCGTGCTGGTTTTTTTGGTGTTAGTTGTGCTTGAAGTAACAGGTGTGACGGATCTCCTGCCAAATATCTAAGTAATATCTATATGCAATACAATAATCAGGCTGCTTGTCGAGCGATAGGCAGCCTGTTTTTTTGTCTGTTCCTTTTTGCCTGCGCGGCTACTCCCCAATCAGATTCTCTTGTTGCCTCGATACCTGCAACATTAAAACAACCTGTAGAGTTAAGCTCAGTTCCTTTTTATCCGCAGAAAGATTATCAATGTGGTCCCGCCGCGCTTGCAACCGTTATTAGTCATCAGGGACGGGATGTTGATCTGGCAGAGCTGACTCGCAAAGTTTACATTCCAGAACGTGGGGGCAGCCTACAGTTAGAATTGATTGCGGCGGCGCGTGAATATGAACTGATACCTTATAAATTAGCAACAGAGTTAGATACGGTGTTGCATGAAGTGACTGCAGGCCGCCCGGCCTTAGTGTTACAAAATCTTGGCGTGAGTTGGTATCCACGATGGCATTATGCGGTAATTGTTGGCTATGACCTGAAAGCTCGAGAATTAATTTTGCGCTCGGGTACGATAGAACGCTATCGGCTTAGTCTATATACATTTGAACACACCTGGCGGCGAGGGAAGCGCTGGGCGATGATTCTGTTAAAGCCTGGAGAGTTACCGGTGGCGGGTGATGACTGGCGTTATATGAATGCGATTGTCGGTTTCGAGCAAAAAAATAACTGGCCCCTTTTGGATAAAGCCTATCAGGCAGGGCTCCAACGCTGGACTCAGAGCCGTGAATTATTGATGGGGTATGGTAACAATCTGTATATGCAAGGTCAGCTTGCCGAGGCCTTGATTCAATATGAAAAAGTCATTGCCGATGATTCGAATTTTGCGGCGGCTTATAATAATGCGGGCCAGGTTTATGCTGAGCTTGGCCAGTTCAAAAAAGCAGAACAATATATGCAAAGGGCTATTTCTCTTGGTGGCGTGCACATCCAACAATACCAGTCTACACTGAATGATATTCATAACATGCAAAACAAAAACTAGTCTTGTATTGGGGAAGTATTACAAACTATAAAGCGAGTAATGGATGTCGCAGAATGCCAATGACATGATCGCAGAGCTTGAACGGGATGCGAATGCAAACAAACTAGAATTACCTTCTTTGCCTGATATCATCATCTTGATTCAGCAAGCGATTGATGATCCCAGGAAAGGCGTCAGCCATGTTGCCCGAATTATTCAGCTAGACCCAGCCCTCAGTGCACGTCTGCTGACGATTGCTAACTCCCCCCTCTACCGGGCTAATCTGCAGCTGCAGGATCTCAAACAGGCCATTCAGCGCTTAGGTTTGGCGGTAACCCGCAACATTGTGACGAGCCTGATCGTACACAATATATTTACGGTCACATCTAACCAGGTACACAATAAAATTAAGGGTTTGTGGCAACATAGTTGCCGGGTAGCGGCCATTTCAAAGGTGATTGCAGCACTGACACCGGGGATTCAGCCTGATAGGGCCATGTTGGCTGGATTGTTGCATGATATCGGGGTGCTGCCTATTTTGATTTATGCAGATCAATACGATGCGGGTGATGTTAGTCCCGAGGTGCTTGATGAGGTTATTACCCAGTTGCGAAAGACATTGGGGCAAAAAATTATTGAAGACTGGAAGCTGGGTGATGATCTGACAGTGGTTCCTGCTGCTATCGATGACTGGCAACGGGATCATGAGGGCCAGGCAGACTATGCTGATATTGTGCAGATTGCACACATACACAGCCAGTTTTGTGAGAATACGAATCAGGATATTCCACCGCTGACCCGGCTGCCGGCCTTCAACAAGCTAAGTCTTGCAAAGATGGGTCCGCATGCCGGACTGGAATTGATCGAACAGGCGCGGGAAGAGATTAACGCGACGATTCGGTTATTGAATGGATAAATATTTTTACGGGTAACCAAAATGAAGTTACATAAATTTATTGCTGTACTAGTTTTGTTATATGTTAGCCATGGAGCGTATGCTGATTCACTGAATATTCAACTCAGCGATGCAAGTGCACGGTTGATTTATGCTGCCGAAGTTTTTGGCGGTGAGTTTGGACCGACTGATATGGAAGTGGGTGCCTATTTTAATGACGTGGATGACACTGTGGCACATGTTAGTTTGGTATTAAAAACTGATTCGATTGAAAATCCTTTCGTCGCTGCAATCGGTGGTCGATTCTATTATGGGGACGTCGGTAATGCTGTTGGCCAAACTCCTGCAACTGTCGCTGCTATTACATTTGGTGTGTCGTTAAGTTTCAAGCCAGAAAGGCTGGTAGGTGTTGGATTTAGTGCGTACTATTTTGCATCACCCAGTGTGACTTCCTATCTAGATGCTGAACGCTTCGCAGAATATGGTCTTACCATGGATATAGTTATCACCGAACAGGTGGGATTTTATGTAGGCTATCGAAACATGTCTGCTGATCTTGATACAGGTGCTAATCTCGAAATTGACGATAGTTTTATGTATGGGTTTGTATTTCGCTTCTGATTTTAACTTCTGCTGATCTGAATTCCTGGCCTGGTTTCTGAGCCAAAGATCGCGATTCTGATAAACTTCAATCTTGCTGACAAATAGCTGAAGATAGTATCATCAACCGCTCTTTTGTCTAGCCGGACATTCTCTCGTGCAAAAATACACAACGGTTTTCTTTGATTTATTCAATACGTTGATCAGCGTCGGTGAAGTGCCGTCCAGCGTTGGTCTATTTACCGCAGATATTCTTGGTTTTGATCATGAGCAGTGGAATTCGGCATGTTTCAGTGCCGCGCATGAAATTTGTCAGCCAACAAAACATGAACAGGTTTTGCATGTACTGGCAAAAAGTATCGATCCTATGATTAGTTTTGCGCGCGTAAAGAAGGCCGCCGAACATCGTCAGCGACGTTTTGATCATGCCCTGCAGCAGGTCAGAAGTGATGTGCTTGGTGCACTTCGACAATTGAAGCATAACGGCACAAAACTTGGTCTGGTTTCTAATGCCTCAACGGCCGAGGTGGCCGCATGGCCTGATTCACCGTTGGCCGATTTATTTGATAATGTATTTTTCAGTTGTGAATGTGGTTTTAAAAAGCCGGATGATGAAATATATCAACATGCAATGAACGAAATGGACTCAATCCGAGATCATTGTTTGTTCATTGGCGATGGTGGGAGTAATGAATTGTTGGGTGCACATCAGGCTGGTTTGACGACGGTGTTAACAACACAGTTTTCAGCTCTTCACCGTATTGAAAAGGTGCGTCAGCTGCAAGGTTCTGCGATAAGCCATGAAATAGAACATATTCGTGATGTATTGGCGTTACTGGAGTTAGACAAACAGTAACATGAGGATATTGCCGGATAGCTAGAAATAAAAAAGGGCCCTGAATCAACAGACGAGAAGATCCAGGGCCCCTTTTTGGCAGAGCTTTTAGTTAACCATCTCTTTAAGATTCTTCAATGGCAGAATCTTAACAACGTTACACGCTGGTTTGGCTTTAAATACAGTAGGTTCGCCAGTAAATGGGTTGATACCTTTGCGAGCCTTGGTAGCTTTCTTGCGCTTTACTTTGATTTTGCAAAGACCTGGCAGAGTGAAGATACCCGCAGCACTCTTTTTGATGTGACCATTAATAAGCAATGCCAGTTCGTCGAAGACTGCAACAACATCTTTCTTCTTCAGATCAGTTCTTTCAGAAATTTCAGTATACAGCTGAGATTTAGTCATTGCGGTACGAATACCCTTAACGGTAGGTTTTTTTACCGCAGCTTTTTTCTTTGCTTTCTTTTTCGCTTTTTTCTTTGTAGCCATTTCGTGAACTCCTGAAACGATTGGTTAGGTGTTTATTAACAGAATGTATTTATTCAAAGTACAATAGCACAATCATAAGATAAGTGGAGTGAGAAATACACTTTTTTTCTTAAAAAAAGTTTAAAAAACCCTTAAAATATAGTCTTAGATGAACTTTTAGGATCAAAACGATCCATGATACAGGTATTAGAAGATCATTATGGTTGAAACACTTCAGATTGCGGTCAAACAACAGGGATTACATCTCATTACTGGACAGATCGAGAAATTGGTGCAGCAGGCAAAAATGAATACCGGTTTGTGTACCGTTTTTATCAAACATACATCGGCGAGCCTGCTGATTCAGGAAAATGCCGATCCATCCGCGAGACGTGATCTGGAGGCCTGGTTGAACCGTCTGGTCCCTGAACGCGATACGCTATATACCCACACTATGGAAGGGCCGGATGATATGCCGGCACATATTAAGTGTGCATTGACGGCATCGACGCTATCCATCCCTATTGTTGATTCAACCCTTGCGCTTGGGGTTTGGCAGGGCATTTATATTTGGGAGCACCGGCATGCCAGCACGATACGTGAACTGGTGGTTCACATCACAAGTTAATGAGTAGCCGTTCACAATTGGTTTACCAGATTTGTTCTAGCGGGCAACTCGCTCATGCTGAGTGCTTTGAATTCACGATACCGAAAGATTTGCTGGATAGAACAGGCAATCTTGCTTTACGTACCGCAGAGGCGTTTGTGGTGAACTGGCATGGAGCTTATGTGGCATTTCTGAATAGCTGTCCACATACCCAGGTAAATCTTAGTTGGTCACCAAACCAGTTTTTTGATATTGAATCCCAATATATTCAATGCAGCATGCATGGTGCGCTTTTCGAACCAGCATCAGGCGTCTGTTTGCGTGGTCCCTGTCTTGGGCAGTCCCTGACGCCGTTGCCGACTGTCGTACATGATGAGATGGTGTGTATCGACCTGTCCTGACGAATTGTAGACGAAATAGTACAAAAATTGGCTAAAATAGGCCTATTTCTGGGCGAAATCGTCGTGTTTGTCTGTAAAGTCAGCCTCCTTTCTTGCCGATATAGTAAGCAGAATAATATCGACTATTGGCAGTGATCGGACACTTATAGGATATTCAAATGCCACGGAGACTCTTTTTAGTTCTTGTTTTTTTCTCAGCAGGTTTGACGGTTAGCAACTCGCTTGCTGCCCAGCAGGTCTATGTAAAGGACAGCTTGCGTGTCGGCGTGCGTGCCGAGCCGGGTAATACGGCTACGCCTATTTCTGTTGTCACGACTGGAATGAAGCTGGATATCATAGAGCGTGATGGTATATACGTAAAAGTCAAAATGCCCTCAGGTGTTGAAGGCTGGATAAAAGCGACCTACGTCTCTGAGACCGTCCCTTCCATTATTAAGCTGAAAGAGCTGCAGGTTCAGTTTCAGGCCTTAAAATCACAGCAGGAGAAACAAGGCCAGCATGTGGAAGCAACGGCGTTGAATAATAAGAACCTGAGTGCAGAGCTAGAGCAACTCAAACAGGCTAATGCCGAGTTGCGCGTTCAGTTAGAGGATGAAACACAAACGGGTTTTGCTGTCGGACTGGCCTATGCATGGAAAATAGGACTGCTCCTGATAGTGGCAATCGGTGGTTTTGCTGTCGGAGCAAGCTGGTATCGCAAGCAGACGATGAAACGCCTGGGTGGGCTTCGATTTTAGTTTTAGGATTTTAGATTTGGGGTTCTTATATTAGCTTCTAGAGCTAGAAGTCTATATTAGGCACAAATGGAAGTCGCCATTGCCTTTAAGGTCTCACTGCCTTGCAGAACTTCATCGGTAATCTCGAAAACATCTTCCTCAGTCAGGCCCAGTTTTGCCAGCAACTCGTCCGGGATTTCATCAGTATCCGCATCAGACATGCCATGCATTTTCAACAGGCGTTCGGATAGGTTTAACAGGTTCGCATAGGTAGCGTGTGGACCGTCGTAGCTAAGATTGTGGTGCTCAGCAACCGTTATCGATAATTCCTTAGGCATGTTCCATGCCTCCATTAACCAGGCACCCAATTCGTTGTGCGAAGTGCCTAGCAAACGTAGTTCCATTTTAAGAATAGATGCATCCGGATTGGCCGTGATCATTTTGTTTAGCCACGTGTGTTCATTTGGGGAAAACAAATTCAGGACCAGAAACCCGATGTCGTGCAACAACCCGGCAAGATACGCCATGCCTGGCTTGGGACGGATGTTTCTGGGCATCGCTGTCGACAATTGTTGTACAAGCGCCGCGCTGTAGGTGGCGTGTTTCCAGAAATCTTTCTGCCCGAGTGGTCCCGTTTCAGGTAATTTGAAAACTCGTCCAAGCGCATAACCGAGCGCGAGGTGTAATACCGTTTCATAGCCAAGCACGCGGAAGATGGCATCTTTCAACGAGGTAACAGCTTCGGCATTGTTAAACATGGCCGAGTTTGAATAGCGGATGATCTGAGCAGAAAGCGATATATCGGTTTCGATGATGACGACCAGATCATCGACGGTGCTCTCCGGGTTATCACGGACTGCCAGAATACGACTAGGCATGTCGGGTATCGCCGGTAGCCGATCGATTTTTTTAATTCGCTCTTTGAGTGAGAGTCGATTTGCTTCTTTAATCTGGGATTTTTTGGGCTCGGGTGGTGTTGAAAATGAACCGCCCAAAAGCGCATCAACGGCTATTCGTTCAAAATCCGTTACTTCAACTTTAAATAAGGTGCAGGAATCAGGTGATACAAAATGAACATAATCCTGGTTGGTCAAATGTTCATCGATGATAATTTGGAAGCCATTCTCATTGACCGGTTCAAAACCAGGAAGCTGGGCAGCGGCCATTATTTTTTCCAAGGCTATTTTATCATCGACAATTTGCACGAGTCGATGCAGGGTGGCCTGTAGTTGGGGCTGGTTTACCTGGTGGTCCGCGGGGTAAAAGGCGATGACCATGCCATTCGCGTCCTGTGACACAGAGATATTACTCACGCTGTGTAAGGGGACGGTTTGTTCAATCCAGTCTTCTCTTAAGCTCACCGTGTCCGGTGCTTTTATCATTTTGAATGGGATGTGTTGGGTATCTAGCAATACCGAGATCAAGTCAATTGTCGACACGATCATTTCCTTTTATTTTTATATGTACTCACTGTGCGGCTTTCGCTTAACTTAAACCCAAATCGGCATACGCAGGGTTTACTTTAATAATCCGAATAGGAATATTGTTAACAATTGTTACAGTGACGCGCCCACAGACGCTATACGTAACGCGTAATGGATGAGGGGGGTAGGTAAAAGTTATATCGGCGTAGTTGAAAAAATGTTTAACTACGTCTGATCGATTCTAAGACTAATCTAAGAATAAATTTAGATGAATGGGTGAATTGCGAGCTCTCTCACACTTCATGCCTGAATTCATAACCTGATAGTGTTAAACTTTTTGCCATAAATATTGTGAGGAAATAAGTGTAAATGGGCGATTCTTTATCAATTACGGTTGAGCAGTTACAAAAACTGGAGCCATTATCAACATTATCGATAGAACGGTTAGAAGAGCTCGTTTCTTTGTCGTATGTCGAAAAATTGCCCATTGGAGTGAGCATCTTTCATGAAGGTGATATCGACAACCAGACGGTATATTTGCTCGATGGGGATGTACAACTTACGACATCCGATCAAAAAATCGACAAAGTTATTTCTGGCTCACAGGAAGAGGCTAAATATCCGCTGGATGATAGCCAGCCCAGACAAGTGTCGTGTAGCGCGTTGTGCCGAGTCGAGCTTATTCGTATTGATAACAGTGTCCTCGAATATATGATGATGTGGGATCAGTTGGCCGTCTCCGAGGAAAGTGCACCCGATACGGAAGAAGTGAAACCGGACACAACAAAGAGCAAGACCGAGAGTGATGCCTCCGCGTCAGAGCCAGAGAAGGAATCTTCAGGGAAGAAATCTCCAGAGAAGAAATCAGCTGAGCAAAAATCACAAAAAGAGCAAGTGTCCGAAAACAGCAAACCTGAAGAGATCAAACCAGAAAAAATAAATTCAGAACAGACAAAGCAAAAAGAAGCCCCGGCAAATAAAAATCAGGGAGGACCAAGCCCGGACAGCATACCGGAAACCGATGAGGATCGTAGCTGGATCAGAAAGATGCGCCACATCATGGCATTCAAGAATATGCCGCCAGCGAACATCAAGGCACTGCTGGAAAAAATGGAAACTATTTTGGTTGAGAAGGGCGATGTCGTAGTACAGCAGGGCACAGATGGAGATTACTATTATGTACTCACCGAGGGTGAAGCCGTCGTCACTCGTATGGTCGAGCTTGCCACGTTGTCACCCGGCGCAAGCTTTGGTGAGGAAGCACTTGTCTCTGACGCAAAACGGAATGCCTCTATCACCATGAGTAGCGATGGTATGTTGATGCGGTTATCAAAACAAAATTTCAGCGCCTTGCTGAAAGATCCGTTGCTTGAGCGGGTATCCCCCGATGATGCCAGACAGCAGATAAACAAAGGCGCGGTGTGGCTGGACGTCCGTCACGCAAAAGAGTATGCACATTCCCGCCTGGCGAAAGCGATCAATCTGCCTTTGCATGAAGTACGCCTTCGACTCGATGAACTGGATAAGAACAAAAACTATATTTGTTATTGCAGCACAGGCCGTCGCAGTAGTGCCGCCGCGTTCTTGCTGGTACAAAATGGATTTAATGCGAGAGTCTTGAGTGGTGGAATTAAAGTGATGGCGCAGGATTTGGTGCGGTAGGTTTGCTTCTTTAATTAATGACGGACTTCGCGGTGGGTTCAACTAGTCGACGCAACACTTTAATCTTACAACAAAAACAATTCACTTTGAGCGGCGGCTTGTTGTCCCATCATGGTTGGTTCCCTCCAATACACGTGTTTGTATTAGATCAGAATTGGAACACCAGCGTAAATTAGTTTTTCAACAGTATCGGCCAGAAGCAGTCGTTCAAGTTAACTAAATTTAACTTTAAAATATTACAGAAAGCAGCCATTCAACATTTTAATATACGGATGCGCTGTTTGTGCAGTCCAGGCACGCATTATTTTCGCGCGAACTTAATTTAATTGTTGGGAATTTTGATGCCATATTGAACAAGATTTTCTTCCATAATAAGATAGAGCTAAATAAGCAGACGTTACAACTCCCCAAGCAATCACTAAGGCCTTGATTGGTCATCTATCGCTCTCACTTGCGTTGCAAACGCGCAACACAGTCCATGCGTGCCATGGCATCAAGCGACGTTGCTGCATGGTTCTTGTGAAGCCTCTCCTTACTGAATCCTGCTTATTAAACTTTGTGTTATCCAGCCTTTGAGCAGACCGGCGGCATGGAATGGTACTTCGTCTTCGTTCATCAACGTAGCAAGCACTTCACAAACCTCATCAAAACTTGCACCTTCGCGTAATTTATCAAACGCTAGTTGTTCGTCAGTTTGCATTGAACGAAAACGTGTAATGAGTTGTTCGCGCCAGACTAACCATGGAGTAGCCGTTTCACGTTTAGCAGTGACCTGGCTCGGGTTGTCGTCGGTTAACGTCTGCCACATTTCAGGGGTATTCCATTCAAAGTCGAGGCGGTGCACGGAAGGATGAAGTGTAAATTTAAGCGCCGGCCAGTCTTCTGGTGGGATAGTCGCCATGTCCTGCTCGGTAACAGGCGTAATGTTTGCCGCATCAAAGGTTTGCCCCAGAGTCCATTCAAACAGGGCTAGTTCATGTAGCCAGTGCATACCATGATAACGATCATGTCGCTGTATCATGTCAGAGATAAACCCGGGTAGGTGACGCCCGAAATCACGCAGGCTGTAGTAGCATGAAGGATGCGCCTGGATGTAATCATCAGCAAGCTGGTTAAAGTTATCATCACCGATGGCCATCAGTATGGCAGGATAATCATTTGCTAATACTTCTTTCAATCGCGCACGATAGGCATGCGTGTAAATGGATAACTGGGTTTCTGGAGCGGCACGACCACTGGCGCTAACCCATGCTGTGGATACTGGCTTATCAGGTTGTAAGACACAATCCTGAAAAGTGTGTTGTAGTTTAGCAAGTTGTTTCATGTGCGTTAACGTCAGGCGACCTTTTCTTTAAAGTTACTTTCTGCAATGCGACGCACCTGTTCCAGCTCGTCGAGCAATTCAGACAATGGTGGAATATGATCGTCACGTTCTATCATGGTAGATACCCGGCCAAAGTGCTGCACCGCGGCGGCATACAATTCAAAGACCGGGTCGGAAATGGGGTGGTCATGGGTATCAATAATTAAATTATTCTCATGGGTATGGCCAGCCAGATGAAACTGATAGACACGCTCAGTCGGCATGGCGTGTAAATAGGTGTAGGGATCAAAATTATGATTAAAGGCACTGACGTATATGTTGTTAATATCAAGCAGGATCAGACAGTCGGCGCGCTCGGCAACTGCACTTAAAAATTCCCATTCGCTCATTTGTGAATCGCTATAACTGACATAGCTGGAGACATTTTCCAGCAACATCTGACGACCTAAATAATCCTGTACCTGACTGACACGATCAGCTACGTGCTGTATTGCTTCTTCAGTATAGGGCAGCGGCATTAAATCGTGCAGGTTGAGACCGTTAACGCCAGTCCAGCACAGGTGATCAGAAAACCACGCGGGTTCCACGCGTTTAATGAGTGCTTTTAATTGTTTCAGATAAGTGAAATTTAACGGCTCGGTGCTACCTATTGACATGGAAACACCATGCATCACCATGGGATAGTGCTCGCGAATGCGGGTTAAATAATCCAGCGGTTTGCCACCGTCAACCATATAATTTTCGGAGATGATCTCAAACCAATCTACCTGGGGGCGTTCTGCCAGCACCGTTTCATAATGCTCTTTGCGTAAACCTAGCCCGAAACCCAGATAGGGTCGGCTCTGGTTAGATTCGTTTGCGGCCATGCGTCATCCCTTGATATTATATCTTGTTATGAAAAAGACTGACGCCTATACGGAGAGCTAAGACGTCAGTCAATCCATTGGTAACTAGCTCTTTTCTTTCGGTTTATTCACAGAGCCACCAATTTCTTCGCAAGCATGTTTTGACATCGAAACAAAACCATGACCCTTGCATGCAGCATGGCCTTTACACGCATTCGAGGCAGTTTTACAGTCGTTGTGGCCTTTACACTTGTTCACACCAAAACAGTGAACGTTGGCATCACTGCCGGCTTGCACGGCTGTGATTGGTGCTGTGCTAAATAATGCCGCCGCTGCTGAAGCCATTGCGATAGTGGCAAATTTACGTCTTGTCGTCATAATATTCCTCCTGCTATTTAAATTATTGCCGTCATGACTTTATGCCATGCGCCATCGACCCCGGTGTATTGATGCCACCGACGTTATGTATATATATAGCTTAAAAATGTCACAAAAATATCACAAGGGAATAGCAACATTACAAAGATAGCAGTCTCTCCTGGCACATCAAAACCAAAACAAGAACCAGAACTGAGAACCCTACTCCCTCGACACTAGATTCTGATTTCATTCGTTGCTAAGCCGTACGAGCAAACGAGCTTTCCTAATGCTTTGGTAATTGTGGGGCGTTTGCTGGTTCAGCAGTTGAATCCGCCGTCGAATGCGGACACCAGGTTTGCTAACCCGGTGGCCAGGTCATTTGTCGACCGGCCAGGACATGCATGTGAATATGAAATACGGTTTGACCGCCGTGATTATTACAGTTCATCACCATGCGATAACCGTCTTCAGCGATACCGCGTTCTTTAGCGATTTTACTTGCGGCCAGTGTTAGCTTGCCGATGGTTTCGGCATCGCGGGCTTCAAGATCATTGGTGGTTGAGATATGCCGCTTTGGAATGCAAAGAAAATGATGAGGTGCCTGTGGATTGACATCGTTAAAGGCCGCAACGTCATCGTCTTCATAGATGATTTCGGTAGGGATGTCACCGTTAACAATTTTACAAAATAGACAGTCAGACATGACGCCTCCATATTATATAGTTAGGGAGATGGATTCGGGTGTTGAACATGTATCTGTTCTATTCCATCCTGGACTTCATCGCTTAATATTAAATCTGCACTGGTGATATTACTCTTTAATTGTTCCATCGTCGTTGCACCAATGATGTTGCTGGTTAAAAAGGGCCGACTATTTATATAAGCCAACGCCATTTGTGCCGGGTCAAGATGATGTTGTTTGGCGAGCTTAACATAGAGTTCCGTTGCCGAAACGGCTTGTTCATTCATGTAGCGGTTATAGTCAGGCCATTTACTAATGCGTGCACCTGCCGGTTGTTGGTTGTTTAGATATTTGCCTGAAAGCACGCCAAAGCCGAGTGGTGAATACGCGAGTAGTCCAGTCTGTTCACGAATGGCGATTTCAGCGAGACCCACTTCATAACTTCGATTCAATAGTGAGTAAGGATTTTGCACACTGACAACGCGTGGCCAGTTTTTGGTTTCGCTTGCCTTTAAAAATTCCATCACACCCCAGGGGGTTTCGTTGGACAGGCCAATGTGGCGGACTTTACCGCTTTTAACGATATCGTTTAATACTTCCAGGGTTTCTTCGATGGGAACAGGCTTGTCATCAGTATCATGGGTATAGCCAAGGTGGCCAAAGAAGTTAGTTTTACGATCTGGCCAGTGCAGTTGATACAAATCCAGGTAATCGGTTTGCAGACGTTTAAGACTATCGTTAAGTGCTGCCTCGATTGTTTTCCTGTCTAGCCGTGACTTGCCGTCTCGAATATGCGGCAACCAGTCTTCACCAGGGCCGACAACTTTTGAGGCAAGCACAATATCATCGCGTTTGCCGCGTGATACTAACCAGTTACCAATAATGGTTTCTGTTTTACCATACGTCCCCGCACAGGGAGGGATGGCATAGAGTTCAGCGGTATCAAAAAAGTTTACGCCGTTGTCGATAGCGTAATCCATTTGTGTAAAGGCTTCGTCCTGAGTGTTTTGCTCACCCCAGGTCATGCTGCCCAGACAGATGATGCTGACATCGATATTTGTTTTGCCGAGTTTTTTATATTCCATAGTATTTGTCTTTTTATAATAATAAATAAAACGAGTACGCTGGTGTAACCATATAGTTTATTCCCGGTAGGAGTAAATAGCTGCCATAAAAAAAGCCGGAACATGTTCCGGCTTTTTAAAGGTTGATTCAATCAACGATCACTTCTTCTTTTTCTGGATCAGTTCATGAATAACTGGATTAAGAATTAACTCCATTGCAAAGCCCATCTTGCCACCTGGTACTACGATGGTGTTGGGACGTGACATGAATGAATCCGAAATCAGATTTAAAATGTACGGGAAGTCCACTTTTTCAGGGTTACGGAATCGAATCACAATAAAGCTTTCGTCCGGCGTCGGGATATCACGCGCAATAAACGGATTGGATGTGTCTACCGTAGGTACACGCTGGAAGTTGATATCAGTACGTGAGAACTGTGGGGTAATGAAATGCACATAGTCATCCATGCGACGCAGGATGGTGTCTACAATCGCATCAGCAGAATAACCACGCTGTGCATTATCGCGGTGAATCTTTTGAATCCACTCCAGGTTGACGATAGGCACCACACCCACAAGCAGGTCGGTGTGCTTGGCAACGTCGACCTTTCCATCGACAACACCACCGTGCAGACCTTCGTAAAACAGCAGGTCGGTATCTTCGGTGATATCTTCAAACGGGGTAAACTGGCCTGGTGTGAGGTCGGTGCTCAGGCGAGCGTTATGCTGAGCCGCTTCTTCATCACTATGTAAATAGTAACGACGCTTGCATTTACCGGTTTTGCCGTAGGCTTCAAAGGTTTCAGCCAGGGTGTCGAAGTGGTTTGACTCCGGGCCAAAGTGGCTCAGTTGTGAGCCTTTGGCGGCAAACTCTTCAATCGCGACTTTCATTGCGGCACGGTCATAACGGTGATAACTGTCACCTTCAATAACCAGAGGATTGATCTTCTCGCGGAAGAAAATATGCTCAAAGGCGTTCTTAACGGTAGTGGTACCGGCGCCAGATGAGCCCGTAACCGCGATAACTGGGTGCTTCGCAGACATGAGCGACTCCTAAAATCTTATAAAATATTGTTCAGGCATGGATAAATATGGATAAATGATGGTTAAGTGCATGTTTTTACACTACTTTTATCCTGCCCCCCCGAAATTGAGCCGCCCATTGTACTGAAAAGAGACATGCCTGTAACCCTTGACGGGGCTTTTTTCGTGTTGGGCTGTTGGCCTGGGGGCGATTATGATGGTGGTTTTTTGTTCACATCAGGATGGGATGCAAACAAGGTGGATACTATGCGCGTTCCCGTTCTATTGCCCGGTAGCCAATGTCTTTTCGGTAGAAGGCACCCTCCCATGAAATCTTGTCGACCTGCGTATAGGCTTTTTGCTGTGCCTCAGCCACGCTGTCGCCGAGGGCGGTCACGCAGAGTACGCGTCCACCACTAGTAACGACCCGGCCATCTTTCATGCTGGTGCCGGCGTGGAAGACTTTCACGTCATCAGGGACGGGTTCGGGGCATGCTTGCAATGAACCAACTCCAGTAATAGGCAGGCCTTTGTCATAACTGCCGGGATAACCCCCTGCGGCCATAACGATGCCCATCGAGGCACGGGGATCCCATTCGGCTGTTTGTTGATCGAGAGTTTGATTCACCGCGGCCAGACACAGACTGGCCAAATCAGACTTGAGCCGGAACAATATTGGTTGGGTCTCGGGGTCACCGAAGCGGACGTTGTACTCGATCACTTTGGGTGAGCCATCGGCCATGATCATCAGACCGGCATAGAGGAAACCCGTATACGGGTGGCCTTCGGCAGCCATGCCTTCGACGGTTGGCTCGATGACTTCTTTCATGATGCGGTCGTGTATCTTGGGAGTAACTACTGGGGCGGGGGAATAGGCACCCATTCCACCCGTATTGGGTCCGGTATCGCCTTCGCCAACCCGTTTATGGTCCTGACTCGTGGCCATCGGCAGAATGTGTTTGCCATCGACCATGCAGATGAAACTGGCTTCTTCACCATCCAGAAATTCTTCAATCACCACCCGGTGTCCGGCATCGCCAAAGGCATTGCCTGAGAGCATGTCTTCGACTGCAGCAATGGCTTCGTCTTCCGTCGTTGCAACGATGACGCCTTTGCCTGCGGCCAGACCATCGGCCTTGACGACGATCGGCGCACCCTGTTCTTTTATATAATCGATAGCCGCGTCGGTATCAGTGAAGTTGCCATAACTGCCGCTGGGAATGTTGTGGCGAGCGAGGAAGTCTTTGGTAAAGGCCTTGGAGCCTTCCAGTTGCGCGGCACCTTTAGTCGGACCAAAACAGGCCAGGCCCTCTGCAGTGAAATCATCAACCACACCGATTACTAACGGCGCTTCCGGGCCGACGATGGTCAGCTCGATGCTGTTTTCTTTGGCGAAGTCGATTAGTGCAGGTATGTCCTCGGCACCGATATCGATATTTTCAATTTTGTCTTCCAACGCGGTTCCTGCGTTACCAGGTGCAACATAGACGTTGGCGACTTTTGCAGATTGCGCAACCTTCCATGCCAGCGCATGTTCCCGGCCACCGCTACCGATGATCAATACGTTCATGCTGTGTTCCTATCCAAGAAGTAGCTCAGGTTGTTAGTGCCGGAAGTGACGCATTCCAGTGAATACCATCGCCATGCCATGTTCATTGGCGGCAGCAATTACCTCATCATCTCGCATTGAACCACCCGGCTGGATGACGGCAACAATGCCAGCTTCTGCGGCGGCATCGATGCCATCGCGAAATGGGAAAAACGCATCCGAGGCCATCACTGAGCCTTTGACTTCCAATTTGGCGTGTTCGGCTTTAATACCCGCGATACGTGCAGAATTAATACGGCTCATCTGGCCGGCACCCACGCCGATGGTCATGTTGTCCTTGCCATAAATGATTGCATTGGATTTCACAAACTTGCTGATCTTCCAGCTAAACAGTAAATCTTCCATTTCCTGCTCAGTGGGTTGACGCTCAGTAACAACGTTTAATTCGTTATGGAGTTCAAGGTCGGCATCCTGTACTAGCATTCCACCATTGACGCGTTTGAAGTCTAGACGCGGGACGCTTTCTGCGGACCACTGACCACATTCGAGCAAGCGAACATTTTTCTTTTCAGCGACGACTTTAATGGCTGCATCGCTCACTTTAGGCGCAATAATGACTTCGACAAACTGGCGTTCGACGATGGCGGCAGCCGTCTTACCATCGAGCTCCTGATTGAAGGCAATGATTCCACCAAAGGCTGACTCAGGATCGGTCTGATAGGCGCGGTCGTAGGCGTTCAGCAATGAATCGCCGATAGCCACGCCACAGGGGTTGGCGTGTTTGACGATGACACAACCTGGGCCTTCACTAAATTGTTTTACACACTCCAATGCCGCATCGGTGTCACCGATATTGTTATATGAAAGTTCCTTGCCCTGTAACTGTTTTGCAGTGGCAACTGTCGCTTCTTGTTGTTCATTTTCAACATAGAATGCTGCCGCCTGATGCGGGTTTTCACCATAGCGCATAGCCTGGACTTTGTTGTATTGAAGATTGATGGTGCGAGGAAAGGTCTCTTTTTCGCCGGTGTGTTGCATCGCGCCAAGGTAGTTGGCAATTGCACCATCATATTGTGCGGTGTGCTCGTAAACTTTTACCGCCAGGTCATAACGTGTTGCATCGTCAACAGTACCGTCATTTGATTTCATTGCATCGACCACTGTGGCGTAGTCAGCGGCATTAACGACCACCGTGACATCACGGTGATTTTTGGCTGCGGCGCGCAACATAGTAGGGCCGCCAATATCAATATTTTCTATTGCGGTTGCCAGGTCACAATCGGGATCGGCAACGGCCTGTTGAAAAGGATAAAGATTTACAATGACAAGATCGATCGGCGGGATGTTATGTTGTTTCATCACGGCATCATCTTTGCCGCGACGTCCCAGTAAACCGCCATGAACTTTTGGATGCAATGTTTTTACCCGGCCATCCATCATTTCAGGAAAACCGGTGTAGTCCGAAACTTCAATAACAGGAACATCGTTATCACTTAATAACTTTGCAGTGCCGCCAGTAGAAAGAATTTCGATTTGGAATTCGCTCTGTAATTGCTTCGCAAAATCAACAATACCGGTTTTATCCGAGACGCTGATCAGGGCGCGTTGGATCTTGTTCATAACTGAATCCTGACTAGTTTATTAAGAATTTGGTGGTGTAAAACGTAAGAAAGCCTGGCAAGCCAGGCTTTCTTACTGAGTATGGTTACTTACTGATGCAGGCCATACATTTTTAGTTTTTTTCTTAGGGTACCGCGATTGATACCTAATAATTCTGCTGCTTTGCTCTGGTTTCCGCGAACATACTCCATGATTGTTTCCAATAATGGGGTTTCCACTTCTTGCAAGAACATTTGATAAAGTTGCCCAGTTGAATGCCCGTCTAGTTGTTTTAAGTATGCATCCATTGTGTCTTTAACGCTGTCGCGCAAAGTGTTTTGGGGACCGTTTGCCTGTTCTGGTTTTTGTTCATCCAGTGGCACTGCCATCGCCGATTCCGTCATGCTGCTAACTCCTCGCTGGGATTTAGGTTATTGAAAAATTGTTTTATCATTTCAAGTTGTTGCTCAATGGTTTCCACACGATTAACGGCAGCTCTAAATGCGGCACCATGTGAAAGGCCTTTGCTGTACCAACTTATGTGCTTCCGAGCGATGCGGACACCTGTAAATTCACCATAAAATGCATAGAGGTTATCTAAGTGTCCTAACAGGATATCGCGAACTTCATTCGACTTAGGTTCCGCTAAGCGTTCACCTGTTTCCAGGTAGTGCTGAATTTCACGAAAGATCCAGGGCCGTCCCTGTGCTGCGCGACCTATCATTACCGCGTCAGCATTGGTGTACTCTAACACAAACTTGGCTTTCTCGGGGGTAGTTATATCGCCATTTGCTATCACTGGGATGCTAATTTTTTGCTTGACTTCTGCAATGGTGTCGTACTCTGCATCACCCTTATAATGGCATGCACGGGTGCGACCATGCATGGCGAGCGCCTGAATACCTGACTCTTCCGCTATTTTTGCAATGGTGGCAGCATTTTTGTTTTCTTTGTCCCAGCCTGTGCGAATTTTCAGGGTAACGGGAACATCGACCGCACCCACCACTGCTTCAAGAATCTCTTTTACCAGGGTTTCATTTTGTAATAACGCAGAACCGGACATCACGTTGCAAATCTTTTTTGCAGGACAGCCCATATTGATATCAATAATCTGTGCACCGTTGTCGGCATTGTATTTTGCAGCCTCTGCCATCATGGTGGGATCGGCACCGGCGATTTGAACCGATTTTGGATCTGTTTCACCATCGTGATTGGCGCGGCGTTTTGTTTTTTCGCTGCCCCATAGCAGTGAGTTGCAGGTCACCATTTCCGAAACTGCCATTCCGGCACCCATGTTTTTACATAACTGGCGGAACGGGCGATCCGTTACGCCGGCCATGGGAGCCAGGATAAGATTATTAGCGAGCTGGTAAGGACCTATCTTCATTTATTCACACTTATTCATGTTTCTTCACTTCTTCGCGCAGAACCGATTTTATTGCCTTAGGCCTACAAGGGGGACAATCATACCTGTTCAGCCTGTAGGGATAAAGGTGAAAAGTTGCTCAAATATGTGATCAATTAGGAATTTTAGGATACTTATAAAAAGCTAATTTCGAAGTTGATGGCGTCGTCACCGGGGTCTAGTACGGCCAGGGTAATATGCACCGGGGTGCCCGACTCCATTAACAGGAACTTGCTGTATAGGTTTTCGAGGTATTCGTCGGGTTTGAAATAACGTGTTGCGACAGTGTGGCCGCTCAGATCAAACAGCTTAATAGCGATGATCGGATAGGGCTGGTCGAATGAAGCGTTATTTACAACGGCGGTGCTCACCAGTAAGGCATTTTTCTGACTGGGGTGGCTTCGCATGTCTCGGTTACGTACTTCAATTGCCGATATGTCGGCGGAGCCTGAGTATCGGCAAGGTATGGTGCTACAGAGTGAGGTGAGCATCGGCGTGAACGAGGGGAATTGTTTAGCGAGCTGATAGCTTCTGAATAGAATACTCTGTCCCAGAATACCTATAACCAATATACCGATGGCCGCGATCATGCCCATGGTCATACCAATAGGGCGAATGGGTGGCTCAAAATTCTCGAAGGAGCTGCGCAACGCCTTTGGGATGTCATGCTCAAGCGAAGGCAAATCTTCTTCAACATTTTTTTCAGTATCTTGTTTAACCGGAAGTGGTTTTGTTTCCAGCACAATCTCACTTTCATCAAATTCGATTTCGCCAGTTTCAATGTCGCTGGTTTTTATATTGCTGGTTTTTATGCTCTGGGCTTTGTCTTTCTTACTTCCAGGTTTTGATGTATCAGGTTCGGAGATATTTATTTCCGGACTATCTATTTCCAGGTTATCTATTTTTATGTCGTTATTGTTCTCAAGAAAATCATCGAAATCGATTTCGTTTTCTACGGGGTTGTTCTTTTTAAAGGCATCGCCGATGAGAAGATCATCGAACGGGTCAATTGTTTCTGGTTTGGCCTGTTGTTTTATACCTGTAGGTGTTTTCTTTGATGGTATTGTTTCAGAGGGGGATCCTGCTTTAGCCCAGATGTCTTTTGAGCTGACGACATCTCTTGCTGGCTCAATAATCTCGTCATCGGTTGGGACCAGTTGTGGCTCACGGGAGCGCTGTTGTGGGCTAGTTGGGCTTACGCTGAAGTCCGAGCTTTCCTGCTCAGGTTCGAGCCCAAACAAGCGAGTTTCTTCGGCTGATTTTGTGCCTGATTTTTCTTTGGGATTGTTCGCCTCAGGTTTTGCATACGACGATGTCTGCTCGTCATCGTCAAACGCCATATCACCATCGAGCAACGCCTCAATCTCTTTATCGAATTGCTCCGGGTTAAGCTCATTGAGTTGCTCATCGGCCGTTGAATATAAGTCATCGATGCCATTTTGTTCCTGTGTCGTGGCAGGCGATTCCACCGCATCTATATCGGTGTACTGATTAACGGGGTCCGGTTCTGGCGTTTTTTCCTGTACAACCGCCGGTGGTTCGTCTGTATCTCCGGCAAATCGAATAAATGATTCCGTAAAGTCGGCAGCACCAGGGATATCAATTGGGCCCATGTTATCAAGGTTGTTGTAACGGGAGTTTTCTCCAATCATGGATTCCATGAAGGCTGATTGATCGGGCGCATTGCTTCTATCCGGAGGGCTCGATAAGTCGATGTGCTCATGTTGATCTTCCGGGATTTCTATCGTACCGGGCAAGATTTCGTTATAGCGTGGCGGTGGCTGTGTTGGTGCCACTTCAGCAGGTGTCGGCGTAGATTTTGGCGGTTTGGCTGCAGGTGCTTTTGCAGGGGGTTTGTTCGCTGGTTTAGCGTTACCCGCAGATGGGACACCGTCATAGAGATGGTTCGTTGCATCAAAGACTTCTTTGCAACTTCCACAACGCACCTGGCCTTTTGCTGCCTTTAAGTGGGCCTCGGCAATTCGGAAGCAGGTTTGACAATGGGGGCACTGGGTATACATGTGATTCGGTTTACTAACTCTTTCTCTTAACGTTCAAGTTCTATTTTAGCTGGATTTGCTTAGCCTGTTTAATTTCTGTTGACTCTATTTCCGTCTAATTTATCTTCCTAATTTATCTTCGATAGCCACTAAGCAAAACCCAGTCGCCTTGCTGCTGAATCTCATCAAGCACAAACTGGTCAGCATAGGCCTGACTGACCATCTCCGCTTGTTCCTGCAAAATGCCGGATAGCGCTATGGTACCACCTGGGCGGCAAATTTCCGAAAACAGCCCCGCAAGACTGATCAGGGGCCCAGCAAGAATATTGGCAACCAGGCAGTTAGCAGGCCCTGGAACAGGATGCTCAATGCCGCCACAGTTTATGATATTGAGCACCTTGTTATTATCGGCATTGGCCTGGGTTGCCAGTAGTGCCTGGGGATCATTATCGATGGCGATGACCGTTGCTGCGCCAAGTTTGGCTGCGGCGATGGCTAAGATTCCCGAGCCACAGCCATAATCAATCACTGTCTGGTTTAGCGGTGGGTGTTCTGCCAACCAGCTAAGACACATGGCTGTGGTGGGATGGGTGCCGGTGCCAAAGGCTAACCCAGGATCCAGCAGGATATTATTGGCTTTGGGATCAGGCGGTGAGTAGTGGGATGGCACGATCCATAGATCGTGGCCAAAATGCATGGGTTTGTAGCGCTCCATCCATTCACGAACCCAATCCTTGTCTTCCAGTATCTCGGAACGAATCGCGGTTATGTGTTCGCGGTATTGCTCGCTTAATTGTTGACGTATGTTTTCGATATCGGTCTCTGCCTCGAATAAACCCGTGATCAATGTATCTGACCACAATGGCGTCTCTCCCGGTGGCGGTTCGAAAAGAGGCTGGTCCGCCGCATCTTCAAACGTGACAGATAAAGAACCCAATTCGGTTAACTGTTCAGAGATGCTATCAACGTGCTGTTGATCGGTTTGTATTTTTAGCTGTAGCCAGGGCATGGTGAGTCCGGTTAATTCTAGTAGTGGAGATATTTTTGGTAATTATACACGTGAGTGCCAGCTCAGTATAAGTAGCAACCAGTTAGGATTTGGGAATGCTAAATTTGTAAAGCTTAGATGTTTTGCCAGATATCATTAAAGCGATCGCTATCTTTTTCTTTGGTTGGACTCGACGCACTATGATCAAACAGAGAATTTTCAATTCGGGTAAATAAATACTGACTGACAGAGCCGTTATCAGCGATCAACTTGATAAGCTTAATTCGCGCATTTTCCATGCCCGGTCGGTTTATGCGCAATACATCTCCGGGTTTATATTGCCGGGAAAAACTTAAGAGCGATTCTGGTTGGTTCAATACCTGCATCAGTGGCAATATTAATCCGCGATCAATGACGAAGTCGCCTGTTGCAGGATCATCAATAATAAGACCAACTGGTTTTGCCGAAGGGGCAAGTAACATCACGCCCATTTCAATCTTGTTTTTACCTCGGGCCTTCATCCAGCGAACCAGGCCGATGGATCGCTCAGTCGAGTTTTTTTGCTGGACGCTAATGATTTCGCCTACCTGAACTTTATGCGATAAATTGTCTGTAGAGATTAGACCAAAGCCTTCTGCACTTTCATTCGTTAATGTCCAGTTATCCTGTTTTACCCGGTAGTCGACAATGCTTTGAGATTTATTGTTAGCTGCTGAACGGGTTGTTGCGGCACGTTGCTCTGATTCAGGACAGATGCTATTTGCCCAGGCATAAACAGTTGACCATACATCTGAATGTTCATCCTCCACGCTCTTTATTTCTATAGTTTCAAACGCTGGCTTTTGATGAAAACCTGAATAGGCATGTTTGTCCTGTTCAGTTATTTTCAAATGCTGTTCATACATCAATTGCATGTGGGCCTGATGTAAACCAATGGTGACGTTGACCTTGTTATTTAAGTGTTGCCTTGGAAAACGGCGTTGTCTTGAGTGTTCCCACGATTCAATCAGTCGCCGCTGCAGACTAATACTTAGTGAGTGAGTACCGATTTGTTTAGACAGTGATGGCCGGATTTTTTTGAGTTGTGCGTGTTCCTTTTTCAACGTCTGGATGAGTTGATCTGTGTTGATAATTCGGCAGTTCTCTATTTTACTGATGAGAATGCCATTAGTTGCCAGCTTTGGCGGTTGATCGCTATCTAGTTCAATAACCGGTAACGAGGTTTCAGCTAGCGTTGCATCTACTTTCATTTTTTCAAGCTGACATAAACCGGCCCAACTGCCCAGGTAGTGATGTACCTCGTTAATTTCGCCCGGGCGCAAGTGGTAGGGTTCAGCCAGATAAAGTAATAATGTACGCAGGTACTCATCCGTTATGCGGCTCTTATGTTTTGCTTGTACAAGGGCATCAGCTACGGATATGTCTGCCAACTTATGTAGCTCAGCATATTGGTATAGCTCATGCAACTGTTCCCAGTAGTCATGATAAAATGCCGAATACACTTCGTAAGTGATCAACAGTGAATGTTCGATGAAAACTATCGAACGATGTATCGCCGTGGTGAGCATGCTCTTGTCAACCATCAGGCTATTTTGTTTTTGCAGGCTATGAAAAACTTTCATATAGCCCTTCGCCATGTTGTCGTAAATGGTTTGGCAGGCCGAGGCTATCCGTATGACTTTGTCAGGTAAGGGGTAGGCGACACCACTGATATGTTTGTTCATATTGTTGGTGGCGTAGTGCACGCTATCGCGCAACAATTCAAGCGTTCGGAAACGATCACCTGCTTTTAGCTTCTGACTATCTATGTTTTGCAATGCTTTGAAAATCAGCTCACTGGTCTTACCCACACTGCCACGCGGCAACGCCTCAACCCAGTGCGCTATCGCCTGTGGTCGGGCATCGAAGTCATCGGCTGGATCTGTTTTGGGATGTGGCTGCGCCATTTCGCTATTTTTGGACCCTATTCAATAGGTATATTCGTTTTACTATTTACTGTATCGGAATATCTGCGCTGTTTTTGAGCCATTTTCGAACTGTTTTTAGGCTGGGATCGCCTGAAAATGTGAATATTTCACATTTCCAACTGTAATCCTTCACTGGCTGCCTCCCCTTAAAGGCATACGCTTCAGTTGCTTAGAGGCATTTCTAGAATTAACAGGGGGACGTAACCATGTCAGCAGCACAATATTTTGACCTTCAGGCCGGCCAGTCAGACAGCCGCTCCGAAGCTGTACCGCCAGGGGCTCCAGCGCTGTTTCGTTCAAACCCGATTCCTGGTGCGACTAATCGCACCGGTGAGATAAAGCCCGTTAGTGTCACGTTGCAGGAAGTAATGTTCACCAGTCGGGTGCCGCTTTCAACATGGACCTTTGCATTTGCAGTGAATGACAAGCTCTGGATATCGGGCCTCACGACGCTATATTTTGGCAAGCAGACCGTGATTAAACGAAATATATATCGCGGCAAGATGTTTGTACCCGATCGCGGTGCAAATCTTGAAATTGGTATCACCGCCTATAACAGCTACGGGGATATATTTAATACGAGCCGGGATTTGCATGTTTCGGCAAATAACACGGGCAACAACGGCGGTGCACTTATCAAAATTGACGAAGACTGGACTCAGTTGTTGTTTAAGTTTCAGGTTCAGATCGAACATTGATAAGCAACAGTGATAATCACAGGAGGTGTATCATGACTAATCGAACATTCCGTTTTATTGTCTATATTCAACTGGCCATTATATTTTCAATGTTGTTATTGGTGACCGCGGGAGAACACATTCTGGCGTATGTGGAGGAGCCGGTATATTTTAATGCCATGCAATTTGAAAAAATAGCACCAAGCGAACATGCCCTGCTAGATTAAAACAGGTCGCGGCCTGTTTACGAAGCTGAGCAGGGCAATCTAACTTAATGGAGAAATTAAGTAGATAAAGTAAGTTCGCGTTACTCTTCTTTCTCGGCGAGTTTCTTCTCGAGATAGTGAATATTGGTACCACCCGCAGCAAACCCAGCATCACGTAAGAGCTCCTGATGAAGAGCGGTATTGGTTTTGATACCCTCGATGACCAACTCGGACAATGCAATCCGCATCCGCGCCATCGCTGCCTGCCGGGAATCACCATAAGCGATGATTTTACCAATCATTGAATCATAGTAGGGCGGAACTTTGTAACCATCGTAGATGTGAGAGTCAACACGAATACCAGGACCTCCAGGCGTATGATAAGCCGTGATGGTGCCGGGTGATGGCATAAAGTTATTGGGATCTTCGGCATTAATCCGACATTCAAAGGCGTGACCACGCATAGTGACATCGCTTTGCTGGACACTCAGACCTTCACCCGAGGCAATTCGAATCTGTTCTTTTACAATGTCGACACCGGTCACCATTTCTGTGACGGGATGTTCAACCTGAACCCGGGTGTTCATCTCGATGAAATAGAACTCACCATCTTCATAGAGAAATTCAAAAGTACCGGCGCCACGGTAGCCGATATCAACACATGCCTGAGCGCAACGTTCGCCAATGCGTTTACGTATCTCGGCAGTAATACCTGGTGCAGGTGCTTCTTCAATGACTTTTTGGTGACGACGTTGCATCGAGCAATCACGTTCACCTAAATGTACGGCCTTGCCATGTTCGTCTGCCAATACCTGGATCTCAATATGGCGTGGGTGACCCAGGTACTTTTCCATGTAAACGACATCATTATTAAATGTTGCTCCGGCCTCTGCCTTGGTCATCGCAATGGCATTGAGTAGTGCCGCTTCGGAATGAACAACGCGCATGCCACGACCACCACCACCACCGGAGGCTTTAATAATAATGGGATAACCAATTCGCTGGGCAATCTCAAGGTTGGTTTTTTCGTCTGTACCTAATGGACCATCTGAACCAGGCACACAGGGGACGCCGGCCTTTTTCATTGCTGCGATAGCCGCGACTTTGTCGCCCATGATGCGAATGGTTTCAGAACGAGGACCAATAAAAATAAAGCCGCTTTCTTCTACACGTTCGGCGAAGTCTGCATTTTCTGACAGGAAGCCATAACCCGGGTGTATCGCAACAGCGTCAGTGACCTCGGCCGCGCTAAGTACAGCAGGAACGTTCAGATAACTTTCTAAAGATGATGCCGGACCTATGCAAACGGATTCATCCGCCAGGCGCACATGTTTCAGATCACGATCGGCTTCAGAGTGGGCGGCGACGGTTTTAATATCCAGTTCGCGACAGGCGCGCAAGATGCGTAAGGCAATCTCGCCACGATTCGCAATTAGTATTTTATCAATCATATTTATATCTTCTTTACTTAAACTTAATTGATGCGTTGTGAATGCGTTACGAGCGAAGCTAAGACAAGGCAAAAGTTTATTTGGAGACGGAGTTTACGTTTAGTAAATGAGTAATCCGAATAAACTTTTAACGCAGTATTAGCGAGCTCAGTAGTATTCACAATGCATCATCTATTCGATGATGAAAAGTGGCTGATTATATTCAACCGGCTGCCCATTTTCGACCAGAACGGATTTGATGACGCCTGACTTGTCCGCCTCAATCTGGTTGAGTAGTTTCATCGCTTCAATAATGCAGAGCGTATCACCGCTTTTAACCGACTGGCCCTCTTCAACAAAAAATTTGGCATCAGGGCTGGGGGAGCGATAGAACGTTCCTACCATCGGTGCGCGTACCAGGTGGCCACTTGGTTCTTCTGATTCGGTGCTTACAGGTGCAGCCGCGGCTACCGGTGCCGCAACTGCCGCAGCAACAGGAGCTGCAATCGCTGGCGCACTAACCATCGTATTTTGATTCATACGACTAATGCGTACGGACTCTTCACCTTCTTTGATTTCAATTTCGGCAATACCGGACTCTTCGAGCAATTCGATGAGTTTTTTTACTTTTCGAATATCCATTTGTGACTCTCTATAATTTATATTTTGTAAACTAAACGGTTTTAAGAATTACTTTTCTTCTAGCTCTACTTTTTCGATAGCCGCGCGTAATGCCAGTTGATAGCCAATCGGTCCCAGGCCACTGATTACGCCGACAGCAAGATCGGAAAAATACGATTGCTGACGAAACTCTTCACGGGCATGCACGTTCGACAAGTGCACTTCAATGAATGGGATGCCAACCGCTGCAATAGCATCACGTAATGCCACACTGGTGTGTGTGAATGCTGCGGGGTTGATGATAATAAAATCAGTGCCATCGTTGCTTGCCTGTTGCACGCTATCAACGAGTTCATGTTCTGCATTACTTTGCACAGACTGCAAGCTATGGCCTGATTGACTTGCTAGCTCAGCGAGTTGATCGTCAATTTTTGTCAGCGTTGTTGAACCATAATGTTCTGGCTCACGCGTGCCGAGCAAATTTAGATTTGGGCCATGTATGACGAGGATCTTTGCCATGTGTATGCGTGCCTGTTTAAAGATCGCTGCAAATCGCTACACGTTTAGCGCATGTTCACAACAAGTTAACCATGAAATTTCGAAGAATTTTCGCCGATCTTGCTGGAATTGTCCAGTTGTTTGCAAGATCGGCTCATATAGGTGCCAAATTAGCGAATTTTGGCGATGAATTGCTCAAGACGGCAATCGAGGAGGATTATTATTGTGCCAGGAGCGGTGTGATCAGTCTTTCAGCTTCATCAAGCTCGACCTCGCGGGCCAGAGTATGGCGAATAATGCCCTGGCGATCGACGATTACCGTGTATGGGAGTACGCCCAGCTTATTTCCGTATTCCTGACTGATTGCGATGCCATCGGTATCACCAACTAATATTGGGTAATTAATTCCCATTGGGTCAACATAGTCGATAGCCGCCTGTTTGCTATCGAGGGCAACACCGACAATGGTGAACCCCTTGCTCGCATATTTTTCCTGCAATGCTATAAATGCCGGGATTTCACGGCGACAGGGCGGACACCAGGTTGCCCAGAAGTTGACGATTAAGACCTTGCCATCCCACTCGTTAATATTATGTTTGCCGCTATCGACATCCATGAGAGTGAAGTCAGGGCGTTTGCTACCGACCAGCGTGGTGGCCTTAATGCTTACGGTTTTGGGTTTATCTGGCTGGTTGAGATAGCTATATACCCCGATACCTGCAGCCAATCCGATAATCCCGATCGCGGCAATGATCAGGTTAGTGGCTTTACCCCTTGTTTGGCTTATCGGTAGTCTCATTTAATTTCCCTTTAGAATCAGGTTAACGCGCTCAAGAAATTGTTGAGCATTCATTGCGCCAACAATGCGGTATTTTGTTTTTTCTTTACCGTCCTGATCCCAGAACAGGATTGAAGGTGGCGCAATGACTTTGGTTGCATTCAGTAGCTCTTGATCCTGCTCATCAGAAGCGGTGACATCGGCCTGCAGCAAGACGAAATCGGCTAACAGGAGCTGTACTTCAGGATTTGAAAATACGTAGTCCTCAAATTGTTTGCAATAGGTACACCAGTCGGCGTAGAAATCCAGCATCACGTATTTGCCCGTGGCTTTCGCGGTAGCTAATTCACGTTGCAGATCAGCGGTGGTCTTGATCTTTTTAAAGCCTAGTTCGGCCTGGACATGGCTGCTGCCACCCATGGTCAACTTCGAACCGTGCATAGGGTCACCGACATTCCTGGCTCCAGTTAAACCACCTATCATCACGATGACGCCATATAGGATGAAGACGAGGCCCAGGCCTTTCCAGAGTTTATGCCAGCCTGATGCGCCTTCCTTGATATGCTCGAATGCGCCCATGTAAACACCAGCAATAATAAGCAGTGCTGACCACAGCAGCATGATCAACATTGCGGGCATGAAGCTAACACGCGCAAGGAACAACAACGAAATAGCGAGCAAGACGAAACCGGCCGCATATTTCACCGTATCCATCCAGCCTCCTGCTTTTGGCAGGAAATGGCCGTGTGAGGTGCCAACAAAAATCAGAGGCAGGCCCAGCCCCAGTCCCATGATGAACATGGAAAGGAAACCAAGGAAGACGTTGCCTTCTGCGGCGACGTAGGCCAGCGCACCAATGAGCACAGGACCTGCACAAGGACCCACAATCAGGGCAGAGAGCGCACCCATGATGATGACGCCGATAAAGGAGCCGCTCTTTTGATGGCTGCTTATTTCACTGAGTTTGCCCTGCAAGCTGGCTGGCATCTGGATGCTATAAAAGCCGAACATGGATAGTGCCAGCGCAATAAAGATGACAGAGAACGGTATCAGTACCCACGGGCTCTGGAAGTAGGCCTGTAGATTGACGCCTTGTGCTACACCGGCAAACAACGCGCCCATAATGCCGAAGGTAACCGCCATAGACAGTACGTAAAATAGTGACAGGTTAAAGGCGTGTGTGGTGGTGACCTTTTCTCCATGGCCCACAATGATGGAAGAGAGAATAGGAATCATCGGATACATACAGGCGGTGAAGGCCAGCGCCAGACCACCGAGAAAGAAATAGAAAATGATGGTAAGGGTGCTGCCTGAGGCAAGAATCTGTGCCGAGCGATCCTGATCCGAGACGAACGCATCAGTCTTGGTCGCCTTAGTTTCTGCTGGAGTTTCTGTGGGTCCGGCAGTGGCTTCAGTTTGAGCCTCACCACCGACAGCAAATGCCTGGCTTACCAGTGCATTTTCTTTAAGCTTTCGAGGCGGGTAACAAATGCCAAACACTTCAGCGCAGCCCTGTCCTTTAGCAACGTAATCAAGAGAGGTTATTCCGGCCTTACTAGCCAGAATGGGAATCTCAATAACAACATGGCCTTCGTAGGTCTCAACTTCCCCTTCTTTACCATCAGGTGTGATGCCATGTTTCATTTTACCTTCGGGGATTTTTGCTTTGCCAAAGGTGATGCCCGGGGTTTTTGACTCAAAGCTGAACTTCTCTTTATACATGTAGTAATCACGAGCGATGGTCCAGGTGGCAATAAGGGTGTTGCCATCTACTCGAGCACTGTATTGAAATGCCTGCTCGGCCATCATTGGCTCGTCAGCATTGCCGCCTAAACCAGTCCCGGATCCACCTAGCCCCAACTGAGAACTAAGATCGCCAAGGCCGCTAACAGCAGAGCCCTGATCAGAAGCTTGGTCAGAAGTCTGGTCAGAGCCGGAGACAGCGGCCAGAGTCAGCGTTTTTTCACGTTTCTGAGGGGGATAACAGATACCGAGTTCTTCGGCACAACCTTGTGAGTAAGCGATCAGTTTTAGTTCACCGCCACTGGATTTAGTCACTGGAATCGTAATGGTGACGGTCTTTGAATAGGTCTCGACTTCCCCCTCTTTACCTTCGGGGGTGATGCCATGTTTCATTTTGCCCTTAGGATATTCAGGAGCGCCCAATTCAACACTTGTGGTACCTGACTCAAAGCGAATCTTTGTCCTGTACATGTAGTAATCATCTGCTGCGGTCCAGCTGGCCTTGATGTTGTTGCCTTCAACCACCGCATCAAATTTAAAGGCCTCTTCCGGGGGCAAAGGCTCATTTGCATGTGCCTGGCCGATGATGCCCAGCACGAGAAGAAGTAGTAAGGATTTGATTTTTATCATTTTATTGTACCGATTCGCTTATCCAGTTTAAGTAAGGTGCGTAGCCACTGACGATTGGGACTACGACAATTTCTGGAAGTTCATAGGGATGAGCCTCTTTGATGGCCTGCTGTAACGCTGCCACCCTGTGTTGCTCCGTTTTTATCAATAGTAAATGTTCTTCGCCTTGTTCAAGTTTGCCCTGCCATTCATAAATAGACGTCATTTTAGGCAGTATATTTATGCAGGCGGCTAATTTACCCGTAACCAGTATTTTGGCGAGCTCTTTAGCCTGGGCCTCATCAGGAAGCGTCGTCATCAGGATTCTTGCCGAGACAGGTGTAGCGGTAGGGGTACTTGAATTTGGTGCCATACGCCCAAATGTAACAAGCAGGCCTTGCGAAAGCTACCGTGTTGGTAACGATATCAGCATGCTGTTAGGTTAGCCTGGTGTAGGGAAATATAAAATTAATTACAAATAGGTTACTAATTCATCATGCGTATTTTGCCGATTATTCTGGCCTTGTTCATCGCTGTCCCTTTAGTTGAGATATTCCTATTTATCGAGATAGGTGCTGTTATCGGAGCGCCACAAACCATTTTACTCATAGTGGTCACAGCTGTGATTGGTGTTGCTCTACTTAGAAAGCAAGGTTTGTCTACGATGCAGAAGGTACAGACCCAGATGCAGCACGGAGAACTTCCCGCGGTTGGTATGCTCGAGGGCATTATGTTGTTCTTCGCAGGTGCTTTTTTACTGACTCCGGGCTTTTTCACCGATGCCATTGGTTTTCTACTCCTCATACCACCATTGCGAAGAGCCCTGGCGCTGTGGTTCCTGGAACGTAGCGGCACCATTGTGAAAATGCACCCTGAGCAAACCAGCTCAAAACATAACGGAAAATATATAGAAGGTAAATTTGATCGCCATGACGATTGAATTCCATATATTCATCCCTACATCCATGTCTAGATTGT
>Ga0316206_1000313_pt1 | contig 75316 bp, 71 predicted proteins | sample 6monthpyrite_MG_FD_204942 | JGI IMG/M metagenome (GOLD analysis project Ga0316206, IMG submission 204942) | Microbial mat bacterial communities from mineral coupon in-situ incubated in ocean water Damariscotta River, Maine, United States -... | ecosystem: Environmental > Aquatic > Marine >...
AATCAACAGGTAAAATATGTTATGGAAAAACTGAATAACCGACCTAGAAAATGTTTAGGTTTTAAAACACCTAATGAAATATTTTATGGAATCAAACCACCTGTTGCACTAGCAACTTGAATCCGCGATCTTTTTAAAAACCAAATCTCTACTTTTTCAAGTACATTTACTAGTAAGCCAGTTATTGCCTTTCTCTCTATCTTGAAATACAAAGAATTCCCAGCACAGGTTGCTGAAAAAGAAAGAAAATTTATTTGCCAATTCACCGTTTGAACTGGTAACAACTGCGGTTTCAATGTTGCCGTTAGATAATGCAGCCGCTTTATGCAGACCTACGATTTCAGCCGCTTCATCCTTGCTTAGATTAATGGAATCAATATCAAGAAAATCGACCAGTTTGTACTTTATTTTAGCAAAACGTGGGTCATCGTAAATAAGTTGACTGACCTCAATAATTTCTCTACCCGAAATATCACCATAATATTTCCAGTAAACACCATTATCAGCCCATTCTATTTTGTACAATATGCATAACACCTTTCATATAAGCTGCCTTGCTAGTTATTGTTTAAGTAGTAATGATTGTAGAAGAAGAAATAATTTAGTAAATCACCCGTTAGAGTGGAACGTATCCGGTTTATGATCTAGATCAAAAAGAAAAACACTGTAGTTTCGCTAATCGCTAGTAGCAGTCTGTATATTAGATTTTTATAAATGACAGCTTTGTGGTGGTTACAGTCTACTCCGTCCATTTTATATGCGTCGGCTATAAAAATACAGCTGACGCACACAATTTGCTACGTTACTTCGGGTCTCAATCCAGACTGTGTGAAAACTAAATATATAAATAGTAATAAAAAAATTGGCTTCACCAAATCACTGTAGAGCCACGATCGGTACTCAAGGAGGGGCTCTGCTATTCCTGAAATTTTGTTAATTTCGAGTTTTCACACAGTCTGAATCACAAGGAGACCTTCGCTTTTTTCAGATAAATTACTGTAGCCCCCCCCTGATGGGCCATGTATGGATTTGGTTTAATAGATAGGAAACAGTCAGAAGCGGACTACCTAAAAGCATGATAAACGACCCCGTATCTCGTTATCATATTATATGGAGACTGTGTCTCGATTCGACTTTAATACTTTTAATATATCTCGCCAACTTATTATTCCAACCGGTTTATTCTCTTCATTAATAATAGGTATACAGGAAACCCTTTGATTATTGAAAACGTTAATTGCGTCATATATTCCTGCACTCAGATTTAAAGTAATAAGATTCCTAGACATGATTTGATGTGCTTTTTTATTAAGATCTGCTGCATCCCTGGTGGTTTCTGAGATAGTCCCAACGCTTGGGCTTAGGGACTTTAGAAGATCTCTATCTGAGATCACCCCAACCAGTCTGTTTGATTCAACTACCAATAAATGATGAAAACTGGCGTTATCAAATATTTCCTTAATCATACCCAGTGAGTCATCCATTTCGACTGTGACAATGGCAGCGCTCATTATTTTTTTTACACTCATGACCTTTTCATTCCCCCTAACAGCATGATAACAAAACCACATATCCCATAATCACATATTATGTTTATTTACCCAAATATACCTATAACCCATCTATTACCTACTGCTAAATTCTATATAACAACTATAATTGTGTGGTTGATCGGTAAATTTTAAGGATCGTGCAATCTTAAGGATGAATTCAACCTCATGAAACCTGTTAATCTAAAAGCCAGCATTACTAACGGTATACAGCGTATGCAATTGCATTACGATAAAACACCATTAGGCGTTATTGATTGGAATACAGATTTCCAGGTTGTTGACTGGAATCCTGCAGCAGAACGTATTTTCGGTTATACAAAAGAAGAAGCTATGGGACAGCACGCAAGTTTCATTGTACCGGGGCACGAAAGAAATGTAATGGATACTGTTTGGCAAAATTTAATGACCAATCAGGATGTTATTCATCAGGTTAATGAGAATAATACCAAAGCAGGTCAAATCCTTTTGTGTGAGTGGTACAACACGCCACTGGTGGATACAAACGGAAAAGTCATTGGTGCAGCCTCGTTGGTAGAAGATATTACCGAAAAGAGAAAGGCTGAATTACTCTCGGCACGCATGGGACGCATCCTTGAACAGTCATGGAATGAGATCTACACCTTTGATGCGAACACGCTGCATTTCATCGAGGTCAGTGATGGCGCGTGCCAAAATCTTGGTTATTCTATGGACGAACTAAGACAGTTGACTCCAGTGGATCTCAAACTTGGGTTCACGACTGAGCAATTTGAAACTATTATTGGGCCGTTGCGCCGCGGAGAGAAACAGACAACCACCTTTGAGGCCGAGCACCAGCGCAAGGATGGTTCTTGCTACGCTGTGGAAGTGCGTTTACAACTTTCCAGCATAGAGATGCCACCGATCTTTATCGCCATTCTTCAGGATATCAGCGAGCGCAAGCGCTATATTGCCGATCTGGAACACAAGGCCCTGTACGATGCCCTGACTGATTTGCCTAACCGGGCATTACTGCATGATCGTCTTGAACATTCACTGAAAGTGGCTCATCGGGATGCATTACCGCTGGCAGTACTTAAAGTCGATGTCGCACGTCTGGGAGAAGTCAATGATCTCCTTGGGCATCAAAGCGGCGATGTTGTCGTGAAGGAAGTGGCTTGTCGCCTGCAGAAGCAATTGCGAAAGTCCGATACCGTGGCTCGCATGGCCGGGGATGAATTTGTGCTGGTGTTACCTGGCGTAGATAGTAAACAGGTGTATGCCGCCGTAGAGAAGTTACAGAAGTTGTTTGAACAACCTGTTGTTACTAATGACGCTTCTTTGGAGATCGAGGTTGCCATCGGCATTGCGTTGCACCCGGCACATGGTGAGGATTCTGAAACTTTATTACAGAACGCAGATATTGCCATGCGTGTCGCCAAGAATGAGGCTACCGGTTTTAGTATTTACAATCCTAAAGGGGGGGCTTTAAGTCTGCGCCGCCTAAAACTTCATGGTGAGTTACGTCAGGCGATCAATGAAAAATCATTTGCACTATATTACCAACCGCAAATTGACATTAAAACCAACAAAATTATCAGTGTCGAGGCATTAGCGCGCTGGCCACATCCCATTGAGGGAATGATCGCCCCCGATGACTTTATACCTATGATTGAGCAATCAGGACTGATCCAGCCATTTACAGGCTGGGTACTTGCGCAGGCCATTGAGCAGTGCAAACAATGGACCGATAGCGGTATTGATATCAGTATTGCGGTTAACCTGTCCACCCGTAATCTGCTCGATCCCAATTTACCAGACAACATTGCACAATTGCTCGAGTCCCATAATGTCAGCCCTGATCGCCTCACACTGGAGATCACAGAATCTGCCGTCATGTCCCGACCGGAAAGCGCATTAAAGATACTTACGCAACTACACGAAATGGGACTTAAATTGTCCATCGACGACTATGGTACCGGCTATTCATCCCTGGCCTACCTGAAAAAACTGCCGGTCAAGGAGCTGAAGATCGACCAGTCCTTTGTTTTTGGTTTGACTACAAATGAGAATGATGCCGTTATCGTGCGTTCAACTATTGATCTTGCCCACAATCTAGGACTGCATGCCATTGCCGAAGGGGTGGAAGATCAGGAGACCTTAGATCTACTCGCTATATTGAATTGCGATATTGCCCAGGGTTATCTCATGGGCCGCCCGATGCCCATACAAGAACTCAATCACTGGCTGATAAACTCACCATGGGGCCTACAAAATTATAGAAATTAGGCCACTCGATAAACACTATCCTTCATAATCGAACAATACATAAATGAGGATTTGTGATACAGATGCCAGACTTAGGTGGGGCAGTTAATTAGATGAATTAATCTAATTAACAATATGGCCTTAAATATTTCAGAACTTATTTCAAAAGCAAACATACAGGTATTTAAGCCTAATTTAATCACTACTTTATATTAAGCCCCTAGAAGTAAAATAATTCGATACTATTAGAACGTCCGGTCTGGATAAACTTTTACTAAATAAGCATGAAAGGTTGAACTGCTGCTTCTTGCTAGCAATACTCATTCAGCCAATTCAGCCAATTCAGGCTAATATCGCCTTTGCGGTGAATAAAGACATCTCTAACCCCTTCCTAAATGTCCTCTTTGGTCAATAAGCCCGATTATTAATACCGTCTACCAGTTTTAGACTGTATTTGTTTGGAATACTTACCTGCTATCAAAAAACCATAATTTTCGAATAAAAATGGACATATTGCTGCATAAAACTAACTACAACGTGACTTAGTGATACAATTTTTAAAATTATATGTGTTTATTCATTTTTGATTTCTTAAGCGATTCATACAATGCCACTGAAACAATAATGCTACCGCCTAGCAATACGCTATTTGCCGGTACTTCATTTAAAATTAGCCAGGCAAATAATGTCGCAATAAAGGGTTGCAGACAAGAGATCATCGCGACTGATTTCGCTGCCAGATGTTTAAGACTGTATGACAAAAGCGTATGCGCCACTGCCGTACTAATCGTGCCTAACAACAGCAGGGTCAGCCAGTCATTCACCGTTAAGTCCATGGTCGATGGATAATCCACAAACATAAATAACATAATTGATACAGCGACAACCTGATGCATCATTAGCCTGTCAGACGACACCCCGGGGTAATAGTACTTTTGCAAAACATTTCTTAATGAAAAAAGGAATGCGGAAATAACTCCCCAAAAAACACCTTGCGCTGCATCACTATCAAATGATGTTATTTTGTCGCCCAACATAATATACACGCCAAGCAATACAATGAATGCGGCAATAATATCGGAGATGAGTATTTTCTGCTTGTTATAAAAAGGCTCCAGCAATACCGTTATCATCGGATAGGTAAATAGTGACAACATACCAATCGCCACGGTGGAAATTTGCATAGCGTGGAAAAAGCATATCCAGTGCAAACCCAAAAGCGCACCAATGCTGTAAATACCAGCATACTGCTGCAGGTTATCCAGTTTATATTGGCGCTTACGCAGAACAGCAAATGCCAGCAATGTAATAGCCGCTAATACACTGCGCAGTTGTGTAATGGAGGTAGCATCCAGTGGTATCAGTTTAGAAAACAGACCATTTAGAGCCAGCAGTAGGACCGATATATATAAAATACCCAGGCCCTGTTTAGAATTACTCATATAGTCTCAATAGAAATAGAAATTCAGAAAACCAACAGCGGAAGCATTATCACAGGCATTACCAATTATTGGTAATATTTTCTGTTGTTTCTCTCATTTCTCTGCTTATGCATTTAGGTTTAAATAAATAAGCATAATCACTCGTCTAATAAATCTCGTATTTTTTTACACAAATGAGCTTTATTAAATGGTTTATTAATTTGCTTTGACTTCAATCGCTCATCTGCCTCATTGGTAAAATGAGTATCATTATAGCCACTGATCATTTGAATTTTAATTTGAGGATATTTGTCTCGTACTTGAGCAGCCAGTTGATATCCGTCCATGCCGGGCATTATGACATCACTCAACAGTAAATCGACAGTTTGTTGTTGCAAAATATCAAGCGCCATCAGTGCATTCTTAGCTGTTAATACTTTATATCCATTTTCACTTAATAACTCTTCAGTGAGTTCCCTTAATGCCCCTTCATCTTCAACAACCAGGATAATTTCATTACCACATGACGAGACATCATCAATAGTTGATGCCGACTCATCGACTTGATGCGTGTTATTTTGATCATACCGCGGAAGATAAATAGTAACACTCGTACCTTCACCCACGGTTGATGAAATATAAATATCGCCTTTTGAGCGCATAACAAACCCGTACACCTGACTCATACCCAGGCCAGTACCAGCCTCGCCTTTAGTGGAAAAAAAGGGCTCAAAAACTTGCTCAAGAATGGAGCTATCAATGCCTGTACCATTATCTTTAATGACTAACTTTACATAGTCACCCTTAGGGATATTACGAGATAGTACGTCACTATTCTCTAAGTAAGCATTGTTAGTCGAAATTTCTAATTCACCACCCGCTGGCATTGCATGCATAGAGTTAATACAGATATTTAAAATGGAATCTGCAAGCATCTCTTCATCAATCATAGTGAACCATAGGTCTTCCTGTAAATTCAATATGAACTGGATCTTCGCTGTTAAGGTTTTTTCAAGCATTGCCTTATCGCGCAATATAATTGAATTGATTAAACATGGGTTTAAATCAGATATTTGTTTACGTGAAAATGACAGCAGTTTAGTGGTTAATTGATTCGCCCTAATACCCGCAGAATGAATTTGATTTATATAATCGGATAACTTTGGGTTGCTACCTGGGTTACTACTAACGAGAAGTTGTGCCAGTTCTGAATAGCCTAAAATAACGCCTAACATATTATTAAAATCGTGAGCAATACCGCCGGTCAACTTACCGATTGCATCCATTTTCTGACTCTGCCTCAGCTGTAACTCTGTTTCTATGTTTTGTGTAACATCACGTGCAATACCCAGTACACCGATTATTTTGTTAGCTTCATCTTTTAATGGCATTTTATGCGTGTCAAATATACGAACTATGCCTTCTATATTTGCAGAGTCATGATGGTTATACACATCATTCCCAGATAATGCATCCAGATCACCATGCATAAAGCCACGAATTCCATTCGACGGGTTTCCATGCACTTGTTCAACATCCCAACCGTTCTCTATATCGGTAAACCCATACATGCCTTCTCGTGATTTTCCAACAGCTTTTGCAAATGCTTCATTACAAAATATTGTTTTTAATTCTTTATTTTTTACAAAAATAAAATCCGGAGTTGAATTCACAATATTCTCTAAAAGATTAACTGTTTCCCTTGATTTTTCTTCTGCAAGTTTTCGTTCTGTAATGTCATATAAAATAACAAGATGAATATTTTCATATTTACCGGCTAACGGTGCCACACTCGCTAACGCCGTTCTAAATTCTCCATTTTTACATTGAATATCAATTTCAAGCGGTTCAAATGGTTTATTGTTTAGTTTTGAGTCTTCCAGCTGTGCTGCCCATGCAGTAGATACATGCTTTCTATATTCTTCATCGGGGTAAGCTTTAGGCCACCATGCGTCTAAATTAGGTATATCATTTAAGTCATAACCAAAAGTGGAAATAAACGCATTATTTAAATATATTATATTGTTGTCATCATCATTCAGAGCATAAGGAACCGGAGAAGCATCGATAATGTTCTGGAACCTGGTTTCACTGTTTCCTAAAGCCTCAAATGCAGCATACTTTTCAGTATTATCCAGAATAATGCCGTCTAAATATTGCACCACACCCTTATCATCAAAAACGCCCTGGCCTTTTTCATACACCCACAGGGTAGAACCATTAGCATGGTTTATTCTGTAGTTGATGGAGTAGGGCTGTTTTAAATTAAGGGCTTTTTCTACCGCCTTTTGAATAACGCTAACATCATCTGGGTGAATAACAGATAAAAATGGACGAATCTTATTACGTAAGAAATCGGATTGTGGATAACCTGTTAGTTCAGCAACATCTGAACTGACAAAATCCATTGTCCAGCGATCACTAGAAGAACAACGATATACCGTTCCAGGTACATTATTTATTAATGTACGTAAGCGCCTGGCACCAGGCAAGGTATCTAACAATGTAAGCAAATGCTCATCGACATCAGATAATGCTAACTTCGATTCTAATTCAACAATCTTTTGATTGGCAGTTGCCAACTCTAAGCTAAGCTGTTGATTCTGCTGTTCTATATCACTCGGCACATGCGTATCCCTAAATCTGTTGCTCTACCTGCATCCCGCTTGACACTAATTCATAACATTAGGGTCATTTTTTATTACCAATATACTATAAAGATAGCTTAATTATATGAGTTAATATACTCAAATAATTTTAAAAAATAGATCTGCAAATTATTATTTTGCTAATAAAATTACGGACACAAGTGGACATCTAATTTAAAATTTGCTTATTCGAGGCTTCTTATACAATTATTTCGAACGAGCAATATTTATAGCTCATAAATTCAGCCCATTAACGGCCTCTGAATCTTTACAGTATGCTATATCCACTCACGTGTTATTTGAGTAATTTCTAATTCTGAAAAATCAATGACCATAGATTCTATTAAACTATATTGTTTATCAAGATAGGACTTCTCATTGCTTAGAATACATATACCAAGCTTGGATCGTTGCCATTCTTCCTGAAAATCCACTTCTGCAATCGACACATTAAAGCGATGACTGATACGATCTTTAAGACTTTTAATGTGACTGCGTTTATCCTTTAAAGAATGCGCCAATGGAATAGATAACTCTAAGGTAATTAATAAAATGTGCATAATTAACCCGATCCATTTATAACATTGGCATAGCATACGATGCATCACGCCAGGATTTAATCACATAACTAAATTAATACTTATAGTCGTTTTATTTCTAAACCAAGATCTTTAACAAGCGTTTCATGTACCGGATTAGTTATTACCGCGACACTGGCTGTTTCGGGCTTTAAGTACATCTCACCTACGCGTTTCAAATCTGCCACCGTGACTTTTAAAACACGCTCTCTAAACAGGTGTCTCTGTGCTGAAGTGCGGCCGTAAAGCTCATTATGAAATGCCTGCTTGGCTTCACCTGAAGGTGAACCAGGTTTATCCATACTGCCAATAACCCCTAATATAGATTCCTCTACCTGCAAGTCAGTATGTTCTTCATTAATTAGCCATTCTATAGATTTATCAAAATCATCAAGCGTTTCTGTTAAACGTGGATCGCGGTATGAATAGAATCTAAAGCAGGCGTTTCCTGGCTCATGACTTGCTCCACCACCATAAGCGCCACCCTGCTCTCGAATAACACGATGTAAATATCCATTTCTTAAAAAGCCACCTAACACGGTTAATGCCGCGGCATCTGGGTGATTCACCGGTACGGTAGGATAGGCTTTGGCACAAAAGTTAACTTGCGTGCTGGTTAACCAGACCTGATTAATTTTTTCTTTAACATTTGCCAGGGCAAATATTTGATTAGTTTGATTACCTTTGCCCGCCCAGTATTGACTAATATCGGCTTCGATAATCGCTTGCTGGTCTTTTTCTGCCACACTTAGATAACGACGTGGTGCAGCTATAATCTTTTTATGGATCATAGAAAATTGATCGGCCAAGTATTGCAAAGCAGATGCATCACTTAAACTATCATCAAGCTCTTTTAACTGCTTAATTCCTTCCAAGCCAGACAAACGATTACTTAATTCTGCTGCCGGGCTCATACCACTACTTGCCGCAAGCATCGCCAAACTATGGCCTTGCCCAGTAACACTTTGTTCACTACGCGCGCGCTTTTGCGACACCAGCTCACGAATCCGATCTAACTCATCAAAGCGCGCCTTTTCCAGCATCTCTGACATGAGCTCATTTAATTGTTGATGATTTCTGCTCAGTGCTTTACCTGAAAAAACAAAATGTGCCTTTATATCCTGCTCATTTTCTATTAAACCACGCACACTGGTATAGGCATGAACGCCACCACTCACACTGTCTTGCCACGCCTGAGCTTGCAAATAATCTTTTCCGGCATAGCCTAACTCAGTTAAGCAATAGGTATATATAGGCAATAAATTAACCAGCTCATTTTCCAGCTCAGGCAATTCAATAATGACCTGCTGATATATCAGACCATTGGTGCCCTGATCAAAAAAATCATGCTGAAGATTATTTAACGTTGATGAAACACCAGTGGGTATTTTCATTTTTGCAGGCACATCTTCCAGACCTACTTTCGGCAAAATACTGATATCATCCACTTCATTTTGTCTGGCTTGCAGGGCTGCTGCCTGATCAATAATCTGCTGTTTTTCTTCAGCCGATAATTTAGATTTTATTTCCGCCAGTTTATCCGCTTCGGCTTTTTCTTTTGCTTTGCTTAATTCAGTATCCGGTGTCATTACCAAACGAATGCGATGTTTATTTTCCAGTAAATTTTTCTTCACTAAATTTTTAATAAAATCTGCATCTTTTATATCTTCACGCAGCTGTTCAAGCACAGGCTCCAGATTAATCACCGCCATTGGATCACCGCGATGAATTGCCGCCGATAAACCACCGAGTATTAACTGCATACCATATGGGTAACCGTCACCACCAATTTCACGCTGACCTAATTCAAGCTGATGCAATACCGCTTCAACCTGTGATTGCTCAACACCGTTTTCTGCAACGTCCTCTAATACTTTTAATATCAATGCCTCTACTGCATCTGCATTTTTTGCTTCTGAGGCTTCAACGCCACACATGAAACTCATTTCACGGTTCGAATCTTCCAGGCCACACAAAGGTGAAGGTGCTGCACCCAGATCTGTCGTTTCCAGCGCCTGTTGTAATGGAGAGGCCGAATTATCCAGCAATACACTCGACATTAAATGTGCCCGCAACATATCTTGCAGTGATGTACTGCGGCCTAATAACCAACTGATAACGATATGTGTTTTGCCACTGGTATCTTCTTCGTCCAGTGCGTAACTGCCCGCAAAATAATGTGGTTCTGTATAGCGCTGCTCATCATCTACTTTTATTATCGTATCTAATTTGTCAAAGCGGCTAAGCGCCTTCTCTTCAAATACCGCATGATGCTGATGCGCAGGAATATCTCCAAATGTCATAAACACCGCATTAGATGGGTGATAATTCACTTTGTAAAAATCCTTTAATTGCTGATAGCTTAAATCGGGAATATCCGCCGGTTCACCGCCCGAATTATAATGGTAGGTGGTGGTTGGAAACAGGTGCTCTGTAACGGTTTGCCATAGTGTGCTCACCGATGAACTCATCGCACCCTTCATTTCATTAAACACGACACCTTTATATACCAATGGCGTTTGCGCATCATCCGGGGTATCAAACTCAAAGCGATGTCCTTCCTGTGCGAAATCTAGCTCATGCAAGCGGGAAAAGAACACCGCATCCAGATACACGTCCATCAGGTTATCGAAGTCTTTGCGATTTTGGCTGGCAAATGGATAGGCCGTCCAGTCACTGCTGGTAAAGGCATTCATAAAGGTATTTAGGGAGCGACGAATCATCATGAAAAAAGGATCGCGTACCGGATAGCGTTCACTGCCACAAAGCACTGTGTGCTCAAGAATATGCGCCACACCTCTTGAATCGGTAGGCACTGTACGTAAGGCAACTAAAAAGACATTTTCATTATTATCGGCAGATAGGTGATAGTGCACGGCACCTGTTTTTATATGCTCATACTCCTCAATGATGATGTTGAGAGAGTCTATTTTCTGTGATCGTTTCCACTGAAAGGCAGGGTGCTGCTGTGCAGGCTTTAAATCGTCAGACGGCATATAAAGGTTCACTATGATTTATTTAGCTGTTGATTGTAACCCTGTTAGTGCACCGAATAAAACCGATACCTTAATTTCTGCGTACATTGCCTGACTGTCGTTTTTACCTGAGTCTGATTTGTGCGAGAATAGCCGGGCTAATAACACGCAATTAATGACTAGAAGAAAGCCATCTATAATGATTAAACCGCTTACTGCCGAACAGCTAAGACCTATCTGCACCGCAAATACCCTGCCTTTTGAAACAACGGCGGAGCTAGAAGAGCTGCCTGAAGTACTGGGTCAGGATCGCGCATTTGAAGCCATAGAATTTGGCATCAATGTCAGCCATCGAGGCTTTAACCTATATGTAATGGGCTCCTCAGGGCTTGGCAAGCACGGTTTAATTCGTAAATACCTGAACAGCGTATCCATTGACAAAGAAACGCCTCCAGACTGGTGCTACGTACGTAATTTTGAGCATGACTACAAACCTACGGCACTCAAACTGCCTGCGGGCCGAGGACGTACTTTCAAAAAGCACATGAATAATCTGGTAGAAGACATTGGCAAGGCGATTAATGCCGCCTTTGAGGCCAGTGAATACCAGGAACAAATACAGCTTATTGAAAAATCATTTCAGTCGGCTCAATCTGGCCTGCTTGATAAACACGCTCAGCAAGCGCTAGAGCAGGAAATTGATCTCAGCCATACCTCCTCCGGATTCATCCTCTCGCCCATGGTTGATGGTAGAACCATTACCGAAGATGAGTTCGATGATCTACCAGACGACCTTAGAAACCTGATTGAAGATAAAATTGCAAGGTTTCAGGATGAGCTTGAATATCTGGCACCAGAAATGTCACGCCAACGCCGTGAACACAATATTAAAATTAAAAAGCTCAATCGTAAGGTCGCATTATTCGCAACCAGTAGTTTAATTAAGGATGTAAAACGTAAATACAAATCACTGCCTGAAGTAACCAGCTATCTAAAAGGCCTGCAGGAAGATGTGCTGCATCACCTGAATGAGTTTACTGATAGTGATGAAGATGAATCGAACCACAATGAATCACCTCATCAAGCAAGTGGTAAAAAAGAATCCTTACAACGCTATCAGGTTAATCTGTTAGTTGATTGCTGCAATCAAAAAGGCGCACCGGTTGTTTATCTCGATAATCCAACCTATCAAAATTTAGTGGGGCGTATTGAATATGAAAGTCGCTCCAATGGCCCCGGCAATAATTTCACTCTCATTAAGCCAGGCGCATTGTTAGAGGCAAATGGTGGCTATCTTGTGTTAGATGCACACAAAATACTTAGCACACCGCATGCATGGGATGCCCTCAAACGAAGCCTGTATGCGAAAAAGGTTAAAATTGAAAACATTGATCAGGTGGTGGGTGGTGATGTATCCGTTACCCTGGAACCAGAGGCGATTCCACTAAAAGTAAAAGTAATTCTGCTGGGTGATCGAAATACATACTACGCGCTGCATGAGGTTGATCCCGACTTCCCTGAACTATTTAAAGTGGAGGCCGACTTCGAAGAAGAACTGGAACGCAATCCGGAAACCACACTGCTATATGCGCGCTTAATTGCATCAAGAGCACGCAAATTCGAATTAAAAGATTTAGATGCCGGTGCCGTGGCGCGCATTATTGAATTTAGCTCACGCCTGGCAAATGATGCAGAAAAACTATCGACTCGCTTACGCACCATCGATGATTTGCTCATCGAAACACAATACTGGGCTGAGCAGGCCGGCAACAATATTATTACCGCCGAAGATGTACAAACAACAATCGATGCGCAAATACACCGCACTAGTCGCCTGCAAGGCTTAATTCAAAGCGATGTACATCGTGGCACCTTAATGATTAATACCGAAGGTGAGGCAATCGGTGAAATAAATGGGCTCTCCGTTTTTGAGATTGGTAAATTCGGTTTTGGCCAGCCATCTAAAATTTCTGCCACGGTACATTTAGGTGATGGAAAAATAATTAATATCGAACGTGAAGTCGATTTAAGTGGCTCGATTCATGACAAGGGTGTTCTCATCTTGTCTGCCCTGCTCGCGAGTCGCTACACAAAAGACACACCGCTATCATTATCCGCCAGCATAACCTTTGAGCAGTCATACGGTCTTATTGACGGCGACAGCGCATCTGTTGCTGAACTATGCGTTTTAATCTCCGCCCTTATCGGGCTACCTATTCAACAGGGCTTTGCAATCACCGGTTCACTAAATCAACAGGGTCGAGTACAGGCCATCGGCGGGGTAAACGAAAAAATTGAAGGCTTCTATGATATTTGCAAACAACGTGAGCTGACAGGCAAACAAGGCTGCATTATCCCTGCGGTGAATATTAAAAATTTATCCCTAAGACAAGATGTGGTCGATGCGATTGAAAACGGCCAGTTTAATATTTACCCGATTAAGCATTATGAGGAAGCGCTGGAATTATTAATGGGCTTACCCGCAGGCGAAGAGAATGTTGATGGTAGCTTTGCGAAAGACAGCATTAATGACCGTGTTGTTAAACGACTTTGCCAATATGCAAAGCACCGTAAGGCATCGCAAATCCTTTTTTAAACATCTGTGGCTTTTTCTATAAAGCCTACGAGATAGAGCTGCACTACAAATAAACCCCGCTATCGCTTAGCGGGGTTTATTATTTATCGTAATACATTAATCCCTGCCTATATTCATCACAGCCGATAAAAGACTGACTATACTCTCTAGTCATAATTAAATAATTAGGGCAAATAAGCTGTGGATCTAATCACTAACGTTCATCAAAAAGCACTTTCGATCAATATGAACAAAGGCCAGTACGGCACCATCGCAGAAATTGGTGCAGGGCAAGAGACCGCGCGCCTGTTTTTCCGTGTAGGCGGTGCTGCGGGCACAATAGCCAAGGCCATCTCAGCTTATGATATGCAATTTAGTGATTCCATTTACGGCAAGTCTTCACGTTATGTTAGTCGCGATCGCCTAAAAGCGATGCTTGACCTTGAATACAAACTTATCATCGAACGTATCGGCGAAAAACGTGGCCAGGAAAGTACCTTTTTTTCATTTGCCAATACCATCGCCTCGCGCAGTTTCAGCAGAGACGTGGATGGACAGGGCTGGATTGGCATTAAGTTTCAAGGCTCACCCTGTAGTGGACCCTCGCAAATAGATATACATGTTCACCTGCAGGCAAAAGATGTCACAAAAGATCAGGAAAACATAGGCGCACTGGGGGTTAATTTAATTTATGCCGCACTTCATTATCATCAGGAAGCAGAAACATTACTTAAGTCATTAATGGATGACCTCTCCTACGATGAACTCGAAATCGACATGGTCGATTTTTCTGGCCCCGCATTTGAACACATCGACAACCGCTTTATGGCATTAAGGCTTGTTGAATTCGGCATGACACAAGGTGCAATGTTTAATGCCAAAGGCGAAATTGTTCATCCTGCTGATGTATTGTATAAAAAAGCCGTATTGATTGAACGCAGTCGGTTTAACCCGCCTACCCTGTTAAATATAAATATGATGGATTGCGCACAAGATGTCTTTTTAAATGATCACAATATTCCTGCAGATGAACTTACTGTGATTTCTGAAATGACACTGCACAATTTGAAAGCCGGCGATGATATTTGCGTAAACGATTTTTTACAACGTGCAGACATACTCTGTGCATTAGGTAAAAATGTGCTTATTTCCAATATGGGGGAATATTACAAACTTGCCGACTACCTGTTCCGTTGTACACAAAGGCCAATGGCAATTACTTTAGGCATTCCAACATTAAACGATATCTTTAATGAAAAATATTATGAGAATTTACCGGGTGGAATTTTAGAGGCCTTTGGCCGCTTATTTAAATATGATCTACGTCTTTATGTTGCACCCTGCATAGAAGGCGAATGCGACGAATACATTACAACTGAGAATTATCAACCTAAAGAAAACTTAATTCATTTATATAAATATTTATCTGACAACAAGTTTATCTCACCCTTAAATAGCGTTAATAAAGATTACCTGAGTATTCATTCAGATAAAGTACTGGAAGAAATTAATAACGGAGACAGTGCCTGGGAAGCTAAAGTGCCCAAAAAAGTAAGAGACGTAATAAAGAGTAATCGATTATTTAAACATTAAAGCTGATTTTTATTAGGCATATTATTTGACTCTAACTCTACAGCGTTTCACACAAGCCTGAGTGTTTGTGTGATTTACAGCGATAAGCGCAATGATGCAGCTTAAAACATCCATGTTAATTAACTATCCAGGCCGTAAACTTTATTTATATCCAGCAGGTTCAATGAGTGCCGGAATAACTTTTCCACTCATTAACACGACATAAATACTGTATTTCGTTTTCATATCATCATTAGCAATTTTAATCAGATAGTGCCAATATTTTTCATGCTTTGGCACAGGTCTTAGTTCAATTTCTTTTATAGAACTATAAATATCCGGGTTTTTAGTGAAGTCTTTAACCGCCTGCATAGCTCCACCAATAGTCAACGGAAGTGCACCTGAAACAGGCCCCCATTGAGGACTGTTATTAATATCTTTCTTACTAATAAAAGCAACCATCCTTAAGGCATCAAATTGCTCAAATATTTCAATTTTAGGTTGCGAGGCATAAGCATTTGTAGAAAAGGCAATGATAGCCATGAAGAGATAACAGAAATATTTCATTTATTAGGTTTCCTGATTATTATATAAGCGGTTAATTTGTCGGCTATCATAGCATCTACATCACCGGCAAAAAACTAGCAGGCACGATTTTTTAGCCATAGCTGATTTTAAATGTGCGCTGGGTTGTGGGTATCCGTTACAAATGCAAATAGCGATCGAACAGAAGGTCCTTTGATACCGTTACTTATATCTAACTACCATTGTTTGGCCGCTGACATAGTTACCTCTAACAGTTTGAATAATGAATAAAGTAGCTATAGATGAGCTGGTGTGACTATTTCCAATGGTTAAGTTGCAGGGCTTAATTATATAGTCAGCCTCTATAATTAAGCAGATTCAGCTATCTATCTCCAAATAGACATAAAATACATTCGGGGATTTGTTAATATTAAGCACCCAATAACATTTATTTCAGAGAAGCCCATGTCCCAAGCATCATTTGATAAAGCCGTAGCCCTGATTGACGCCGCCAATAGCGAAGACCCCAATATTGAAATAGCAGATGGTAAAGAATGGCCAAAAGAAAGCCTGTATGCATTTCGTATGTCAGACATGCTTGAGCGCTATAAACCCGAGTCTGATGATGTGGCCAAGCTGGCGATTCGTGGGCAACATATCGAACGCTGGAAATCACCACGCAGTGATTACCCTATGGACCGCAAGGGCTATCATTTGTGGCGAACCGACTTATACAAGTTTCATGCTGGGCAAGTAGCTGCGTTAATGGAAAAAGCGGGATACGATGAAGTCGCTCTGGAACGCGTAAGAATGGCCGTAGGCAAACGCGCGATTAAAGCGAATGCAGATACTCAGTTACTAGAAGATATTGCCGGGCTAGTATTTATAGAGCATTACATGCTGGCATTTGCAGAGAAGCATCCGGAATACGATGAAGCTAAATGGATTGATATTATTCGAAAGACCTGGAATAAAATGTCAGATGATGCACATGCATTTGCACTGGCTGGAAGTATTGTTTTGCCAGAGCCGTTAATTCCGCTTATTCAGAAATCAGTTGCCTAAATATTAATGTCGATCGCACGCGTAGTTGCGGGCCGAATGGCTAATAAACTCTGCCAGAGTTTATTAGCCGCTTAATATTATGCTTCAAGTAGAGAGCGAATATTTCGGCTTAAGACTTTGAGCGAAAATGCTTTAGACAGGATTATGCAGCCTTCTATTTCATTATTAGAAACTAGCGCGTCTTTTATGTCATAACCTGTCATTAGAATGACCGGCAGCTTGCTATTTAATTCACGCATCTTGTTTGCTGCATCCACACCACTCATATCAGGCATTACAATATCTGAAATTACCAGAGCGATATCATTTTGCATTTGCGCAAATAATTTCAATCCATGTTTACCATTAGTGTTTACTTCCCGGAGTTAGATAGTGAACTTGACCTGAAGAATAAAAATGAAACACAGTATATCGCGCAGCATGGAACAGAGCACATTTTAGTTGTAGATGATGAAAAGCATATTTTGAAATAACCAAACGTCGATTAGAATCTTTAGGCTATCGAGTAAGTGCATGTATTGATAGTCGGGAAGCACTCGATTTATTTAAGCAACAAGCGGAAAGTTTTGATTTAATTATCACGGATCAAACGATGCCAGGGATGACGGGGGAAAAACTAGCAAGAGAAATTTCCCTTATTAATAATAAAATACCCATTATTATGTGTTCAGGTTATAGCTATCGGAGTAATACATTAGAAACTGAAGCTAATAATATTAAAACCTTGTTAATGAAACCGGTAGAAAAAGAAGAGCTCGCAGAAATAGTCGCGAAAATATTACAGAGTGCAAAAAGTACCACTCCTTAGTGACTGGCAGTATTTACCCCATTACGCTCCGGGGCGTGATGAAGTTATATCGACTTGATCTGATCCAGAGAAACAGAAGCAAACTTTTCTTCAAATTCAGCTATGGGTACCGGCCGGCTAAACAAATAAGCCTGATAATTCAGGCATCCGGATTCACGCAAGAACGTCTCTAGCGAGGTGGTTTCAACATCTTTCGCAATCACTTCCATGCACAGAATTATTCCCATCGAAATAATCCTTTTAGTAATAACTGCATCATTTTGGTTATTTAGCATGCTAGATATAAAGCTACGGTAAATTTTCAGTTCATCCAGCAAGAAACGCTGCAATACGGATAATGACGAATATCCGCTAGCATAATCATCCAGTGATAGTGCAACACCAGGATTTTTCAAACTGCGTGACATTTGGCACTATTATTTGAGTGTCTTATTAGCCATTACCAACAAAACCTTGCAAATTGTAAGTAATTTACCTATAAAGACAAAACAATACATATTCACTCAGCCAGCATTTTGCAGTGAGTGTTATAAAAAATGGGGAGGCTTATGATGCATGCCTTCAGCAATATCCTACTTAAGATCTAAAAGGTATAAAAATGAAACAAAATGGGGCGGTTACAGGCAAGGCGATAACATTTGGGCAGGATGAAAACCTAATCACCACGACCGATAGAAAGGGTGCAATTACATACTTCAATAACAGCTTCCATCGTATCAGCGGCTTTGATGACGAGGAATTGATGCATAAAAATCATAATGTAGTTCGTCACCCAGGCATGCCAACTGCCGCATTCAATGATTTATGGAATACCTTGAAATCAAAAAAGTCCTGGATGGGGATAGTAAAAAACCGGGCCAAGAATGGTGATCACTATTATGTAGATGCCTATGTTACCCCTATCACAGAAAATGGTGAGGTTAAGGAATATCAATCTGTAAGAATCATGCCAGAGCAATCGTTTATCAATCGTGCAGAAGCACTTTATCAACGAATTAACAAAAACAAATCGCCAATTCAATTTTGGCATCGCCTGGGTATGACATCACATTTAATGGCCGGCTTTAGTATAGTGTTGCTCGGTATGCTGGTATTCACTATTGCTATAGCGCAACCATCTAGTGTCGAATTAGCGGGCGCCCTTATTATAGGATTGGGCGTATCCTGGCTTCTATCAAAACTAATTGCGGCACCACTGATTAAGCTAGCTAAAGAAAGCCGACAAAATATTGATAATGAACTCTCCAGACAAGTTTATGGCGGCTCACAAAGTGAAGTTGCCCAGCTTAGACTCGCTTTGCACATGAAAATGCTGGAATCCAATAGCGTGCTGGCACGATTAGATGACAGTTCAGAACAACTAAATGAAATCATTCAGCGCACAACGCAAACATCTCAACAAACGAGTGCAGGTGTAGCCGTCCAGTTATCCGAAGTCGATCAGCTGGCGACAGCCATGAATGAAGTAACCGCAACAGTGCAGGAAGTTGCACAAAATACCAGCGATGCAGCTAAGGCAGCACAATCAGCCGATCAGGTAGTTAGCACTGGCAAACAGAACATGACAAAAACTGTACAGGCTATAACTCAGGTGGCTGATGATGTTAAACAGGCCTCTCAGGTCGTTGCCGATTTGCAGGAGGAAAGCGAACGAATTGGTACTGTGTTAGATGTTATCAGAGGAATTGCTGAACAAACCAATTTACTGGCATTAAATGCCGCTATTGAAGCAGCTCGCGCAGGAGAACAAGGCCGTGGCTTTGCGGTAGTGGCTGATGAAGTACGCTCTTTAGCTAAACGCACACAAGAATCTACGCAAGAAATTCAATCGATGATTGAAAGCATGCAAAGCGGTACACAAAATGCAGTAGCGGCTATGGCAACCGGATCTCAGCGAGTAGAAGACAGTGTTGTACAGGCCAATAATGCAGGTCAGTCTCTGGAGGAAATAGCATCAATTGTTAGAACCATTTCTGATATGACCGTACAGATCGCCAGTGCCACAGAGGAACAGATAGCGGTCAGCGAAGAGATAAATCGCAATGTTGTGAATATCAGCAATGAAGCTCAAAGCAATGCGGACAACAGCCATCAGACCCAACAAACTGTCGAGCAACTGGAAGAATTTTCCAGCTACTTACAGTCGTTGATTGCGCAATTCAAAAAAATTGATTAAATAGAAACTATTTCTAATGAAGATAGCCAAGTAATCTTTTGTTAATTTATCTTTGTGCATAACGGGACTTTGTCCCGTTATGCACGCTCATCAATTCAGCTTACTCAATATACATTCTATTAAATTTACAGCTCATAAAAAAATAAAATAAACAGGATAGAAACCAGCCAACCCCGACCATTCAAATAAATAAAACCTAAAACTAAGCACTTTGAGATATTGGAGCTATTCGTTATTAATTAGCTTACTCATATCAAAATACAAACAGAATATTATCTCAATTATTAATTACAAATAGCCGCTAGCCTCTATAAACAACTCGTCTTAAAAATGCCCGAACATCATACCCCACAGCATAGGTCGCCGGAATCGTAAACAAGGTAACCACCGTTGCAAAGGTTAAACCCGACGATAGCGCCAATGCCATGGGCGATACAAAGGGATCTAGCCCGCCCCAGCCATAGGCCGTTGGCAATAGACCAACTACTGTGGTTGCCGCGGTTAATAATACCGCACGCAAACGCCTGCGCCCTGCGGTTAATATCGCCTGTTTAATTTTCATGCCATCTTGTCGTGCGCGTTGTATAAACACCAGCAATACCAATGAGCTATTCACCACCACGCCGGTGAGTGCCACCATACCCATGGTGGAGAAGAACGACAGTGGCATGGGCTTCCAGAAAATATCATGTAGATAAAAACTAAATATTACGCCGATCGCACCAAATGGAATTGCCAGCATAACAATCAGCGGATAAACCATGCTATTAAACTGAATCGCTAAAATAAAGAAGATTGCGACCAGCGCAAACATAAAGGCCACCAGCAAACTGATAAATGATTCCTGATTTTTTTCCTGCTCGCCACCGTAATTAACCGTTACTTTATTTTCTACATCACCCAGCCATTTTGATTCATTATCCTTAACCATTTTATTTAATTTTAGGCTCGATAATATATTTGTATCAATATCCGCAACGACACTCACAATGCGTATGCCATCTTTATGACGGATTGTGGTGTAACCCTGGTGTTGTTCTAGCGTTGCAATTTTATACAACGGCACCAGGCCACCTCGGTTATTGGGAATTAATACATTTTTAATTTGCTCTAATTCCTGCATACCTTTTGATGGAAAACGAATCGTCACATTAATTTCTTCGGTACCTTTTCTGATGGTTGATACTACCAGGCCATCGGCTGCGGCACGTACATGACGCGATACAATATCTAAATTAATTCCCGCATAACTGGCTAGCTGCCTGTTCAGTTTTACATGCAACTCATCATCACCTGGTTTTAATCCACTATCGATGGTAGTAACACCTTTTATGGTTTGTAGGTAATCCATGAGTTGACGTGCCGCCTGTTCACTAGCCAGTGTATCGAAGCCGCTGATTTCAGCCTCTAGTGCTCGGCCTAGTGGTGGCCCATTAGAAATTAAGGTAGATGAAATATTCAGCTCGGTATATTTGGCTTTTAACATTTCTGTTATGCGGTTCATATCATCTATTGCATTGTGATCTATACGACCTACTGCAGGTGTATAGATGGCACGAATTTGTCCATAACGGCTGCCACGTTGTGTTAATGGATCACCCTCATCCATGGAAATATCACCGCTCTGTGCAATGGTAGCATCCAGATATTTTTCATTAATTTGTGCACGCATATCGGTATCGACATGACGTAATATCTGGCGCATTTCCTTTAGTGAAGTACCCGGCTTGGCGGTTACCCTAACGATATATTCTTCAACACCTACCGGTGGAAACAACTGGAATTGCAGTTTTTCTTTTGCGATATAAACCGCGCCAAGAAGAATTAAAAATGAAAGGAAAACCGTCGTCCATCTAAATTTAATCGCTTTTTCAAGCAACCATGCATAGCCCTCTTCCAGGGCAATTAACCAGGCACGTTCTTTAGGGTGCTTATTCGGGTTAGTTACATGCGCCACATGACTGGGTAGCATTAAAAATGATTCCAGCCATGAAAGAATTAATAAACTGATCACCACAATTGGAATGGCGATTACAAATTTTCCAATAATGCCCGACATATACATTAGGGGTAAGAAGGCCGCAATAGTGGTGAGAATGGTGGTACTTACCGGCCCAATTAATTCAACCGCGCCCTTTACTGCAGCTTCAACGGGATTTAAACCCTTTTCCATATGGTGAGTAATATTTTCACCAATGATGATGGCATCATCCACCAGCATGCCCAGCACCATAATAAAGCCCATCATAGAGATAAGATTTAAGGTCATGCCCATGTAATAAATTAAAGCCACGCCACTCATAAAAATAATCGGCAGGCCCCAGGTGGTTGTCATTGCAACCGAAAAGCGCAGGAACAAAAGCAGGGAAACAAAAACTAATACAATACCAACCAGACCGTTATTGGTTAAAACCCCCAGGCGCATTCTGGCAAAGCGCGAAAAATCCTGGAATGATTTAACCGTAATATCTTCACCATGTAGCTCAGGTATTTTATCCAGATAAGGTTTTATCTTATCTACGGTTTCAATAATGTCTGCATCAGATCGTTTTAATATCAGCATAGAAATCGAAGACTGGCCTTCTACATCATGCAATGTGCGCGGCTTTTCTAATGCCTCACTAATATTGGCAATATCACCCAGTCGCAAAACATTGCCGCCGGCATTGGCTCTAATTACAATGCTTTCGGCATCTTCTATACTGCTGAACTCGCCAACAATGCGTACCGCCTTCTGGCCACTCGGTGTATCTATTTCACCACCCGGCGTATTAATGTTCCAGCCACGTAGCACCTGTGCAATTTGATCTACAGAGACTCTTGCCTGCTGTAATTTATCGGGGTCAACTACCACGCTGTATTCTGCTTTTCGGTCACTTATTACAGCCACTTTTGCCACACCATCAATCGCCAAAAGCTCTTCTTTAATTTTATCGCCTAATCGTTTAAGTGATAACTCATCTCTATTTGCAGATACTGCGACTCGTAAAATAGGAAATACTGAACCGTCAACTTCGGTTACAAAAGGCTTATTCTCTAAATCGTCTGGCAGAGTTGCACGATCAACCGCCAATGAAATATCTGAGGTCAGACGATCACGCTTTGATGAGCCGGGATCCACCTCCATAGAAATTCGCCCCGAACCCGGAAACGCCATGGAGATCATTTTATCAATGCCTTCAATAGCACGCAGCTCTTGCTCGATAGGCGTAATAACTAGCTGCTCTACTTCACCCGGCGATGCCCCGGGATAAACAACATCAATTTGAATAATATCTAAATTAACATTCGGAAAGGCTTCCACCTTCATAAACATAATAGAAACAGCGATACCAACGGCGACTAAAAAAACAGATATTAAGTTAACAACTAAGCTGCGTGTAACCAGGTAACGAATAATCGCCTGCATTAGTTAATTCCTTGTTCTATTTCTTCAGCAAAACTTATTTCATGACGTACAACCGTTTGCCAGATTGCACCTCTTAATAAATCTAACTGATAATAACGTCGCGCCAGTTCAACTTTTTGGAGCTCGTAAGACAACTCGGCATTTGCCAGCTGTGATTCAAAATCAATAATACGATCGGTTTCTATGCGGCCATCTTTATAACGCTTTGTTGCTTCAGTGAGTTTTTGCTGCTCGGCATTGACGCTTTTCTTAAATGCCGTCACGGCTAGCTCGGCAGATTCTACTTCGGCCAACAAACTCGCCACATCATAGTATAAGTTTTGTTGAATCAGTTTTTTATCCTGTAGCGCTAGCTCTCTATCGTAATGGGCCTGCCTCAATTCAGCATTCAAGCCACTCTTATCCAGCCCACGCCTGAATTCCAGACTGATTCCACCCACTACCTGTGATTCATTAAAATTACCGTTTGCTGTATCCCCCTGATTGTTTTCATTTCCCAGGTACATCACCAGATCTAATTCATCCTGACGCTTATCGCGACTTAGGCGAATGGCACTATCGGCAAGTTGTAAACGTGCATCAATTTGTTTGAGTACCGCATTTTGTTTTTCCGCCTGTGCATAAACAAAATCAAATTTACGGTTTTTATCATTCACTAGTTTTAGTTGTGGGGAAAATTTGCTTTGCCATGATTGATTCATCAGACGATTCAGGGAAATCATCTGCTTCTGCCATAACACATCAAGGCTTTGCCTGTCGGCTCTATTCGTTGCCAGGCGAGCATCAACCTGCAATACATCTTTTTCTTCAGACAGACCCAACTTGAATTCTTTGCTTATGTAATCTTTTAACCGCAGGCTGCGATCAATTGTCTTTTGTGTATTTTTTACGCGCGCCTGTGTTGTTGCCGCGGCAAGATAAAGTTCAATAGTCTGTGCGGCAAGCTCATCGTACAGCGCTGTTTTTTCACCCTGCGCAATTTTCACACCGGCCATTGCCGCTGTTTTGCTTTCTGTGTATTGCGTGTTATCAGCGCCCTTTTGCAGGTGGTGACGATAGCTAACTTCCAGTTGTGTTTTAGTAACGGGGTTCGGTATCGAGGGCAACAGGCTAATTTCTGCATTATCTCTAATAACATCTGCACTAAAGCCAAGCTCGCCACCATTCGAGAGGCTGCGATTTAAACTTGCGCCTACATTTAGTCGGTCATCGGCCGTTCCAAATAAGCTGGTACTGCGCGTAAAGCCAGTATTACCATTAAGCTGCCACGAGAGCTGCGATTCAGCTTTAATATTTTCCTGTTTGGCCTTTTCAAGCTGTAATGCAGCGGAATTAACAGACGGATAGTGATCTATTACCTTTTGTAGTACCTGTTCAAACTCAAGCTGTTCGGCCTGTGCATAAAATGAGGCATGGAGCATGAATAAACTGAATAATAATTTCGCTTTTATACTCACTCAGGTAACTCCAATTTGCTATTTATTTTATTTATTTTTGGTTTATACGAATCTTTTATTAATCCATTAAGTATAAATTCAGTATGTAGCTGTAAATAACTGTGGGTGCCTTCTTCGTCATCATATTGTTTCAGCGAATGCATCCAGATGGTCGCCTGCACCAATGGAGCGACGACTAAACGAGCAACTGTCTGCGCATCATATTCCCTGAATTCACCCGCCTCTATACCGCGACGAATAACCTTACTGAACAGGTGCCGTGAACGCGTTACTACATTATGTGTGAAATACTCGGCTAACTGAGGAAAATTGCCAGATTCAGCCGTTATAATTTTAGGAATGGCCGATAGTGAAGAACAGGCAATACCCATCCACCAGCCATTGATTAAATGCTTGAGTAAATCAGCCTGATTACCTTCAAACTCATTAACAAGAGACTCAACCTTATCTAACTGCGGCGTGATACGTTGCTGAACTACTTCTTTGAATATCGCTTCTTTATTGGAAAAATAAAGATATAAGGTGCCCTTTGATATACCTGCAGACCTTGCCACATCCATCATGCGCGTGGCACTAAAGCCTTTTTCGGTGAATAACTGTAATGCCGCATCAAGAATTTCTTCAGGACGTGCCTCTTTACGTCGCTGCCAGCGGCTCGATGATTGTAAATCTGCTGAACAAGGCACAAGAAATCCTCTAATTGACCAGACGGTCATTTATATTTTATTACTGACCAAGTGTCCAGTTATATTTTAGAATAGATACTCGGTTCAGACATCAAGACGAAATTCTGCTACCAATGGCAAATGATCAGACATTTTTCTCCACAGAGCCCCCTGCAAGCGCTCCCCACTTACAATAGAAACACCACGACTATAAATTCTATCTACCGACAACATAGGTAGCCATGCCGGAAAAGTTCGCGCACAACGCCCTGCTGTTTCATTAAACACCTCGCATACTCTTAATTCCTTTTGCAAATAGGCATCCGACTGACCTCCCCAGTCATTAAAGTCACCGGCAATTATCATCGGCTCATGACTCGGCACAAACTCATTAATGCGCTCGACCAGTTTAACCGCCTGACGTCGGCGCTCCATAGAAAGCAGACCAAGATGCACGCACACCACATGCACCGCTGGAAGCGCATCGCTAAGTTTGATTACGCCATGCAACAGGCTACGACTGGCAGTGCGCATATAAGACACATCGATATTATCCCAACGCACAAAGGGATATTTACTTAAAATTGCATTGCCATGGTGTCCCGCTTTATAAATCGCATTTTTCCCATACGCATGATGCGGCCATACCTCATCTGCTAAAAATTCGAATTGCGATTCCTCGGGCCAGTTAAGATGCTTTTTGGATTTTACAAAATGCTCGCCCTGAATTTCCTGCAGGAATACAACATCCGCATCAACCGAACGTAACAATGATTTCATTTGATGCAATACAAAACGCCGATTACCTGCACTAAATCCCTTATGAATATTGTACGTAAGTATTTTTATGCGTGGTGATTCTGTGACCATAATTAACCTTGGGGATGCAAACGGCTTAAACGCAGTTCAGTGTCGAATTTTTTTGCGGGCAAATGAAAAGAGGAAATAATTTCCAGAATATTATTCTTCTGTGGCCCGGCCTTAAGTATTTCGCTTTCATGCTCAGTCATATTAATTGAGATCCAGGCGTTCTCGACACATATAATGCCTTTTATTCTATCCACCTGATTTTCACGTCTTAAAATATTTAACCAATCTATTAGTTTTTCTTGATTGAACATAACAGAACCATTCAACCGCCAGCTAATACTATTGTAGCCATCCGCATGGCCTTCAATTATCTGCCAGTCAGTATCCACAGGGCATATTAAATTTTCATCATGTGAATGCGCTGTATGCGCATTTGAAAATCCAGCTTCTCGCTGTTGATCATGCTCAATATCTAACCAGGCTATATCTATTTTTGCTTGCTGTAACATTTCGACATGTGCCTTAGGGCGATCAAACGCATTTACAAAGTTATAAAAAACGTCTCTGTCATGCTTAGTATATTGATCCAGCTTATTTGCGACTAATACATCTGCCATGGCAATCTGGCTGATAAAAGTTTCATGCTGCAAGTAGCGAGGCACAGATAAATTTCGCGCATCCAGTAAATTGATAACCGCCTTAAGATCTAAAACAGATGTATAAAACTCACTATTCAATGTATCAATTAGTTTTTTTGGATGCCCCAGGCCAGTCGGCTCAATAATAATACGCTGCGGTTTGTACTGTTTTATAATCTGATTCAGACCAACCGAAAATGATTGACTGGCAACACAACACAAACAGCCACCGGGAATCTCTTTTACCGCAACACCCTCATGCTGCAATAACTTACCATCAACACCAATCTGCCCAAATTCATTTACTACTATGGCCCATGATTCAGACTGCGGCTTATGCTTAATCAAATGCTGTATAGCCGTGGTTTTACCCGCACCTAAAAAACCGCTGATTATATTGGTTGGAATATTTTTGAACGAGGACATTTATACTTTAAATGCTAGTGCATTATATCAACCTGAATTCCCTGCTCACGTAATTGATGAGCTCGATCATCAATATAACGCTGGAAATTAGGCTGTTTCCTGTACGCCTCACTAGAAACGTAATCCATTACTGATTGAATGTGAAAAGCCCTTAAATAGGCATCACTTCTAAAAACTTCTTTGCCCTGCGGGTCAAAGTAAACCAGGCTAGGCGCATATTGAATATTCAATTCTTTCGCCCAGTCTTTTATTGTTGAGCGTTTTCCATCGGGCTGTGTTATTTTTTCTTCCGACCACATATCCAGCACTGCCACATCAAACTTTTTAATCTGTTGTATGGATTCTTTTTCTGTCAGAACATTTTTATGCAACTCGTCACACTCATTACATTGCTTTTGTTCAAACATTACCAATCGATAGTTATTTGTAGCTTGTGAAAAATCATAAGGTGCGCGTAAGGTTTCTAATTCTTTATGAATTTTACCCGCGGCTTTAGTTGATGATATTTTTGACAGGTACGACCTAAAACTTTGTTTTTTATCTTCATGATGCAGAACATAATCTAAAGCTGCATTAAATTTGCCAGGATGATAATAACCATTTGTTCTCAATACGACTTTACCTTGCTCATTAAAAAAAAGTAAGGTTGGCGTGTACATTACCTTTAATTTCTCGGCAAACTTTTTTTCACTTAATGCCACACCACCGAAATGGACTTCACGGTCACCCCAGATATTAAGCGATACTACATCGAAGTTATTTTTTGTTTTATCCGCAATTTCTCGCTGACCAAAATTATCCTGCAATAATTTTTTGCAATACGGGCAACCATCCTGATAAAAAAAGACCATCAATCGCTTAGATGATTTATTTGCCTCGGCAATATCCTCATCCAGATCAAGGAACGATTCTTTAAACCATTGCGGCTGCTCTTCATAGCCAGGATTAACCATGCCGACCTCAAGTGCAGACTCTGTTTTAGCCAGAGCCGTCTGAGTAACTAAAATGCACAATAAAAAAAATAACTTAACGATGTTTCCCATTATTTACCTTCCTGCCACTAGATGCTGAAGTGCGCGAATTAGTTCGACCACCCGATGAAGCAGAAGTACGCGAACCAGGTTTACCACCAGTAGAAGATGAACCACGTGGACCAGGGCGGCCACGCGATGCCGGTGCTTTATGCTTTGTCATTCGGTAGTCTTTATTAACTGGCTTGCCTGATCTTAAATTTTTTGCATATTCAACACCCGCAAGCGTAGCGAGTTCTCGAATATCTGCAGGATCAAGCTCACGCGTTTGACCAGGTCGTTGATTTTTAGTCATTATCACTGAGCCATAGCGCACACGCATTAAACGGCTTACCTTAAGATCTACCGCTTCCCATAATCGACGCACCTCACGGTTGCGCCCTTCCATTAGTACCACGTGATACCAATGATTAATACTTGATCGATTGGTGCGCTCCTCCTCAGCAAACGATCTTTCAACTATCTCATCAAATCGTGCCGGGCCATCTTCCAGTTCAACGCCGGTAGTCAGCATTTCCAATTGTTCTTTAGTGGCCGCGCCCATTACACGCACCGCATACTCACGCTCCATTTGAGCCGAGGGATGCATTAATTTATTAGCCAGATCACCATTGTCGGTTAGCAAAATCAAACCCGATGTATTGATATCCAGGCGGCCCACAGCCACCCAGCGACTATGCTTTAGGCCTGGTAGCGAGTCAAATATAGTCGGGCGGCCTTCGGGGTCGCTTCTGGTGCACACCTCGCCTTCAGGCTTGTGATAAGTAAGTACTCTGGGAAGGGCTTGCTCCGCATCACGGATAATAATTTTACGCCCGTTATGCATCACAACATCGCCAACCTCAACCTGCTGGCCAAGCTCAACAACATTACCATTTAGGCTAATTAGCCCTTCTTTTATCCAGGCTTCAATTTGACGACGAGAACCAAGTCCTTGCCGTGCCAATACTTTTTGTATACGTTCTTTACTCATACAGAATAACTTAGTTATGGATCGTTCAAATGAAATTATATATACCGCTTATTATACTACTTTCTCTCAGCCATTACGCTGTTGCAGACACGACTTTAGAATTTAAAAATCTGCTCAATGACAATAAGCAAAGCAGCATTCTCTACCAAATCAAAGATCAGCAGCTGCGCTTCACTGAATCTGGCTCTGCCAGGGTGAATCTGTTTGATAGCAGTAAGCAGCAATTTATTACATTTGACCCCGATACCAAAAAGTCAGAGATGTTTAATCAGGAGATACTGAATGCCCGTGTTGCGCAATTTAACCAACAGCGCATGCTTAAGATCTCACGCGTAGAGGAAGAGCTGGAGAAGAAGCTTAAGAGCATGTCACAAAAAGAAAAGGAAATTGGGGAGTCTATTGTAAACCAGCTAAAATACCCGGAATTCTACGGAGAGCACACCTTGCTTAGCGTTAACGCCCTACAGAGCACTAAAAAAATAGCTGACGTTGAGTGCAAAATATTCCAACTGATCAAAAACAAGCAACGCCTCAAAGAGTACTGTATTGCAGAACCGGCATCATTAGGCATCAGTGAGGGCGACTACCAGACCCTACGAAGTTTTTACGCATTTGACTACAATATGCTGACACGACTAATGCTTGCCATGGGTAAGAGTAATTTTGACCTCATCGATTATGAAAAAGAGAAAATGCAGGGCGTTCTAGTAGAGGTTATTAGCTACAAAGGGGATAGTATCTCTCAGCAACAAATACTCACCTCTTTCAATACCAACACGCTAGATAAAGACATTTACGCATCACCGAACCTCTAAGCCGCCGATTAGTCCGCGCTTAATATGCACTTATTTGCGCTTAAAATAGCTAAGAATAAGTGCAAGCTCAACACCCACAGAAAATAAGATATGGTGCCTACCATTCATTACATCCACTAGATATAGTGGATGTAGATCACAAAACCGGATAAGCGGCGTAGCTTTTATAAGCAGCCAGTCCTAAACTGAATTTAGTTGATGTTTTTTTATACAACAGTTAGCTAAATCCACTGTATAGAGATGGGGCATGTATGACTACTGAATACTCCGAAAAACGTAATTTTTTTCGCATGAACGTTGAGTGCAATGCAGAGTACACAATCAATGGCTCTGGCAATAAGAAATTAGGCCTTGTTAGTGACTTATGCGGTGATGGAATTTCCATTATTGCCGATGAATCAGTTGAACCCGGTACTGAAGTACGCATATCGATTCAACCTGAAAATGAAGTTACTCCGCCACTGGAAGTTGTTATGGAAGTTTTACGCTGTGAACAGAAAGATCCGCAAAACTATCTGTTAGCTGGCAACATAACCGGTAAATAAAAAAACCGTTTGGCTTATAATAAAGGCCTCAGCATATCCTCACTGGCTACACTTCCGCTAGTACAGCATTTTATCCCCTACGAAAACACCCTTCATAAACGCTATACACTGTTACTTTTAAATAAAGGCCTCAGCCAATAGACCGATACACCTATCTAAACAAACTGATTCACTTGAGATTCTTTTGCTGTAAGGCCAGGCATTGATGATTTCGCCGTTTCCGTAAACGCACTAATTGCTGGCGTTATCTGCGGCGGTGAGCTTGAATTTGATTCAAATAGAGCTGAAGTATTATTTGTAGCAGGTGAGGAATCATCACTAGCGGCAGCCTGATCTTTTGCTTCTTCAGCACTCTTCTCTGCCTCAAGCTGTGTTTTTTGCTCTTCAAGCTGAGCTTCTTCTCGTCGTTGCACGGCAATATCAACGCGCGCCCTGCTGGCTAGCTGACTTGCGCTAGATGAAACCCTTAAATCCTGAGGTGAGGGATCGGCTGGAGCCAATGCAGCACGACGAATCTGTTCAGATTTTTTCAGCGTTGCTTCAGGGTCATTGGCTACCGGTGAAACATCTAACTGAACTTCACCACCAATCGCATAAGAACGGCCATCTGGGCCATTTTGGTAGGTATAACTGGGGCCGCTCACCACCAAACTACCGCCGGCAGATACATGTGCCGCCTCATGAGATCTAACCACACGATCACGTGACTGAAGCTGACTAATCATTTGCTGATTGGCCTGGTTTTGAGTCTGCTCGACTGTTCTTTGTTCTGCTTTAGCGGCCTCGTCAGTAGTACCTGGGGGAGAAATTGCTGATGACGAGGGCACAGCAGTATTGGCAACTCGCTTAGAGATGCTACTACTCAGCGGGCTGCCGCTTTGAATTGATTGTGAGTTATTAAGAATCATAAAGCACTTTACAGTTTAAGAGCACTTAGAATCTGGGAAAATTGCTACCGAATTAACCCTAGGCGCGCAGGTCGATAATCGAGCCGAGCACTTCATCAGCTGCTGATACAACTTTGGCCGACGCCTGAGCTTGCATCTTGTTCTGCTCGAGATCCACAAGTGAACCTACCAGGTTCGTATCCTTACCCGCCTTATTCAATTGATCAGCGCTAGCGATTTCTGAGGCATTCTTTCGCATGCCATCCAAACCGCGCTGGATACCCTGTACTGCTTCACTTTGAATTGATAAAGCACCCATAACCTACTCCAGACGAAAAAACACATACTTGATTAATAACATAAGTATTCACTTATTTCAATTTGGCCAGCATAAGCGGTATGGGTTTACGATAGCCGGTATAAGCAGCCACTTATTCGGTAACGGAGTCGCCTTTCTCTTTGGTTCTGTCAGACTCTGCTTCATCTTCGGACTCTGCTTCATCTTCCGGCTCTTCTATATCAGCGCTGCTTTCAGTGAGTACCTCGTCTTCTAACTCATTATCTATGAAGGCATCTTCCTCAGTATCTGCAAGCGTTTGCGATAACTCATCATCTGATAAACCAGCTTCTAGTGGCTCATCGCCTTCCTGTTCCGCAATGCCCTCTGCTGAGCCAGAATCTGCTTCCTGCCCATCATCAACAACTAATTCAGGGCCACTTTCTGCTGACACTTCCTGCTCCAGGGCCAGTTCAGGATTCAGTTTATCCAAATCCTTTAGTTCGGCCAGGCTTGGCAAGTCATCCAGGCTTTTCAAATTAAAATAATCTAAAAACTCGCGCGTTGTACCATACATAGACGGTCTACCAGGTACATCTTTGTGCCCCAATACCCTTACCCATTCACGCTCAGAGAGTGTTTTTACAATATGGCTACTCACGCTTACACCACGAATTTCTTCTATTTCGCCACGCGTAATAGGCTGCCTGTAGGCAATTAGCACCAGCGTTTCCAATAGCGCTCTTGAGTAACGTGGGGCCTTCTCTTCCCACATACGTGAAACCCAGTTGGCACACTCAGGAACAACCTGCATACGATAGCCACTGGCGACTTCTTTTAACTCAACGCCTCGCCCCTGATAATCTTCCTGCAATGTATTTAGTGCCTGTAATATCAGGTCACTGCTGGGGCGCAGCTCTTCTTCTGCCTCAAAAAGCGCTTCTAACTTGCGCACATCCATCGGCTGATCGGCTGTCAGCAATATGGCTTCTAAAATATTTTTTAACTGAGCTAGTTGCATAATTAATCGTCTATTTCTTCGTCAAATTCTTCTACGGGCTGTGTCGAACTCGCCGCTTTTACATAAATAGGTGCAAAGGATTCTGCCTGTACCAGATCAATCATCGCGCCTTTTAATAATTCAAGAATGGCCATAAAGGTGACTACAATGCCACGGCGACCTTCTGCATAATTAAATAAGCTGGTTAAATCTGCAAAACCTTCGGCACTTACCGCAGCTAATATATTCGCCATTTTCTCACGGATAGACAAGGTTTCACGCTGAATCAGATGATGACTATTTACTTCCGCACGGTTTAAAATATCTCTAAATGCCGCTAATAATTCACCTAAATCGACTTCAGCTTTTGGCCGTGTCAGCTCAAGCGCTGGCGGTTCAGCTCGTGCAATAAAACTATCACGCTCCTGGCGCGGCAACTCATCTAGATTTTCCGCCGCCTGCTTAAAGCGTTCATATTCCTGTAGGCGACGAACCAGCTCTGCACGTGGGTCATCTTCCTCATCCAGCGACTCAGGACGAGGTAACAGCATACGTGATTTAATTTCTGCCAGCATCGCGGCCATCAATAAGTACTCGGCCGCCAACTCAAGTCGCATTGACTCCATCAGATCGATGTACGTCATGTATTGTTTGGTGATAGCCGCAATAGGAATATCGAGCACATCCAGATTTTGCCGTTTAATCAAATAAAGCAATAAATCTAGAGGACCTTCAAATGCCTCTAAAAATACCTCCAGTGCATCCGGTGGAATATAAAGATCTTCTGGCAATAAAGCTAAGGGCTCGCCCAAAATAATCGCGAATGGCATTTCAGCCTGCGAAGGCTGTACTTTAACGGATTCGACTTCGGCAATGCTATCAACTGGTTGATTCATAGTTTTACTGGTTCAATTAGCGGCTGTAAGTTAACGTCCAAGTTAGCGACTTAGCCCCATCACTTTGCGAACTTCATCTAAGGTATCACGTGCGACGTCTCTAGCGGCTTCACAACCTTCGTCAATAATCGCCTGTACTGCAGATGGATCGTCAATGTACTCTTTTGCACGTTCGCGCAGTGGCTTTAACTCTGCAAGAACAGCATCTATCACTGGTTGTTTACAATCTACGCAACCGATACCAGCGGTGGTACAACCTTCCTGTACCCATGCCTTAGTGTCATCACTTGAATATACCTCGTGTAGCTGCCACACCGGGCAACGCGATGGATCACCCGGATCAGTACGTCGTACACGATTGGTATCCGTCGGCATTGTACGCAGCTTTTTCACCACATCATCAGGGTCTTCGCGTAATGAAATAGCATTGCGGTATGACTTGGACATTTTACGTCCATCTAAACCGGGCATTTTAGAGGCTGGTGTTAAAAGGGCCTGCGGCTCGGGCAAGATTATTTTGCCAGAACCTTCCAGATAGCCAAATAAACGCTCACGATCGCCCAGTGAAATATTTTGTTGTGCCTCTAGTAATGCCTGAGCCACGTCCAGGGCCTGCTGATCACCCTGCTCTGTATAACGCTTACGCAGGGTATGATAAAGCTTGGCATCTTTCTTACCCATTTTTTTAATGGCTAGTTCGGCCTTTTCTTCAAAGCCGGGCTCACGCCCATAAATATGATTAAAACGGCGTGCCACTTCACGGGTTAGTTCCACATGCGCGATCTGATCCTCGCCCACCGGTACCTGGCCTGCTTTATAAACCAGAATATCCGCTGATTGCAGCAATGGATAGCCGAGGAAACCATAGGTGGCCAGATCTCTTTCCTTCAGCTCTGCCTGCTGATCTTTATAGGTAGGCACACGCTCTAGCCAGCCAAGCGGGGTAATCATCGATAACAACAGATGCAGTTCTGCATGCTCAGGTATTCGAGACTGTACAAATATCTTTGCTGACCCCGGGCTAACACCCGCAGCCAACCAGTCAATCACCATGTCTTGCGTGCTTTCAGCGATAATGCGTGGGTCTTCGTAGTGAGTGGTCAGCGCGTGCCAGTCGGCCACAAAAAAGAAGCATTCATATTCGTGCTGTAAATTAACCCAATTTTTTAAAACCCCGTGATAATGGCCCAAATGTAACGAGCCAGTAGGGCGCATACCTGATAAAACACGCTGATGTTGCGCTGGAACAGAACTCAAAATAACTCCTTAGACTAAACCGAAAAACGCATATAAATTTGCTTGCACCGCCTGAACGACGGGCATGAGTATTTTACCTAGAAATCCACTGGCTAACAGGAAAATAACCACCCACATGCCAATCATTTCAAATCGCACAAATATCAGCGCTGCTTTATAGGGCAGAATCCCTGTCACAATGCGCCCACCATCGAGTGGCGGCACCGGCAACAGGTTAAGCACCATTAATACAAGATTAATCACCACACCCACTTCGGCCATGGTTTTTAGCGGTACGCTAAAGCTACCATGTAAGCCGCCTTTCAACACAACAACTAAAATCAGCGTCCAAAAAATCGCCATCAAAAAGTTCGATACGGGCCCCGCCAGCGCAACCAGCGCCATGTCTTTTTGTGGGTGACGAAAATTACGCACATCAACCGGCACCGGTTTGGCCCAGCCAAATGGGAATCCCACGACGAATATCATCACTAAAGGCACCACCACGGTACCAATTGGATCGATATGTTTTAATGGATTTGCCGTTAATCGACCTAAGCGCTTAGCCGTCGGGTCGCCTAACAAATGTGCTATCCAGCCATGGGCTGCCTCATGCAGGCTAACCGCCAGTAGAATAGGAATAGCATAAAGAATAATCTGATTTATAAGAGTCATTTACTTAAATTATTCCAGCCCATGATCTGTGCCCTTGCCCTGACGAACTAAGGTAGGCCCATCCACCATATTAATAACGGTGGTGGCTTCGTAGCCACAATTACCACCATCAATAATCAGGTCAACCTCGCGCTCCAGTAAATCACGAATAGCATTGGCATCGGTTTCGGGCATTGTATTACCCGGCATAATTAAGGTAGAGCTCATAATTGGCTGCCCCAACTCACTTAATAATGCCTGTACGATGGGGTCACCCACCACGCGAATACCGATCATGCGACGCTTCGGGTGCATTAATCGTCGCGGCACTTCATGTGTCGCTTTAAGCAAAAAGGTATATGGCCCGGGGGTCAGTGACTTGAGCATTCTGTAATCGCCATTATCAACCTTGGCATAAGTCGCAATTTCAGATAAATCACTGCACACCAGAGTAAAGTGATGTTTGTCATCAACCTGACGGATACGCCGGATGCGCTCCATGGCAGACTTGTCACCCAGGTGGCAACCTATCGCATAACTGGAATCGGTGGGATAAACCACGACTCCGCCATTATGAATAATCTCAACCGCCTGATAAATCAGACGCTTTTGTGGATTTTCTGGGTGTATTTCGAAAAACTGGCTCATAGCCGAGCTATTTTGACGCAAAGTGCCGGCAAGGCAAAGTAAAACCTTGATTTACTTTAATTAATTGATCAAAAAATGAACAAGATGCCCGCTAAAGTGGCATATTCAGAAGATCACTTTCATGCTAACCTCCTCGCTGATTTTCATTTATCTAAATGAATTACTATTTTTAAAAACACTTAGCTTATAAACCATTTTTGATACCCAAACCCTATGAAAATATTTTACGACCTACTCCCCGTTATTTTATTTTTTGTTGGCTACCACAACGCCAGCATGATTGCCGAAAACACACCTGTTGGCCAATGGATAGACCCAGCCCAACCCGAAGTCATTGTGGCTACCATCATTGCTACGGGCATTGCCATTGCAGCCAGTTTTATTCAGGTGGGTGGCTTCTGGCTCAAACACAAACGTTTTGAGCGCATGCATATATTTTCTCTGGTGTTAATTTCTAGCCTGGGCGGCATCACCATTGCCTTTGGCGATCCATCTTTTATTCAATGGAAGCCCACCGTACTTAACTGGGTATTTGCCGGTGCATTTTTAATTAGCCAATTTATTGGTGAAAAAAATATGGTTCAGCGCATGATGGGCGGACAAATAAACCTGCCTCATAATATTTGGCTGAGGCTTAACCTTTCATGGGTGGTGTTCTTTATTATCAGCGGCTTTGCTAACCTGTATGTGGCTTTTTACTATGCAACCGAGCTCGATGAAAAAACCCGTATGGACTTCTGGGTAGACTTTAAACTATTTGGTCTAATGGGTATGACACTGGTTTTTGTTATTGCACAGGCAGTTTACTTAACGCGCCACATGGAAGAGCCAAACGAACCAACAGGTAACGAATAACCATGCTTTATGCGATTATTTCTGAAGATGTGGAAAACAGCCTGCAAGCGCGCATAAAAGCCAGGCCTGATCATCTGGCAAGGCTTGAGTCATTGCAAAATGAAGGGCGTTTGGTATTGGCCGGTCCACATCCCGCCATCGATAGTAATGACCCAGGTGAAGCGGGTTTCACAGGCAGCCTGGTGGTTGCTGAATTTGCATCATTAGATGCCGCAAAAAGCTGGGCCGACGCAGACCCCTATATAACCGCTGGCGTTTATCAGCACGTCAACGTAAAGCCCTTTAAGCAAGTTTTCCCTGGCTAATTTATTAGTTTCAGCACAAACATTCTGCTTACTGCCGACAACCTATTGGTGTAAGCATGCTTGCCAGAAGTCCTTCTGGCAGCTATATATTTGCAATACAAATAAAATAAATAGACAGGCAGCTAAATGAAACCCAGCATTCTACGCAACATACTTTTGGCATTTTTAGGCTTTGGTATATTAATGGGAATCATCTTCCCCTTCTACGCCAGCTTCTTCGTAGAATATAAAGAAGGTTTATACATCTGGTTTGCGATAGGTTGTCTGGTGGCCGGTACGGTTATTGGTGTCATTAACTACTACCTGCTGAATATTCTTTTAATCTCAAAACTCAAACGCATTGCACTGGTATCTACAGCCATCAGCAACCATGACCTTTCCGCCAACTGCGTAATGGAAAGCCACGATGTTATAGGCGACATTGTAAACAGCTTTAATAAAATGAGTGACACCCTGCGTGACGTCGTCAGCGAACTAAAACAAAGCAGCGAGCAAATGCTAAACGGGGTTAATCAAATTTGCGTGGTTGCCGATGCCACGAGCCACGGCGTACAAAATCAGCATACGCAAACTCAGAATGTAGAAATGGCCATTCAGCGAATGACACAAACTGCCCAGGATGTTTCCAGCAAGGCGGCACAGGCAGCCGAAGCAGCTGCCATTGCGAAGGAAGAGTCTATAAAAGGTAAAAGAGTCGTTGGCCAAACCGTGACCTCCATTCAAACTCTGGCCAGTGCTGTTGAACATGCCTCAAGCTCCATTAATCGTGTAGAACAGGAAAGCATCAATATCGGCGGTGTATTAGATGTTATTCAGGGTATTTCCGAGCAAACCAACTTACTTGCGTTAAATGCCGCGATTGAAGCCGCCCGCGCAGGCGAGCAAGGCCGAGGTTTTGCCGTGGTTGCAGATGAAGTAAGAACACTTGCACAGCGCACACAGGAATCAACAAAAGAAATTCAGGCGATGATTGAAACACTTCAATCGGTATCCAGGGAGACCGTTGCGGCGATGGAACAGGGCCAGTCTCAGGCCGATGAAAGCGTTGCCAACGCCAAAGAGGCGGGGCTGTCACTCGAACAAATAATGCAGGCGGTTCAGGCGATAACAGAAATGAACACCCTGATTAACGATCAGGCAGGCTCTCAATCCGGTGTGGCCGTAGAAATTAACCAGAACATGTCGGCCATCAGTGCCATCGCTAGTGAGAGCAAGGATGGTGCTGAGCGCACCAATCAGGAAAGTCAGGTTCTGGCTAATCTCGCTAGCAAATTACAGCAACTCGTTTCAAAGTTTCAGCTTTAATTGCCGGTGCCGGGCCAAAACTAGTTGCCCTGTAACTAAAAATCATTAGAATAGCCGCCAGCTAACATCAATGCCGGAGTGGTGGAATTGGTAGACACGTCGGATTCAAAATACAAACGGCCTTAGCCGTTTTTTTATTGATAAGCGTTTGTTTATTAAAGCATTACTGGGTTAGATTTAAGAATAAATACCAAAGTATACTAAAGTATACTGACCTCATGCCAGTGTGGTGGAATTGGTAGACACGCCGGATTCAAAATCCGGTTCCTTCACGGGAGTGCCGGTTCAAGTCCGGCCACTGGTACCATTTTTAAAGAAGCCAGCTTTTAGCTGGTTTTTTTATGCTCAAAATTTGACGGTGACACAAGCTTTACATTTACGAAGTCACTTAAACATTTAATCTTGAATTGTTAAATTAATATTCTCATAGTGACGCATCTCACTAGCAACTGCGTCATACTCTTCCTCCAACAAAACAGAGTATTTCTTGCTAAAGTTAATTACTTTCCCATTAAACTCAACTCCAGAATCATCAACTAACCCCAATATTAATTGTTTACCTAATGGTCGTGAAGCCAATATAAACTCCAACATCTTTCGTAAATTTTTAGGATCTTGTTCTTGTTGATTTGGCGCATCGATAACAATAGGAAAAAAGGTAGCATTCCCATTCTTTAAAATTAGCTTTAAAGCTGTAAAAAAATATGCCAACAAAGCTCTAGGTAGATCACTTCCACTTTCTTCGATCGAAGCATTAATATTTTTAAATACATTATCACTAAGCGAGAAAACACCAAGTTTTTGAGTGAACTTACTCAGAATCTCACCGTACTCTGATATGATTTTTTTTCTTCTATCAGAGTCATCAAACTTTTCCATCGTTTCAACAATACTGCCCACTGATATTTCAATATTTTTAATATTTTCTTGATAGATACCTAATTCATTGTCTAAATGATCAATCAATGATTTCTTACCTTCAATATCTATCAAGTCCTTTAACTTAACTTGACCTTGTTTTGTTGAAAGAAGTTTTTTTATATTAACTTGATCATTATTGGCATTATCAAGACTATCGCTCACCTCAATAATTTCTTTATCGACTTTTAAGAAGTCTTCTCTCAAAGAAGCTAGTAAATCTGTACATGTTTCGGCATCTTTAGCTATCTCAAATCGTTCAGAAAACGAATTATTATAATATGTACCACATGTTGGACAGCCAATAGAATCCTCACTGCTTTGACAAGAATACTTATAGTCCTCACTTAACTCATCATGAGTTCTAGTCACTATATCTATCTGCGCTTCTAAGCGTATTTTTTCTGTCCTTAAGTTAGTTATTTTATCTCGATATCTTATTTCATTTAATTTCAACCTCTCGCATTCATCAAGAAGTTGATTAATTTCTTTTTTAAATCTTTCTATATCCATATCAAAATCGGTTCGAGACATCTCTTCATAAGCCCTGTCTCGAACCGAATTTATGGCCATTACTTGACGTAAAGGCTCATCTTTATCACTTTCCAACTTTTTTTTCTGAGCCTCTAACTCATACCATTTATCTGGTCGAATACCAAAATGATAACCAGTTACTCTTTGTTTCCAATAGGCAAATTGTCCTAGGTTAGTAAAGGAACTCCATGAGTCTGTCCACCCTTTATCTTGATCAATATAAAATGGAAGCATTAAATATGCTGGTGGGGGCGTCACTGGAATACCATCTCGATCAGATAGTTTTAAATTAAAATCAAAAATTTTAGCTAGTACGGGTGCAAGCTCATGAGTCACACTGGAATAGGTTCCTATTTGATTTCTATCATTATCAAAAAGAGTAAATGAATCACGATGACGATAAATTGAATATGGAACTCCATCAATTGAGAATCTAATCAATATGGCAATATCTGCATCTTTCCATTTCTTATGCCTCTTATGTGGATTCGCTCCAAATGCATATTGAATACTCTTAATTACAGATGACTTACCTGTATCATTTTCCCCTTTTATCACTGTCAACTCTGGATGAAACTCGATCTTTCGAGCTTTCTTTTCTCGATGCGATACGAGAAGCATATTTTCTAACAGCAAGCTTTTCATCTTTCTTCATCCGTAAGTTTCTTATTAATCGCCGGTATTGGATCATCAGTCATTACCTCATATAAAATTGCCGCTTCAATATAAACTCTTTCATAGCCCTTGTTAACTTTTGTATCTACATTAGCTATTATTTCATTAGTCATATCCCGAATATTGCATCCGCGTCCACTTTCTTCAATTCTTATAATTTCGGAAGAAATAAATTGACGAAGCTGAAACAAGTATTCATTTTCAACATTCATCTTATCAACTATATATTTTTGCCAAAAACATCGAAGCTTCCTTACTTCTAAAACAGTATACCCATCCGCAATTAAAGCTTGATTTGCATCGCTCCATAAATCATTGTCATTTCTACGCCCTAAAGAAATGCCAATCATACTTTCGAACTTAGACCGACTTATACTTTTATGATCTTGTATATTTTCAACATCTACACATGATTTCTCATAGTTTGTTTTTCGTCTAATTTCATCAAAAAACGTTTTATATACTAAAGATACATTAACTGAACTTTCTGGACTAATATTCTCAAAAAACTCCACTAGCCGACCTTTTGTTATGGACGTATGATCTTCAAGTCGTAGATCTGTTTTATCTATATAAATCTTTCCCAACCCAAATAAATCACAACATTCATCACCATCCAATTCAATAGCCGAATGTATTTTTTCCTTATCACTATCTGACAACTTAGAAAATTCAACTGAAGTGCAATTAATAGATTTACTATTATCTTTTAGCTTAGTAGACAGCCCTTGATTTGAAGCAAAAACCATACTCTCAACATTATCTTTAAAAAGTAAATAGTTTGAGTACAACTTACCAAGTATAGATTGTGCACCATCACCATTAGATGACTTTACAAGAGCTCCTATCGTCCAATTCCCTGTTGACTTAGATTTAACCTGATAAAAAATCGCTTTAGATGGATTAGTTTCTGAATCAAAGACAACAACATCTTCATGATGCTCAAAAACCATTAAGTAATCTTCATTTCTGGCATGAAGAGACAACAACTCACAAAGAGACCAATTTTTTTGATAATCAAATCGATTCGGAGTTCTAGAACCACTCGACTCTCTAACTGGAGTCCCTGAAAACGATTTAAAAAAATCACTACTCACTTTTTCATCCATAAATAATTCACATCAAATAGATATTATTAATAGCTTAATCATTAGTAATGATTAATTCAAATTCAATAAATAAAACTATTTAGGCATCTCTATTAGCTTGCTTACCAACACCTAAGCCTCCTAAAAAACTCACAATTGCGATTAATACTTTTTCTGTTATTTGATCTTTATCTAGATATAAAGCAAATGCAGCTAAAATGATTATTAAAGCTACCAAGACACATATACCCAAAAACATCTTTGTTTTGGCTTTAGCTATTATCTCTGTTTGTTTTGTACCTTCAATAGCAGCAACTTTCTGACTTTCCGCAAATGGCTCAACTGCACCTTTAATTATTTCAGAAACCGCCGACACCTCAACTAATTCATTTTTATTATCATCAGTCATCTAAAAGCCCTTTTTATTTATTCCCGAAACCTAGTCAGTTATTAAGCACCTAATGATATTCCACATTATTTTCAAGATAGAGCGCTACAAACTTAGATAATTTTACAAAGTCTAATCAATACTTTTATATTATGGTTATTAACAACAAGATATCCTGTATTGCCTTTAAAATCAAAAAATTACTATAGTATGAGCTACCTATAAACAAATCCCCCTACTCAAGCCATACTTACTCATCAATTCTAATATTTTTAAGCCAAGCTTACGCTCAGCTTTAATAGTACTTATTTGAACATCAGTTAACTTATCTTTACGAGGCGTATGAGAATAGTAATTCTTTAGAATCACATAGACTATCTTTTGTTACCCGCATGAAGATGAGTCAAGCCACGAATTTCATAACGGTTAGCCCTAACCTCACTACCTTGGCGTAGTACTTTATCTAATTGAATAAAATTATGGTTTATCAAAAAGGAAATTGCCTTTCTAATTTCACGCTTAATGATTCCACTATATTCACTTATCAACCCATAACTTATATATGTCACATTCGAATCGTTATCTCTATATGCCAACAATAAATAATATAGCTTAAGCGCATTAAGCTCATTTTTTGATCTAATATGAAAATCATTTAGAAACACACTAATCTCACCTTTCTGCACATTATTATATAGGTGCTTCTTAGGTAGCTTTGCCCATGGTTTATTCCCATGGCTTACAATTTTGTATACATTTTGCTTTCGATAAGAAACTACTATTATCAACTCAAGATCAGCTAGTTTTGATATTCCCTTACTAATCATTGAACGTGATAGCCCAGTAGCATTAGATATATCATCATAAGTCACGCGCGCTGTACCTACCGTAAATTCTTCAGTTGGCATCTGGTTTGCTCTCGCGCAGAACATAATGTAAATCATCAGTGAAGCTATTGAGATACCTTTATCTCTAACGCCAAATTCATGTAGTAATCCATTTCCAGCATGCCCTTGTACCCACCAAGTTGGCATCCTGACCCATTCATATCGATCTTCATTCCACATAATTTACTTTTTCACCTCAAGAACAACACGCATGACTACAAACAAAGCAAACAAGCAAACTGAAATCGAAAGTACTGAAATTAAAATTACAGCACCTAAAGGCCCTATTTGCATAAGCAGCTCAAAAAGCTTTTCCCAAAAAATATTATCTAAATATTGCATCACAAAGCACCAAGTTATTAATGATGCGAAAAATTATGGAGCAAAGAATATATTTATTCTAGAATCAGTTCACTTATATATCTTAAAATAAATCAGTATAAACTCAATATAATCAAATAGTTAGATATAAAATTATATGTCTTTATAACTATCTGTTGTAGTTCATGAAACTAAGTAATATTGAGTATTGTAGTCCACAAGTGACTAATACATGTAAGTTTGTAGTTCACGAAATCACACTAAAAATAAATATGAACATAAGAAGCTATATAAATAGCAATTACAACAATGTTTACAAATCACTCTTTCTAAACATTGTCTTATATTTCAGTCGCTTATGGACATTCTTCCCTTGGTTCCCATATAAAACCTGTTTAAACCAGCTAAATACAGCAATTTGTAAATATTATTGAGGTAGGCACATTCCCAGAGAAGGGTTAGCAAAAGTTTTGGTGAATCTACGTTAAAACCTACTTCGTTCTAGATGAAGAAGCATTTTTTCTCCAGTTCACTTAAACTACGGGCTTACAACTTGATCTGGAGCCAAACTTTGATGCCTGTCATTCTGCTTACCGACAATGGTTCTATGCAGCCTAACGCAACACTCCAGCTGCGCGATTTAGCGACTAAGCTCGGTTTACAATCAGGGCACACGATTCATCCAGTTTCCTTACAACATGCCGGCCGCATACCTGCTGAATCCTTAAATGAAATACCTGCTCAGGTATTTACCGAGTTTATGAAACAGCAGCTTATAAAAGGTAATAAGGACTTTGTTCTGCTGCCCATATTTTTTGGTCAGAGCAAGGCCTTAACTAAATATGTGCCAGATGAAATCGATTCATTAAAAGATCAATTTGGTGAATTTAAAATGACAATCGCTGATGTTGTTTACCCTTTACCTGAAGGTGAAAACTTACTCTGTGAAATTATTTACGAGCATATTACGAGCACCGCAAAAAATGAAAATTTAGCGCTCAAGAATGTAGTACTGGTTGACCATGGCTCGCCTGTTCCCCAGGTAAGCAATGTAAGAAAACATCTGGTTGAAAGTGTGCAGAAAAAACTTTCCGACAGCTGCCATTTAGAACAGGCTGTAATGGAACGACGTGAAGGAAGCGAATACGATTTTAACGGTGATTTATTAGAAAACTGGTTAACACAAAAAGCCCGGGCAGGTGAAAAAAGTGCGATTGTTGTTTTATTGTTTTTTCTGGCTGGGCGTCATGCCGGTAAAGATGGCGACATTGTAGAAATTTGCGATAATGTAATGCAGGAGTATCCTGAATTAAAAACAGCCATCAGCCCTTTAATCAGTGCACACCCAAAATTTTTATCTATATTACAATCACGACTTGATGACGCGATTAAAGATTTTTAATTGTAATAGCCCTAAGTAGGGTGGGTCAAGCAAGGCGGATCCACCGGTGCGATTCAAAAAAGCCGGATCCGCTTCGCTTGATCCGGCCTACGCGATTATATTTGGGGTAGAGTAAACAATGCTTAATAAAACAACTCACTAATAACCGTAACAATCCATCTTAATACACTAATATTGGCGACACTTAATAGCATCACCAATACTAATATTACCAAAAATTACCTGGGGTATTACTTATCCAGGCTTTCCAGATATGCCTCATAACCACCACGGAAATCTTCTACGCCTTTATCCGTCATAGATAAAACACGTGTTGAAAGAGACGATACAAATTCTCTATCGTGTGATACAAAAATAACCGTACCAGGATAGTCTTCCAGGGCCTGATTAAGTGATTCAATGGATTCCATATCCAGGTGATTAGTTGGTTCATCCATTACCAATACATTAGGCTTGCTTAGCATTAGCTTGCCAAACAGCATACGGCCTTGCTCACCACCGGATATAACCTTCACCGATTTATCTATATCTTTTTGTGAAAATAGTAAACGCCCCAGAACACCACGCACTGCTTGCTCATCATCACTTTCCGCTTTCCACTGGCTCATCCAGTCAATCAGCGTCATGTCTTCTGTAAAGTCAGACGCATGATCCTGTGCATAATATCCAACAGATACATTTTCAGACCACTTAATCGTGCCGCTGTTAATTTCTGTATCACCAACCAGTGTTTTTAATAAGGTTGTTTTACCAACACCATTCGGGCCAATCACTGCTATACGCTCACCCACCTCTAGCATTAAATCTAAATCTTTAATAATAACGTTATCATCATAACTTTTATTCAGGCCATCGATTTCAAGTGCCAGACGGAATAATTTTTTATCTTGTTCAAAACGTATAAATGGATAGGCACGACTAGAGGGCTTGATCTCATCTAATTCAATTTTATCAAGCTGCTTAGCCCGTGATGTTGCCTGCTTTGCCTTTGATGCATTCGCAGAGAAACGGCTAACGAATGATTTCAATTCATTAATTTGCACCTGTTTTTTGGCATTATCATTCAGCATACGATCACGCACCATGGTCGCCGCCGTCATGTATTCATCATAGTTGCCCGGATAAATTCGCAGTTCACCAAAATCTAAATCGGCCATATGCGTGCACACAGAATTTAAGAAGTGACGATCGTGCGAAATAATAATCATCGTACTCTTACGTTCATTCAATACATCTTCCAACCAACGAATCGTATTAATGTCCAGGTTATTGGTCGGCTCATCTAGTAACAAAATATCTGGATTTGAGAACAGCGCCTGCGCAAGTAACACACGTAGTTTCCAACCAGGGGCCACTCCACTCATTAAACCAAAATGCTGTTCAACTGGAATTTCCAGGCCCAGCAATAATTCACCGGCGCGTGACTCAGAGGTATAACCATCCATTTCACCAAACTGAACTTCAAGCTCTGCAACGTGCATACCTTCATCTTCAGTCATCTCAGGTAAGCCATAAATACGATCACGCTCCTGCTTGATTTTCCACAACTCTGGCTGGCCCATAATAACGGTATCAACCACGCTGTATTCTTCATAGGCAAATTGATCCTGCTTCAATTTACCAACACGGTCATTTACATCAATTGATACTGTGCCAGAAGTGGCATCTAAATCACCACCCAATATTTTCATAAAGGTTGATTTTCCACAGCCATTTGCGCCGATTAAGCCATAGCGTTTGCCTTCTGAAAATTTTACAGAAATATCTTCAAAAAGTGGTTTTTCACCAAACTGTATAGTGATGTTTGCAGTTGAAATCAAATTTTTACCCTACTCTAATTTTATGTATTCTAGTCACAAACCCTATTACTATTATTAAGGTTTGCACTAATAAAAAGAAAACAAATAGCCTTTAACGATGAACTCGTTTTACCTGACGATTTTTTTCTTTGTCGGATTGACGTTTATCTATTTTTTGTTGTTTACGTTGTTTATTTGTATTCACTACAGCCGAGCCAATATGTTCTTCGCCTCGCGCTTTAGCTAACTGCATTTGTTTTTCACGTTCCATAAAGCCTTTACGCTGTTCATCTGTTTTACTATCAAAACAATGTGCGCAGCTCACACCCTGTATGTATTTTTCACTTTTTTTATCTTCATCTGTAATTGGCAACCGACAGGCATGGCACTGGTCATAGCTGCCCTTCTCCAGAGAATGATTAACACTGACACGATTATCAAAAACAAAGCACTCACCTTCCCATAGTGATTCTTCTTCAGGCACTTCTTCCAGGTATTTAAGAATGCCGCCCTGTAAATGATAAACCTCATCAAAGCCCTGCTCTTTTAAATACGCCGTAGATTTTTCACAGCGAATACCACCTGTGCAAAACATCGCCACCTTTTTATGCCTGGTGGGATTGAGATTTTGTTTCACATACGCTGGAAATTCACGAAAGGTCTCGGTATTTGGATCAATCGCATTTTTGAATGTGCCAATCGCTGCTTCGTAGGCATTACGTGTGTCTATCAAGGTCACATCAGGATCCGCTATCAAGGCATTCCAGTCCTTGGCCTTAACATAGGTGCCCACCACATGGTTGGGATCTATGCCCTGCACACCCATGGTAACAATTTCTTTTTTGAGTTTTACGCGCGTTCGATAAAACGGCATCTCATCATCATAAGAAACCTTATAACGCGTATCGACTAACCGCGGATCAGACTTCAACCAGTTAAGAAGGGTGTCAATGGATGACTGAGTTCCGGCAACGGTACCATTTATACCTTCACTGGCGAGTAACAAAGTACCTTTCACATCATTCTCAAGCATCACGTCTAACAAGGGCTGTTGTAGCTCCTGGTAATCGTCTAGCGAAACAAAATGATATAAGGCAGCAATAACAATGCGTGACATATCAAAAACCTGTACTGCGAGCTGGAACGTAAATCCAGTGCAAAATAAAAGGACAGCATTATACCTAAACAGCCACCAATTAGGGGGCAAAGCATGCTTCACTTCATCATTTTATTCACTTTTATGCCCCGTATATGGCATATATTGCGAAAATATTCATATATTGCGCGAATTCAACAGCCTATCAACAAACCAACAATCACTTATTCAGGATATACTTTGCGCAATTTTCTTACACATTTTTCTAATTATGCTTTTTAAATGGCCAGGTTTTATCCTCAATGCTGCCCCATCTGCAATTCTTTCAGGCATTTTTATTGCTGAAAAAGCAGCTATGCCAATGCAATCTATTAGTGATGTGGAGGCCGTAATAAATAAAGGTTTATCAGGTGATAGGTACCTTAACAAAACTGGCTACTGGGATCCGGTGGAGGGCTGTCAGGTAACGCTGATTTCTGAGCACGACCTCAAACAGGCAAAACGTAGTAGCGAGCTTGCTTTTGATAATGGTGAGCACCGACGTAATTTAGTTATAAAAGGCATTAAAACCAGGGCGCTTGAGGGCAAGGAGTTTCAAATTGGTGAGGCTATTTTTAGCTACGAAAAACCTCGCCCACCCTGTGGCTATTTAAATAAAATTGCAGGTAAAGGCATGGCACTGGCTTTAAGTTATAACAGCGGTATTTGTCTGCGGGTTATTAAAAGTGGCAAGCTGTGTGTGGGTGACGCTGTATTAATACTTGGCGCAAACGAAAAATTATAAGGCCAAAATAAAAAAAGCCAGACACTAATCCTTTGTTGTCTGGCTCAATGCTAAAAATATTTTTAATTAGATAATAAAACTTAAACGTTATCTTTATTGGTGTCGTAGCACAGGTCTTTTAAAATACCGTTGGTGATATCATAAATCCATCCATGTATAGTCAGGTCTCGTCCCTTGCTCCAGGCATCCTGAACAATGGTTGTTTTACTGATGTTGGTCACCTGCTCTTTGACGTTTAATTCACATAATAAATCAAGCTGCGCTTCATGCTCCAAACCCGTAAAACTATCGGCATTAAAGCGTATAACATCTTTAACATGACGTAACCAGTTATCGATTAAGCCATGCTGTTGATCTTCTAAAGCCGCCTTTATACCGCCGCAACCATAATGCCCACAAATAATGATGTGTTTAACTTTCAAAATATCAACGGCATACTGAATTACAGAAAGACAGTTCAAATCGGTGTGAACAACAACATTGGCTATGTTTCGATGCACAAACACCTCACCCGGAGGCAGATTTACTATCTGGTTTGCTGGAACCCGGCTATCCGAGCAACCTATCCACAAATACTCTGGTGCCTGCTGTTTAGATAACTGAGAAAAGTATTCCGGATCATCATCCTTAATGGATGTTGCCCACTCTAAATTTGCGTCAAATAGATGCTTTAATGTTTTCATTATTTATTGTATGACTCTTGAAATTTTATAACTAAATCTGTTTAGGTGGAAAAACCAGTTGCCGTACATTTTGAAATATAACAACAGATCTACACTTAGAACAAAACCGATTAAACGTGCATTATGCCAATAAAAACCTGTTAATGATTATCAATAGCTCTTTTCTGCAACCGCTTGGGAGATAATAAATACCTGAATTGTATATTATTGACTCTGTTTGAACAGCAAAATTAAGGCAAGGGACTAAATAACGCCTTTATAAATGGGCACAATTCTCCGACAGATCGGATAAATGCAGCTTGCGCCGAAACACCAGAAGCGCACCGGGTATTTGCTTCATTAATAACATCAGCGCGGTTGCGAGACTATTAGCACCAACAATATAATATCCAGTAAACCATGAATATTACTGCTATCACCTGTGCCTCTAAACGATGCCAATATAATCAGCCACTAACCACTTCTACAAACACACTAAAATTCAATCAATCTGTAGGGTAGATCAAGCGCATAGTTTTAACTAGCATTTTGCGACAAAAAAAACGATATGAGATTACTCATAATTAACTACCTGTCAATTATCATTTTTCTACGTGCTGTGTATTTACTAAAAGACGCTTGTCTTTCAGTGATGCCAGCAACTGGTCATAGGAATCAGCAAATTTCTGTATTCCTTCCTGTTCCAGTTCCTCTGTAATCTGTGCCAGATCGATGCCCAGCGCATGCAAGGAATCGAGTGCCTGTTGCGCGGCATGTACATCATTTTCCAGCGTGGCATCTAGTTCACCATGAAATTGAAACGCATCCAGAGTTTGTGGGGGTAAGGTATTCACCGTGTCGGAACCGATTAACTGATCGACATAGAGCACATCAGAATATTCTGCATTCTTCACGCTGGTACTTGCCCACAGCGGTCGCTGCTGCTGCGCACCACGTCTGGCTTCATTTTTAAAAGCCGCTGAAGCAAACTTCTCTTTAAAATATTGATAGGCCAGCTTCGCATTGGCAATCGCGATTTTCCCCTTCAATGCCAGGGCGTCATCTGTGCCGATTTCACCCAATGCAGCGTCCACCTTCGCATCCACACGGCTAATAAAGAATGAGGCCAGCGAGGCGACCTTATCCGGGTGTGGATTGTGTGACAATGCCCTGATATAGGAATCTATCAACGCTTTATAGCGATCAATTGAGAACAGCAAGGTCACATTGACGTTAATACCCTCGGCAATCAAGGTCTCCATCGCCAGAAGACCAGCTGCGGTTGCTGGCACCTTGATCATAAGATTCGCTCGATCCACCGAGCGCCACAAATGACGCGCGGATTCAATGGAGGCATCTGCATCAAAAGCGATATGCGGCGATACTTCAAGACTAACAAAGCCATCCGTTCCGTCGCTACTGGCATAAACTGGTTGCAGAATATCCGCCGCCATTTTTACATCCTGGATGGTGAGCTGTTCATATAAAGCCTCATCATCCATCTCATGATCGGCCTGCAATAGCTCGCGGATCGAGTCGTCATAATCTGCACTGCCCGTAATTGCCTTGTGGAATATACTCGGCTTGCTGGTAACACCACGTAAGCCCACTGCGAGTAAATCCTTAAGACCGCCGCAGGTCAATAAATTGCGGTCGATGTTATCTAACCAGATGGACTGACCGAAATCGCTGAACACTCTTGAAATATTTGACATCGAACTTTTCCGCCTTTATTTTTCCTGGCAGTTATCCTAACTGCACTTAGTACCTTGCTTGCTACACCCACTCGCTATATCCACTTTATGCACCGTTGTCATTCTTAAGGTTGCAGAAGATCAATGACACCCCTCTACTCTAGCTTCAATATGAAAGTATCCGTCGAGTGTACAGCAAAGACAGGCTTATGAATTGTTATCCCGGTTACTGCAATACTCAATCAAAAACAGGAATTTGAGAAATTTTAGCAGACACAAAACAGCCGCTTAAATGAAAACAACGGGGTAAAGTTGATATATCATCATTCTTATATTACGAGATGGAGAGGTATCAGAGTCTAATACCGTAATGACGAGACACTTAAAATCTGCAAGTGATACAAGCCTTAACTTATTGGGCTGCTAAAAATGTAATATAAATGTTAACTAGCTCAACACATAAGATATAATCATCTTTATAATTTCTTCAAATAATAAAAGAAGCCATATTTTAGTTACAGGGAAGTAAAAATGAAACTAGTACTGTTAATAGTATTTATATTATCGCCATATGATTTAGCATACGCCGGAGTCGATATACCTGGAAGCAAGGATCATTCACTTGTTTCACGTTTTCCTGGTACCCATATATCTCAATATAGTCAGAAAAATTTTGACGAATTCCTTTTACCTATAGGGGTCATGACCGGTAAACGCTACCCAGAGAATAAAATTGATTTCACTCTTTCTAAATTTAGTCAATTAAAAGGAAAAACAACTCAAATCACCTATCAATTATGGGGTACGACATCTTCTTATGAAGTACACATGGCTTTAGAAAATGCACTTAAAGCAGAAAATTATAACGAAATATTTTCTTGTTCAGCATTAGAATGTGGTGACTCATACGCATGGAACCTAAAATACAGCAGCATTGCAAACAATGAAAAACAGAGACGACGTTATCTTGTCTACAAGAAAAATGGCACATATATATCTCAATACATATCAGAAGTAGCTGGGCTTCTTTTTATTCAGCTAGATGTAGTTGAAGTCAGTGAAATCGCTAAAAACAAAGTTACAGTTCTAAATAGTAGCAAGCTATCCGATTTTTTAAATAAAGAAGGCAAGGTTATTGTTTCAGGCATTTATTTTGATAGTGGAAAGTCAACAATCAAGGATAAATCTGCTATTGCCATAAAAAATGTAGCCGATTTATTAATAAAAAATAAAGACTTAAGACTATATATAGTAGGACATACAGATAATCAGGGAAGCCAGGAAAACAATTTAATTCTTTCACAAAATAGAGCCAATGCTGTTTTACAGTATTTAGTGAATAACTATAAAATTGATCATAAACGACTTCAATCTGTAGGATCAGGCCCGTATAATCCTGTCTCAAGTAATAACACCAATCTTGGTAAATCAAAAAACAGACGTGTTGAACTCGTTAAAATTTAAATTAAAAAGGGAATAAAATGAAAATTATAAAAAACATAGCACTTATAGCTATTATTAGTCACTCATTACCAGCACTTGCAGAAGCCCAGATAACTAAGAATTTTTTTATTCAAAGCACCGGAGTACTAGAGATGTGCAGCAATAAAAAATATTTGAATTGCCTTGGTCTTGAAATTAAAAAATGCACATCCGACATTAATGATTGCTTAAAGATAATCCCCTCAAAGTTCACCAATAGTGAAAGCAAACCATTAATGGATAAATTCAACAATTGCTTACTAAGCAAAAACAATTTTTCTGATGAAATATATGATAAATGCGATAAAATACTAGATACATATTAAGGTATCATTCTGGACAATTGGTATTTTAGTAAATAAACAGTTGTCCAGAATGTCTTTTTAGCGACCCAGAAACAATTCCACGTCATGTTTATTTATGTTTCTAGTTAATATTCCATCCAATCATAGAGCCCTTTTTATTTCATCTGACTCTTTACTTTCAAAATTATCATCCACTAACATAAGATTAAACCCCTCAATTCCAGCATGCGAATTGATTAATCTAAAAACAACATCCATTTTTACATCTTTATCACTGTATCTAGCCCACAATTTTCTTGCAGAGCTTTTATCATTAAGTGCTATATTTGATAGCATTGCTGCCTTTAGTACATAATCATTTTTAATCGACCGTTCAATCTTGTCTCCAACTAGAATCTCATTCGACAGGTGTACAACACTTTGATGTTGTTGATTGATTACCGCATAAAACAACGCAATCATATTAAGAGAGTCTTTCGACAAATTACTATAGCATTGAGAATTTTTGACATTGTCAAAAATAATATTCATTTCTTCTGGTGAAAGAAATGCGATGGTTCGTTCCATGAGAAAGTGAAATGATGGTAGCCAGACAATTTCCAGCTCATCTCTTGAACACTGATAATGTATAGAATTAACTGAGCGTATATTATCCATTACCTCTGCGGTTGTACTGCCTGAAGACTGAGCTCCAGCAACATTTATGTCTCTAAACGCCTTAAATATATAAGCCGCTTCTTCTGCCATATGGCTTGGCTTGTAACTTATTCCACTTTTATAGTTGAGCACACCATCTTTAGACTTAACCGATCCTAAGCTTTCAATCAATGGAAATGGCGCAGTGATCAAGTCAACCAGATCATAGGCATTTGTTTCCATATATCGAGCCTGCACCGCATAAAGATCTACCCACGGATAGTAATCAGAATTGGCCCTAACTGGATACGATAAGAACAATGGTGCTATGGAATTTTTATCACCCAAATAACGCAGCTGTAAATCCTGCAAACTGTGTGCCTGGATTTTAGACAATTCATCTTTTAGCCCTGGAGTTGTAAAAATGCTTCCTGTTAACTCCGGCACTTCTGATGAATTAGAAGCAATAAATAATATGTCTGCGTCGGTAGTAAAGTAAATTTTATAATTTTTAAACTCATCGTCTAATGCCTTTACAACTGAAGCCATTAAAGGCTTATCTACTTCATACATATGAAGCCATTGTACAAACAGACCATCTTCTGATAAGTGGTTTTGTACCCGCTTGTAAAACTCCTGAGAAAATAAGCTTGCTATACCACTAACCCATGGATTAGATGGTTCAGACATAATTAGGTCATACTTTTTATTATGGCTGGTAAAAAATGTTTTCGCATCTTCTATATAAATATGACTCCTGGGATCAGTGTATGTTTTGTTAACCCTTTCACCAAAGCCTTTAGCCGCTTCAACCATTGCAGGCTCTATTTCAATAGTATCAACTGATTCAATATTTGGATTTGATAATACCACCTGTGTAGATAGACCTGAGCCGAAACCAATAACCGCAACATTTTTTATTGAAGGATTCATATCCATTGGTAATGCCACAGCCAAACTCATTGTAGGCTCATCTGCTGTTGTTTTGTCTGGATTTAAAGAAGCGTCCGTTTTACCATTTGTACCAATAATAACCGTACCATCTGAGAACTTTAGCAGATCGACTGAGGCTGTTTTACCATCTTTGTGATATAGTATTTCCGCATCATATATTGCTCGCCCACTTCTATATACACCTGAAGCCATCTTTAAAGCATCAAGCTCAACTATTGAAACAATAATGACAAACATTATCGACACCACACCAGCTACAGGTCTCCAATATTGATACTGCCCTTTCCTAGACACATACCAAAGCAGCCAAAGACCTAATATCACATCAATTCCACCACCCACTACAATTAAGTTCTTTAATCCAAAAAATGGCATTAAAACTTGAACAGCAATAACAACTCCAAAAATAGCACCTAAAGTGTTCATTGAATAAACCATACCAATAGAACGCTCACCATAGCCTTTCTGCAAAAGAATATGAGTGATTAACGGTAGTGTCATTCCCGCACAGATAGTTGCAGGTAGCATGATTAACATAGCTAAAGCATGACTGAAAATATTGAAAAACCAGTAACCTTGTTCTGTTTTATCTAGTGCCTTTAAAGCTGTCGCCATATAATCGAATGTACCGTTATATAAAAACAATGTAGATAGAGCCAAGCCTCCCATTATTAGCTGAATAAAACCAAGAAATTTTATCGGATTAGACAATTTATCAATGTGTTTTTTAACCCAGAAGCCACCAATAGCCAGTCCTAAAATAAACGCACTTAACATTAATTCAAAAGCGTGCGTAGAGCTACCCAACACCAGACTCAACATACGTATCCAGCCAATTTCATATATAAATGATGCCAGACCGGTAAAACTTGCACAGATCAAAATCAATGTTAGAAGGCTTTTATCAAAGGAGCCAACTGGCTCTATGATGTTTTTACTTTCCTCTAACTCACTCTGTTCCAACTTGCCCATAATTAATATACCGGCAGCTATTAGCAAGTTTAAAAATGCAGCGATTTGAATAGTTCCAGGAAGACCAAATAATTTAATGAGTAGAAAACCACTAACTAAAACACCTGCAACAGCTCCAATACTATTTGAAAAATATAATAACGCTAAAGTTTGTCCCGAATTTTCTTTATATTTTCTAATAATACCGGCACTCATCAGGGGAAATGTAGAACCCAATAAAATAGACTGAGGCAATATCAATAATGCAGCCAGACACCATTTTGATATTTCAATAGAAGTAACACTAGTTAAGCTGGGAATAAGGCTGTCATAGGTGAAATCAGTCGTCAAAACATAGACATCATGAAATAATAACCCCATTACACCTATAGCTATTTCAACTAATGCATAGACTTTAAGTAAATCATAGATTCTATGGGTGAATTTTGAAACTAGCCATGCGCCTAGCGCCATGCCACCCATAAAAATAATTAAAACCAATGTTTGGGCATATGCGGCATGACCCAGAAATAATTTTAAATAATGGCTCCAGATTGATTCATAAATTAAGCCTGAAAATCCTGAAATAGCAAAAATAATATAAAAAATAATTTTTGAGTGACTATCACTCATTTTATCATCCTGATTAAACACTTATACTTCCTAGAGTTCTATTACCACAATACAAAATAATGATTTATATATGCGTAATACTTTTTTTAGATATATTTATTTCTTATTTAAGAGATAATCTATAAACAGTAGAATTAATCTATAAATTCAGATCTATATTGAAAATATAATTTCATACTAAAATTATACTTGAGTATTCAAATATCAATCTCAACGACACTTTCAAGTGACTTGGGCAAAGTAAGAAACTGGCATCTTGCTATCATAGCCGCTTTAAATTGTGATATCTTAAACCTTCCTTCTGGCTGCCCCACCCAGTCATCGTCAAGATTAATATTTACTTGTATTTCGTTTCCTGACAATACGACATCCAGGTCATTCCTTGCTAACGTTATACTTTTTTTGACACTGTTCTCAATTGATTCAATTTCTTTTAATACTATTTCACAATCGTTAATGTCGTTAGTCAGCATACCAATAGTATTTGCAAAATAGTTCTGATAACGATTTAGTTCATTCTCATCATCATTATTGTTATTGATAATTTTTTGGCCACTTAAATAAACGCGCCCATTAGGTGGATAAACACCACCATCAGAATAATAAAATTTTAATCTCATTTTAATATTTCAACCAAGTAATTAAGGCGTGAACACCGGAAATACAGTCGTTCGTGGTGATATATAGCCGCTAACAGGCACCCCTGACGTAGTTGTAGATGACCATGTATTACCAGTAACCACTTTTGCCGGGTTGTTCCACGCAGCATCTACTTCCATCTTTATACGTGTCTCATCCCAACCCTTTGGAAACAAAGTATGTCCATTACCAAAATCTGGTTTGGTTAACCATTCACCAGAATTATTTGGGTCTGGAACTTGTATGGTTGCCTTATATACCCCATTAACATCGGGCAGTGTTTCTGTACCCGGGACAATACGAACATCACCAAACAATAATGAGTGCCCACCTGTAGGCACTCCTTTTTTAGTATAATCGGCTCTTAATATATGATCATAATCTACGGGGGAATTAGGAACATACCTAATATTGCCACTTAAATCACAAACATCATTTGCGTTATGTACCCATAAGGCATTTTTACTAACAAAATAACTGTGTGTATTATCTACTGTAAAATTATAAACTTTTAATGGCTGATTAACTCTTTCAACACTGCGTATTAATAAATCACCTTCCAGTGTCGCTACGGCATTCCCTGCTTTCAGGTCTTTTGCATTGGTCCACCCCTTACCTTGCAACCAGAATGGGTGCTCCTCAGTTACATCAATTTCATCATAACCCGTTGATACATGATAATAATGAGGCGCCGTACGCCCAAATACTTTAATCACTTTTTGCTGTGAGTCATCATAAGACTCATCGTTGCGTGATAATACCCAATCTCCAACCTCGAGATCTTCTATTGCAATCAGACCAGTTGAGGACCAGACCATTGTGCCAGCTGCAAAACTACTACAGATTGTACCAGCCGTTCTTCCTCCGGGGATTTTTCCTAAGCGAGATAAGGTAGCAACAATCTTACCTATAGCAACAGGGCTTACATATTTACCAATCACCTCTCCCTTTTGACGTGCCGTACCATCTACTAATGCGCTGATATCCCTGCCAATTTCCTGCGCAATAATATCCATCGTACCTTGCGGATCGTCGAATAATGCCTTACCCAGGGCAATCATATTTTCTGCAGACTCTATAGGGTTAGTTACTAATTCCCATAAGCCTTCTCCTTGCTCTACGAGCCCATCCCATAAACCCGCAGCAAATTCTTTTACTATTTCAAATGCAGATGAATCAGCTGTACCTGTCCCTGTTCCACCTGAACCTGCTCCACCTGAACCTGCTCCACCTGAACCTGTTCCACCTGTACCTGTTCCACCTGTACCTGTTCCACCTGTACCTGTTCCACCTGTACCTGTTCCACCTGAACCTGCTCCACCTGAACCTGTTCCACCTGTACCTGTTCCACCTGAACCTGCTCCACCTGAACCTGTTCCACCTGAACCTGTTCCACCTGAACCTGTTCCACCTGAACCTGTTCCACCTGAACCTGCTCCACCTGAACCTGTTCCACCAGTACCTGAGGAACCACTTGAAGAATGAGAACCATAACCCATTCCACCACCAGAATAATTTACAGTGGGCGCAACCTGACCTGATGTATTAGTGCCAGCTAATTCCTGTGTGATTTTTGACTGCTGAAATGCGGCAGTTGCACCAAATTGATTAAATGCGGCGATTGCAATTGATGAAATCAACCCAATAATAGGTAAATACTCGGATATAGCTGCACCAATTTGATTAGATTTCGAATTATTTTTAATGCTTGTCATCATGACTGAGAATCCCTGGATCTTTATTCAATTTTATTATTTTAAGTTATCAAAATTTACGCAAAAAACTCACACCATTAAGAATTCGAGTTATGGCAGGCTGAATATGATTCATCTTATCTTTTCTGGTATACGCTAAGAAAGATAATATTTTTCCATGCTCATTTTTCGCAATCACGATTTTAATATCATGAGGCTGATCTTCTATAATCCCTACAGTATTAAACTCATAACCATCTAATTGTTTAAATTTAACTTGTTTAAAACTTTCACTTACTTCAGTTTTTTCCAACTCATAATATTTTAGTGCTTGCTTAATTGCAGATCTTGCAAGTGCTTTAATTTCACTAGGAGTACCATTAATAACTACATTATTGTGATAGCGGACATTAACTGTTGCTGATGGGTAGTAGAATTCAGGTGTATGTGCAATGAATACCGGGATATTGTTGTCATACTTTATTTTCCAGCTCCATAATGGATCATTATCCACAGCGACTTTATAACCTTGCAAACTAATAACTTGCATTTCTCTTGATTGGTTAGGTAAGGCTGCATTTACCTGATAAATTATAGATAACTGAAGCACTAAGTAAATTAATAGCTTTCTCAAACCGATCCGCCCATTTGTGCAAGAAAAGGTATTAAAAACAAAGCTCCCACAGATGCAATCCCATACTTTGAGTGAGATTTTTTTGTAGCGATATTATAATTAAATTTTGATACTACCAAACATATGGCCCAAACAAACAAATATGAGAATAATATTCGACCTATAACATTACTGATTAAATATACGTCCATTTTTCACCTTTAGTAAATCTATTGAAGGATAATTTCAACTCTTCTATTTTTAGATCGAGAACCAATTCCTTTAGTTTTATCAGCCGGCGATAATGGACCAATTCCATAAGGTTTAAGTCTTTTAATATTTTCCTTATCGATTGCAACAAGGTGATTTATTACTGAAGTAGCTCGCTGTTTAGATAGTTTTAAGTTGTAACCAATTTCACCAAGAGAATCAGAGTGCCCCACTACATACAGTTTGATATCTATCTTATCTCTTAACATTTTAGATATTTCATTCAGGGCCGAATCAGATTCACTTTTAAGAGCCGCACTATCAAAATCAAAATATATACCTGGAAGTTGTACTCTTCCTTGTGATTCGAGCATTTCTGCGAGATCTGAACTATTCAATACTTTATTAGTATCGCTCTTAGTTAAAGGTGACGAAGAATTTTGTACTTTTACTATATGTACTATGCTTCTAGGTCTTGTATCCAGATCATTAACATAAAAAATTAAATATTCATCAATATCAACATGAGACTTATGCTTTGCAACCAAATAATATTGGCTATCAACGTCACCTCCTATTTCATCAGAGAGATAAATTTTCCAACCGTCAATATATCCACAGGACTCACGTTCGCAATAATATAAGGTCTCATAACCTTTTCTTTTCAGCTCATGTTTAACGTTAGTTATTATATCTAACGCACTATCTTGTTTCATATGGTCATAAATAAAACGAGAAGACTGCCCCTCAAGTTTGATAGTTTTTTTAGGCAAGTACCCCTCTTGTTCACCACTTTCTACGGTTTCAAAGTACTCCATTGGACCATAATGAAGTTCATACTGGTCATATGATTTACCAAGCTTTTTATGTAGTTCAACGCCTTTATAATCTGCTAAAGGGTTAGACCCAGCCCAGCTAAATGAGCTAAACATTAACACTACGATAAATACACTTACTCTAATATTGATACTATTCATTATTTATCCCGAGCACTCCATAATTTGTAATCTTTATTTCCATAATTAGTAACCTCTATAATAACAAGCAATCAACAAACGGGCCCAATGCTAATTCTCCATAGTCTAAAGCAGGACCACTAACCGTAAATGCCATTGTTTTTGCCCAGGTTAATTCTCGTTCTTCAGGAGTTAACACGCTGGCCTTATTAAATTCAGCTAAATCACTCTTAATAAGAGGCAATTTATTTCTCCTGAAATTATTAATTTCAAGAAGACATTTAGAATTACTTTTTGAATGCAACAGATAGGTTTCAACTTTAGTTAGAGAGTTTTGCATATCATCTATATAGTTCTCTACTTTCTTACTTATTTTATTTTTTAATGATTGAGGGTAATTAATATGTAAATTTCCTAATGAATCATACATATTTTCATCTGGATTAATATCATATAACTCTTCTAACGCACTCACATATTGATTCATAGAATCAGTCATTTTTTGCTGTAAATCCTCATACAGTTTTATACCTTGTTCTCCTGCCGATACTAATAATGGGTTGATTAAAGCGATTAATAATAATATTTTTATATTAAGTTTCATATTGATCATGTCCTAAAATTATTACAGTTACGATAATCAGGACGTCCAGGATTATTTGTCTCACAACGTACAGGTGACTGCATTCTAACTATACTATCTGATGAAATAGGAACGTAGTATGCTCGAGTCACCCCCCCTGCACTTAATAAATTAGTCTTAATCTGGCACGCCCTAGCATGTGGGCCTGGCCGACTAAAAAGACTTGTCACAACTTCATATATCATCCTGTTAACAAATGGAACCTCAAGTCCATAACACCAATGCGATCTAATTTTTAGTAAATTAGCATCTTGTAAATTTATATCCACATTTTGACCTGCACTTGATAACCGCACTGAATTAGCACGTCTAACATTTAAATTATCATTTGGAATTTGCCTTATTCTCTGCCTGCTTTCGCCCATACTAGAATTGCGTGGACAATTAGCATTCCTGTTAGGGCAAGGAACTAGAACAGTACTATCGCGAGAAAATCTAGTAAAAATTTCCTGGGTAGGAGAAATAATATCTATTCTTCCCCCACCTCTGTTCGCAGCACCCAAAACGCCATTAAAATTAAAAACCAATGATTTAGTAACAGCCACTGCGTAAGTAATAACTCCAGGATTACGTTTTAACTCTAATGGTGCCATTGCCTCTGCAAGTTTCCTTCGCATGGGCTCTTTAAATGCATTATTAAGAGCACCTTCTCTAGCTGCTCTAAAAGTTGCATCGTTTAACGTAGACTTGGCTCTATACATTAATGAAAGTTGAATAGTACCAAGAGTCAACATGAGTACGATAGGCCATATAATAATATGCTCTATCATCGCCTGACCAGATTGATGTTTTAACGTTTTGATATATTTCATATATCAAGTCCTGTATCCATAATAGTTATATATTAACTAGCGTTATTTCCATTAGATGAATTAAGAATTCGCTTTAATGTATTATCAAGCATTTTATATTCATCACTTTCTGGACTCATATTTTTTCGGCCTTCCATTAATATTTTTGTCGCTTGTTTCATACGTGTTAGGGCAAGATTATTCCATGCTCTAACATCCTTAGGATTTATCCTTACAGCATTTTCATATACTCTAATAGCCGCATCTAATTGATTTGTTCTTACGTATATATTCCCTAACTTCAACCAAACTTCAAATAGATTGGGGTTTGTTTCTGTTATTTCTATATACATCGCTTCTGCATCACTCAACATACCCAATTTATATGATTCATTAGCTTTTTGATAAGTATCCCATAGCTCAAACTTATGATTAGAACAGCCAGATGATAGAAGGATAAAAAGCATTAAAATAAATTTATATGAACTCATATTACATGTACTCCCAAATGAGTCTTTGACCAACTTCTATATTTAACCTGCTACTTTCATTTGATATAAGTTCAAGAGTACTAGCCGCTGTATATTTCATTGTCATTCGAAGTGGTGATAAATTCTTTACAACTTTCACTACATAACCCTTTTTATCTATAAATACTATATCAAGAATATAATTCATACCCATTGTATGAACTGAATTGCAAGGAGTGATTAGCATACCTTCCGACTTTTTAAGAGGTGGCGTAAATAGTAGACCGCGAGCTCGACTGGTAAGACTATCAGCTATTCGTAAGTCACAAATAAAGTCGTTATTAATCGACTGTCTAAATAATTTACCCTGTTTACATTTCATACATCACCTTCATTACTATTGGAAATGCCAACAATAGAAATGTCATTGGAAATATGAAAGCAACTAATGGAAGAATAAGTTTTACAGGGGCCTCCATAGCTAGCTTTTCAGCTTTTTGAAATCTTTCAATACGCCTTTGATCAGCCTGAACTTTTAGTGTAGCGCCAACACTACTACCTGTTTTCTCAGATTGAGCAATGGCTGTTACAAACGAGCTGATTTCGCGAATATCCAGCCTCTCAGACATCTCACGTAGTGCATCAAGTCTGGACATACCAGCTTTAATATCTCTAAGAATTTTCTGGAACTCAACTCTTAACGCACTATCTGATGATTTATCAACAGCTTGTGTTATTGCACCCGATAAATTCATGCCCGCCTGTACAGCCATAGTTAGAAAATCTAAATATGCAGGTAACTCTTTAACAAGTTCCTTTTCTCTTTTCTTCTTAAGATCATTAATAGTCATATCTGGCATGATAAATCCAAGCAAGCCCCCTAGAAAAACATAAAACCAGTCAACCTCACCAAATGATGACATTGCAAAATAAGCCATTAAAGACATAAGCAAGCCAGAAACAATTTGTAAGCCAAATAACTGCTCAGCAGTCATAAGATAATCTACACCTGATCGCTTCAGCTTTTTACTGTATTTTTCAATTTTTTCTACTGATAGCCTTTCACCAATATAATAAGCAGCTACCTGTACAAGAGGCCAAATCATTTTCAATTTTGGAGGAAGAGGATCCATGTATTCACGATTATCCTCTGGCACCTCTTGCTTTATATTTCTAAGTGAAAAGAACACCAATGTGAAAGATATCGCAAAAAATGATACCGCAATGATTTTTATAAAAAATAATGACATGTCAAACATCTATAGTTACAATTTTTTTTATGAATTTATATCCAATACCAACAAATACTACAACTGTTGTGCAAACAGCCCAACCAATTGGCTCTGTAAATAATCTAGACATGGCTTGTGGCTCTATTTTATATAGAGCAAAACCAATTAAGAAAGGAAGCCCTGTCATTACATATCCTTGAATTATTCCTTGAGCAGTTAAACTTTTTATTTTCCCTTCCATTTCAATTTTTTTACGTAAAGTTTCTGATAATCGCCCAAGAACTTCGGCAAGACTGCCTCCAATTTCTCTAGAGATTTTCATACCAGCGATAACTAACTGCAATTCCTTAGATGGCATTCTCTCTAGCAAATTATCTAGAGCCTGATCATAATCGACACCTATTCGCATTTCTCTTAAAAACAAACCAAATTCCTGAGTAATAGGCCCCTGACTTTCAACAACTAATACTTCTAAGGCGACACTGATATTTGTGCCTGCTCTCAACATACTAGACATTGATAGCAAGGCATCAGGTAAATCCAGTATGAATCTGTTTGCTCTTCTTTTTTTAAGAAATTCATACAGAAATTTTGGAGTCAGCCCGAGTAACACGGAAATAATCAATGCCGGCACCCATAGCCCTGAAAACAACCAGATAGTTATAAAACTGAATATTAAAATAGCTAAATTTATTATGAAAAGTTTACCTGGCTCAATAAATATAAACATTTCACTTAAACTTGTATCAGCGGTATCTTTGAAATTATCCTCATATTGATTAACAGATTTCATCACCAGCGGAAAGCCGAGCATTATTATGATAATCGTGCTTAGAAAAACCATAGCGGATACTATTAGTATGTTAAAACTCATTTATCTTCAGGATTTGTAAATATACTTAAATCGACATCTATGCCTCTTTTAACAAGGTCTTCATAAAACTCAGGTATAATACCAGTTGCTAAAAATCTTCCTCTTATTTTTCCATCGGCATCATATCCATCCTGCTGAAACTTAAATATTTCAGCAATTTGTACCGTACCTGCTTCCACACCAGTCACTTCAGCTATACTTGTTACTCTACGGGATCCACATGAAAATCGAGTTTGTTGCACAATCATATTAACGGCTGACGAAATTTGCTCCCTAATTGCTGCAACAGGTAAATCCATACCGGACATTAATACGAGTACTTCTAATCTGGAGACACAATCCCTGGGTGAATTTGAATGAACTGTTGTTAATGATCCATCATGACCAGTATTCATTGCTTGCAGCATATCCAGTGCTTCGCCACCACGACACTCACCTACAACTATACGATCTGGTCTCATACGTAAACAGTTTTTTACCAGGTTCCTTATGGTGATAGCACCCTTCCCTTCCTGGTTAGGCGGTCTGGCCTCTAATGAAACAAGATTTGGTTGATATAATTTAAGTTCCGCCGCGTCTTCTACTGTTACTATGCGTTCACCATCAGGGATAAAATTTGATAATACATTTAATAATGTTGTTTTACCTGAGCCAGTACCGCCTGATATAACAACATTTCTTTTTCTTAGAACAATGGTTTCTAGAAATTTAACCATCGGCTGACTTACAGAACCAAATCCTACAAGGTGTTCAGCGAGTAAACGCTCTTTCATAAACTTTCGTATACTAATACAAGGCCCTTTTAGTGCTAATGGTGGAATTACCGCATTAACACGTGAACCATCTTTTAATCGCGCATCAACCAATGGTGAGCTTTCGTCGATACGTCTACCCAGGGGAGAGACTATTCTTTCAATCGCACTCATCACAGATTCATCATCCGTGAAAGTAACATCTGATTTCATAATTTTCCCATTACACTCATAAAATATTTCATTATAAGCGTTCACCATTATTTCACTTATATCTTCTCTTTCAATTAACTCTTCTAATGGTCCCAGACCCACTGCTTCATTTAAAACTTGCCTGGCAATGACTTCTTTATCTAAATTTTCTGGAAAACCTTCAACTTTTTTAAGTACTTCACTAATAGCATTTTTTGTAAATAACCTTAATTTATCATCATCCATTTTACTAGTGTCAGCACGTCTTAAATCCATTAGTTTAAATAAACCTTGATGAATTAGCTTTCTCCAGCGCTCTGTCTCTAGAATAGATTCGTCAATCTTAATTGTGTTTTGAATTGGCTCATTATTATTAGATGATGTAACAGATAGTTTAGAAGCCATCGCATTAATGTCATTATTAGAAACTTTGTTAACTTCTACTGAGTTTTCATTAGTTAACGAAGAGATATCATTATTACTTCTAACTCGAATACAGTAATCACCTATTGCTATAACATCTTCTTTTTTTATTGGCCCATACTTCTTTACTATATTATCATTTACAGTCGTACCAATTTTAGTATTATTATCTGCTATATATAAACCATCATTCTCAGAGAATAATTTCGCATGGATTTTACCAATCTTCCAACCATGGAGAATAATCAGATTATCTTTAGCCTTACCAACGTAACATTCATTATCGCTTAGCCTTACTTTTGATACTTTTGTGCCTTTTCTTGTTGTCACATTGATCTCATACATAATGCATTACTCCATAAGAGCCTGATTTACTCGATCATCTGCAAAATGGTCTCGTAACTCTATGCCATAATTTAATAGTTTCTGATTATCACTATCTTTTGGCTCAACAAGCCGTGGAGTAACGAATATAACTACCTCTGTTTGCTGTCTGACTTTTTGTTTTGATCTAAATAAAGCTCCTAAAACAGGAATATCACCTAAAAAAGGTACCTTTGTTGTTTGCTCACTTTCTAACATTGAAGCAAGACCAGATATTACTATTGTGTCATTATTTTTAACATTAATTGTAGTGTCAACTTTTCTTGATAAAAGACCTGGGACACCGCTTACAGTTACTGATGAATCAATTGAACTTAATTCAGCATGGATAAAAGTGTTAATATTGTTTTCATCATTAACGGTAGGTTTTATGTCTACCTTTATTCCGTATTCTCTAAATAAAATTTCTGATTGTCCTAACGAATTTATCACTAACACTGGAAATTCGCCTCCTGATAGAAATGAGGCTTCATCTCCACTTTTAGTTAGCAACTTTGGCGTTGCTAAAATTCTTGCATCTCCAGCCTCTGCCATTAAATCAATTGAAGAAGAAATTGTACTTGTTATACCCAAGTAGCCATAAAAGTGACTATCATTAGGTGTCGCATTTACAATACCTTCGTTAATACCATCTGAATCATTTTGAAACACTCTAAAATAATCATTGCTACGAACACCTTTTGTAAGGCCCATGATTGGTCCTGACATACTTTGCTGCCAACGAATACCTATTTGAGATGCCGCCTTTTTATTCAATTCAACTATGCGTACATCCATTCTTACCATTTTTTCAACATCAAAATCATTATACTCATATAGCGCAACTGAATTTGGAACCGCTGACATTATTGCTGCTAGTTTTTCTTTATGTGTAACAGAAACATTTCCTTCGAATATTATATTGCCATTTAGCTGTCGAACTCTTAATCCGTCAACATCAGATGACAGGGTTTTTGCTATTTTCAATTCATGACTCATGTCGTCTTTTGTAACTTTTACTACAAACTTTAATTCTCTGTTTTTATGCTCCCATATGTGTAAATTCGTCTCACCCGGAGACTTAGCTATCAGGAGCAATTGGCCATTATCAAGAATTTGATAGTTAACAACATCAGGTAAGCCAATTGCAACACGATCGACTTTATTTATAGGCAAAACCTTTACTTCACCAACATGTAACTTTAAATATTTTAATTTAGTTTTTGCTTGAACATAATTACTCGATAACAACACACAGGTTATTAATAAGAAAACTAACTTAATCTTTATATTTATTATTTTCACAACTTATTCCATTAACACATTTAATTCATTTAAATGTTATTTTTAATTTGACTAACGTTCTCTATATCTATATTGCTTTCTTCGGATTCAGACTTATCTTTTTCTATTAAGGAATAATTTTAATTAATATCTTTAGAATCATTGTTATACCTAGAAGCTACAAACTTTAAAGGGGCAGGTTTATATTTTCTAAACTTTCGATTGTAGCCATCACCATTAAACAGTGTATTGATAATCGCATTTTCACTTGACGCATAATTTATAGTAAGCCTGCCATCTGTTGCTTTACCGCCTGAATATGTTTGTATAATATTCCCCTGCATTTGTTGTATTGATTTATATTTTGCTTTATCTTCATCTTCCGGATTTCTCAATAAAAACAACATATCGCCTACTCCAGATTCTTTAAATTTTACTGCTGCTAATACCTTTGGAATATCTTTAACTTGAACACCAAGTGTAATAGTTTCATATTCGTCATCTAAATATGGATCTTTTTCAACGTCAAAGCGCCCTTCTTCTGATATGGTTTTATCACCTGTTGCTAAAACCACAGCTCTTTCTAGTACAACATTATATATTTCAGATAAAATAAAACTATTACCACTATTTTTTGACTCTGCTTGGCTATTGCCTTCTTTATTATCTAAACTTAATTTAAGAATAACGTCTATATAATCACCTGCTTTAAGCATTCCCTGATGTGACTGTATCTCGTTTATTTTTAAGGTAATACTTCTCTCACCTTTATTTAATAATTCTGAGAACTTTTCAACTCCATTAACGCCTACAATATTATTTCTGATTAATGGTCGACCACCTGTCATAGGGACAGATAATTGCATACCATCTACCATATCGAATTCTTCTGGCATAATCGCGCCATCTGGAACGTAATCAACCGGAACATCCCTCAAAACCAAATTACTTGAATTAATTGTCTCTCCAGGGCTTAGATCATGTGCAGCAACAATTACTTCAATTTTTTCATTCTCTCTATCAAGTTGAGCTCTCAAATCTGCTTCTCTTGTATCCAGATAACTCACGCTTGCCCAGGCTGCAATCACAGCTAAAATGACTGCAAAGCCTAACAAGCCCCATGTTTTATTCCCTGCCATCTTCTACACCATTTATATTTTATAAATCCACACACATTAATTTGTGTTACAGAGGAACAGACATTCCCCATGCATATCCAGAATAATTTTCTTTAAATGAATCAGTTAACATTTCTACAGTCGACCTTACACCATCGCCACCTAAGCTTCTTGGAACAGGTGTAAATAAAATAGCTACCATTATCATGGCAACTACCGTGTATTCCACCATTGCTGCGCCTTTTTGTTTTTTCATGTTGTTTTTACCATTACAGCAACGATAGTCGTTATTTTATTAATTTTTTCAAATGTAATATTTAATTCATCTGATCCTTTCACCATAACCAAAGCCTTAAGATTGTTAAGCTTTTCGTGTGGGTCTGAAATTTCTATCCATCCCTTTTTTATAAATTTATTTCTATAAAATCTATAATTTTTAGACATCGATGATTCACTCTGTATAATCAGAGTTCTTGCTTTCTTTCCAATATCATTACTAAAGATATCACTTAGAACGTTACTTCCGTTTGGCCTTGGAAATCCTTCACCAAGAACTGTAATACTATTTTTTGAAGGAAGGTTAGTGATTGCTAATAACGCATGTCCTGTTATTTTATTTCCACTATCGATTTGCACAGTCAACATAAAATCGCCGTCTACCCTACTTACAATTGTCCAGTTTTCAAATTTGTCTATTAAATAGCCTGGATTATCATCCGTAGCATTCTTACCCCATAACTTCGTATAGAATTTTTTTATGTACTCAGCTCCCTTGTTACTATTCAATTCCCAAGAACGCATTAACACTCCGTTATAAATCATATCTTCTGATATAACAATCATTTGCGAGTCTTTTGGAGCAGTAAACACAGGCCAATTACTTGCAATAGATTCTGTTATGGAAATAGTTACCAATAATATATATAAACTTATATCGATTAATTTTTTTTGAATTGCTAATTTATTCATTCTCATCCCTGTAATCTACAAATCAGTCATTTTATACATCCAAACATGGCTAGCATCTATTTGTTCTTGCCCCAACTAATCTTTGACAAGCAACTCTATCAGGGTCAACTCTTCCAAATTGAAGTGAGTTTGTTCCAACATCCTTAAATCCCACTGCACTACCCAGTCTCTGTATACCGCTCACGAGACCATTCTGTAAGATTCGAGAAGAAATAACATTTCTTAAACTATTTCTAACATCAGCCGGGCCATTTGCATTCCATGCGCCATTCAAAATCGCATTTCGTGATGTAGATTCAAATCTTCCATTCATCAAAGGCAAGGTAGAAATTTTGGCTAACTCAATCGTTACATCATGTATCTGAATTCCACTTCTTTCTAATCTGAGACCTCTTCTTGCTACACCATCCACAGCTCTTCCTATTCGGCCGTTTTGAGCCCTCTCAAGCATATTGATTCTGTTATAACTATTTGTTGCTTGATTTACATCTCTCAACATAGGTATTTCGCTACCGCCATTTCCATAGTTATACGTTTTTAGCATAGGATCCAGGTTGATCGTATTGACAGCTACGTTTTGTTTATCTTTTATCGTGTCAACAGGGTTATTAGCTAAACCAAAAACTCTTTGATTTATTTCTCTCATAACTGATGCATCGCTTTTTCTGTTATATCGACTACCCGTCCGATCATAAACTGTACGCTCCCATGCTGAATACCTCGAAGCCTCATACAGTTTATGTTTACTATCGGAAACTTTTGCCAAATATGGAATAGCTATAGCCATTGGTACAAGAACAAATGTGGATGCAATTAACAAACCCACCATACCCTGGCCTTTAACATATTTATTCAAACCTGACATTTTTCCTAAGCCAATCATTTTTCATCATCACCTATTTATAATGTACGTGCTATTAACTGAGTTCTTATCAACTCACCATCCGATATTTTACTTAACCTAGCTTGCCAATAAGGGTTATATAAATTTCCATATTCTCTACCTGCACCAGAACCGCGCGACCACAAATCATCTGGTCTTGAAAAGTATGGAGTAGCTCTTGCGACCGAATGCAGCCTGTTTCTCATCATCCCACCTTGAGACTCGATATCAAGAGGCCCTCCATTTCTATTGAAACCCGTATCTTTAACTGTTTTAACAGCAGTAGCCGAATTGTTTTTTGTAAGCAAAACAATTATTCCTGGGGCTTGCTCAATTAGCCCTTCTTGCCTAATATCATACGATGGCTGCAAACCGCCAAAACCTGTATAAACATTTTGTGCTGCCTGAAATTCCCTTGCAGCATTTGATGATGAGCGTCTATTTGTTCTCCATGTTCCCCCATAATTATTCCCTCTTGTCCTTGAGTAATAGACCGTTTCCCTTCGTTGAGAAGCCTGAGCCGCACCCCATCCAATAGGTATACTTTCTCCCCAGCCCTTCCAGCGACATCCTCTTCGCCAACTGCAACCCCAACTATTTTTGTGCATAGACAATGTGTCCATTGCTGCCCATGTGTAGTATTGGGCTCTTCTAGTTGAACCTAACATTTCTGTGCCGCCTCTTTTTCTCATTTCAAATTTGACGACAGCCAGGTTAATTCTTGGCCCATACCGATAGTTTCTTGCCTTACTAAAAGGGTCTCTTGAATCCAGTGTCACTTTTCTGAATTCATCCATTCTTTTTTTGTGCTCTCTATAAGCTGCACCACCACTTCCATTTCTAACAACATCAGGATCATATCTGCGGGTAAAATTAAAGTGACCTGTTCTCAAAGAGTTCCAGAAAATCGCATCACTAAAGGATAATGCAGTATTAATCTGCGGATCATTTGCTTGAGTAACATCAATTAAGGTTTCACGCGCTATTCCAATCGTCGCAAAATGCATAGCTCTTTGAGCACCAGATAAAATTCTAATTGTAGCGTCACCAAATATAGCCATACCTCTCATTGCTATTTCGCCAACCCTCGATAATGAATTTGCGGCATTTGCGATAGCTCTTGTTACAGCATTTACATATGGAATAAAACTGGTTACCGCCCCTATATTACGTGAAGTAATTTTTAACCACCTCAACCAGGACACCATTCCAACTGCTTGAGCAACCGCAACCTGATTTGCAACCATTGCTCTATTGGTGTATGCCTTAAAATTTAAATCTTTGGCCTCAATGATTGCAACACTATATGCCACAGCATCAGTTGTGTTTTGTAGTCGGGTTTTCTCGTTTGAAATTTGACCCGCATTAAAAACATAAGCAGCACCCAAAGCCATCACCACCAAAACAGCTGTAATATATATTAGAGCTTGACCACCTTGAGTCTGTTTAAAATTGTAGCTACCTGCTGGATACATAACCATCTCTTAGAAAACATTAAAGCTTAGAATTATGACTAATTCCTTCTCTTGAATGCCGCCTGTTTATCGCCCAGTTTTTATAGGAATTTTAAATATAAAAAACCACCAGACGGCCTTAAACCTGATAAAAATCAAATTTATATATAAAAAATATTATTTTTTGGATGGCAGATGCTACTTGATCATAAATGATTATTTTATTGATCTAAGAAGTTATGCTCAGATAGATAAAGCTTAATTCACCCCAACTCCTAGCATGTCAATATACTTAACACGCTAGAGGCCAGGCTCAATTTCTAAGCGCAAAAATGCCACCACAAAAAATTCAAGTAGAGTAGGCTTTTACAAGCCCACTCTACTCGCATTTTTATTGGTTGTTAGCGTTGTAGTTGCTTAGGTTTTTAGCTGTTGATGCAGTAGTACTTGAAGTGGTCGCCGCTACTTTTGCTTTACCAATGTTAGCAGTAGCGGCTTGTCCTGACATTTCCATAGCCAAACCAGCCATTTGCGAACGTAATGTATCACCAAATAAACGATATACACCGATTGCAGCTACGCCGATCAGAGCAACTATAATGATATACTCCGTCATACCCTGCCCGCGTTGCTTTTTTGAATGTTTCTTAGAAGTTTGTGAATTTAATTCGAATTTCTTACTTGACTTTAATAGTTCCATTATTATTCCCTGTTTTATTACTCATTTTTAAATCATTTATTATTCAGACTTGAATAAACTACAAATTAAATTTAGATATTAATTTGCCCAGCGATTTGAGCGGACTATAGCATGTACTTTTTTAAATGCAACATTTTTTATACTTCAACTTAATAACCATGCATTTTTATTTTTAAATCAATCTATATGCTATATGATTTCTACTATTCAAATAAAACAATGAACAGCTACATTCAATTATTTAACACTAAAATATTGTGGTCTTATTCACGTAACTTAATCGTCATCTTGATTTTTTAATAAGAATCATTTAAATTGCACAATGTAAAATATTACAAATCAACACTGACTTATTTTGAAATGGATTTTAAATGAAAAAATACCCTCACCTTATTGGCGCTCTCATCCCTTCTATATTTTTATATTCCTGTGGCTCTGGAGGGTCTGTAGATCCTTCTACATCTAACTCTCTCGATTTAACTGGGCCTGGAAAAATAACCTTATCAAACTATTTCGATATCACCTATGACGCATTGTATGCTGCTGATTCTTTCAATAATCATATTGCTTCTAGCATTGTTCAAAGTATCCAGGATACTAATAACCAAACCAGCCTATCTCCTTATTCCTTAAGCTCAACTACTACTACAGCAAGCGGTAATGCCATAGGTAATGACACTACAGCCTGTTTCGGTGGTGGCTCTCGTACATTATCTGTAACTAATTCTTCCATTTTATGGGCTTACAATGATTGCGAATTAGGTATATTTCCTGAGAAACTTATTGGTTCGCTCACTCTGAATAATTATTCAGGTGACTATTTAGACGCACCTCAACCTTGTCCCTCCTCTTTTTCTGCTTCACTTATTTACACAGGACTGGGAGTAGCAAGCACAGACCTCAGCTCAACTTCTGTTGTGAATGGGATTGGTAACTTAACTTTAAATTCTAATACTTTCGCTGGTTCTACCACATGCGACAAAATTACAATTAGCTATACGAATCTTGAAATAGGAATCACTCAAAACTCTTTTTCTGTCGCTAATTATAAAGATTTTAATTTTACTAAAATTTTTAATCCATTAGACGGTAGTTACTCAAGCACATATCAAGGAAAACTTGGTTTATTATCAGCTCAAGGACGTATTGACGCTGAAATCACAGCTCTTAACTCTTTTAATGGAAATGAACTTAATGACCATCCGGACAGTGGAAAAATCACTTTAACTGATGGCGCCGCAACCTTAACGATTACGGTCAATAGCAAGGTAAGCGATAATCCAACCGCCATTACAATTGGGCTAGACTCTGATACTGATGGTGTTTTCGATACAGGGTTCCCTGTTAACTACAGCTGGGATGAACTGGATACTATCTGATATATTCAGACCAGTCCTACTTGCTCAATAGATGAATCAAAACTCGTAATTGTTGTAAGCGCTTGGTAATTAGGTTTTGTAAAGTCTGGCTAGTTCATGTCTGAGGGCTCAGCGCAAACACGATCATTTTTAAATCTAAACAGTATATCCAGGAGAACAGTGTAGTAGTCAATTTAGGTTATATTTCTAAGCATCAAATTTAAGTCTAAACACTTATTGTCACAAATCGGTCACATGGCTTTTTTGAGCCTCAATAATTTACCCCTAAAACAACTTTTTTATGTGACAACAATTTTATAAGGATTTTTGAAATGACTTAATCACAGAAAACTTTAATACGTTTTTTTTGGGTATGATTTTACTCAAAAAAAGATGACCTAATCATTTTAGTGACAAGTTTTTTTTGAGTAGAAATAAAAACAGCCGCTTATGTAAGCGACTGTTTTTGTAGAAGAATATGGTGGCAATACCTAGATTCGAACTAGGGGGACCCCCATTATGAGTGAAGTACTCAAATCATAATTTTAGATATTTATTTCTATAATTTTTTAATCAAATTAAAAAATAGAACACTGATAATACAACAAAAGACCACTTGATTAAGTGGCCTTTAAAAATTGGTCGGGACGACAGGATTTGAACCTGTGACCACCACACCCCCAGTGTGGTGCGCTACCAAACTGCGCTACGCCCCGAAGGAGGTGAATTCTACACTGTGTGGGATTTTGGTAAAAGCGTGAATTGATGATTACAGCTTATTTTTTTAGTGTCTGTAAAATTTCTTCTAATTCAGTTCGAATTTGCTTAACTAGCTGACTGCTCTGTGATGAGTCTTCTTTTGCCTGTTCACCCGACAATTGCTGACGCGCACCGCCAATTGTAAAACCCTGCTCATAGAGCAAGTTTCTGATTTGACGAATTAAAATCACATCATGACGCTGGTAATAACGACGATTTCCACGACGTTTAACGGGCTTTAGCTGCGTAAATTCTTGTTCCCAGTACCGAAGTACATGGGGTTTTACTCCACACAGCTCACTTACTTCACCTATGGTGAAGTAACGCTTGCTTGGAATAACAGGTAATTCGTTATTATTGCTGGCTTCCAGCATAGTCCTCAACTCTTTGTTTTAATTTTTGACCAGGGCGGAACGTAACAACGCGACGGGCACAGATAGGAATTTCTTCCCCTGTTTTAGGATTTCTGCCCGGACGCTGCGTTTTATCTCTGAGTGTAAAGTTACCAAAGCCCGAAAGTTTTACATTATATGTATCTTCCAGTGCTTCGCGCACTTCTTCAAAAAAAAGTTCAACCAACTCTTTGGCTTCTCGCTTGTTGAGCCCCAGCTCTTCAAACAATCGCTCGGCCATATCGGCTTTGGTTAATGCCATTTCTACTCCCGTAGTGTAGCACCAAATCTATCATTTAAGACGGTGACAATTTTGCTAATTTCTTTTTCCACGTCATCATCCGTAAGAGTGGCGGAAAATCCCTGTAAAATCAAGCCTAAAGC